>WBZQ01000172.1_pt1 | contig 19628 bp, 18 predicted proteins | sample 5204251 | NCBI WGS metagenome assembly WBZQ01 (sample SAMN12412402, study PRJNA552823) | activated sludge metagenome | isolation source: activated sludge from nitrification reactor of wastewater treatment plant... | place: USA: Virginia | collected 2017-09
GGGAGCACAATTTTGGCGCCGCCCGAGAACCCCGCTATCGGATGAGGATAGATGCATCCCACCCCGATCTTCAGATCACAGTCCATGACCGTGCGGTTGATCCAAATCGGCAAGCCACCTGGCGACGTGCCAAAATCCACGAGGTCACCCCGGCTGTCGTGCGCCATCACTCGCACGGCCGGCGAAAGAGTGGCGCCGACTTTCTTCGTTATATCCTGCGCGGACGCGGGAGGATGCGTGCCACCTGCCAGGAGAATGGTGATCGCGTGTTCGTTCACCCCAGCTTGTGTGATCTCGGCAATGATCGACGGAAGCAGGTCTGCCGCAGGAGTCGGGCGAGTGAGGTCATCGACAATGATGACGCACTTGGTTTTCCCCTTGGCGATTTCGCGGAGCGGTGGGGAGCCAATGGGCTGAAGTAACTGCTCCCGCATCGCTGCGACACTCAATGCAGGCGCGTCCTGAGGGCCAACTTCTACAATCCTCCACGCAGGCGGAAAATTGATCGACAGCGGCTCATCGCCGAACCACGCCTTGGTCCGTAACTGCACGTCGCTCATGGTTTACGCTCCACCTTGGAAGCATTCACGTGCACCACGGGTTTCGAATTCGTTCCACCAGAATCTGCCGATGTTCCGCGACACATCTCCCAGAAAAATCCGGCGGCCTGGCATTTTTCCCCCAGCCAAAAGAGCCAGAAATGTCGTTTGATCCGAAACGTGTGCCACTCGAACGGCCCCAGCACTTTCAGCCAAAGAGCCTTCAGCCAACGCGGCTGAGATTTTTTCCCGCCCTCACCCCACAACAGGCTGTCCTGAGGCACGATTCCGCTTGGATCTGCTCGCATGACCCGGAACAGCATCGCAATCGCCGCACCACGATGAAAACTATGTCGCAAATGCTGAAGCCCTGTCGCCCGGCGCAAGTGGGTGACGGGGTTAGGGACATACACCATCTTGAGGCCCCGCTTGCGCAGCCGCCAAATCAGTTCCCAATCCTCGCCGGCGCCGGTAAAGCGCGGATTGAAGACATACCCGTCCTCCCGTTCACATGTCATGAGGCATTCCCGCCGAAAGAGAATGTTTCCGGTGTTGCCGACTAATCCCCCAGAATCAAGCTGCTCAACCGTTGGAAGCAGGTTGCGGCGACGAATGGCATCCAAAAGCGGATCGGTTTCTTGAAATGTCCCGCCGGCGACGTCTGCATGATGTCGATCGAGCGCAGCCACTAATCGCTCCAACCAATCAGGAGGCGGAATCCCATCATCGTCGGCAAGCGCGATCAGGTCTCCGGTCGCTTGGCGAATGCCTTCATTTCTTGCCCACGCGGCGCCGCGCCTGTCTCGATCAACGATGACCAGAACTTCATCCGGTGGCCTCATCTGTTTCGCGAGGGCAGCCTGGCACAACGCAAGCGTCTCCCGCCCGAGAGTAGGAATGACGACGGAGATCTTGTGCTGATCAGTCGGCAGCTTCAGGATTCCTCTCCTAGTTGGATGCCGCAGCTTTCAATCGCAATAACCACGGAGCCACCATTCGAAACACCATCTCGCCTGCGCGACGAAACGCGCCCGGCAGACTCTGCACGAGCGATTCCAGTTCGTCCACCTGCACAATCCCAAGGCTGAACACACCAGCCCAATACAGCACAATTCCGACGGCAACGCCGACAAGAAGGGAAAGCAGTGGTACAGAGACGAGCGCGGAGAGACCGGCCATCACGAGACCCGTCACACCCACAAGCACCAACAGTCTCGACAGTGCCAACCCTCCGAAGACGCTGACGCTTCGCCGTCGTAAGATCCAGACATAGCCGCCCGCCACCAGTGCAAAGGAGAGCGACGTCGCACAAGCCGCACCCGCTGCACCACCACCGGGAATCAGGATCGCGCACAGTCCGACATCCAACATGACCGTTACCAGCATGACTCGGATCAGGGACATTCCCAAGCCGCCCGCCTGAATCACCGGCCACAGCACCCGGGCCAAGGCATAACACAGGGCACCAGGCACCAACAGGCGCAATACCACAGCCGCCTCTGAAAATTGTGGGCCAAAGTATACGGTGATAATCCGGTCGCCCAACACAGACACCACGATCAGCAAAAAGATCGTGCCCAGCATGACGTAGCGTACGAGACGACTCACCAGGTCGGTGACCGCATCCACCCGTTCTTCAGCCCACATCTTGGCGGTCGCCTGCAGCATCACTCCTTCGACGGCAATGGGAATGAACCAGACGAATTGCGACCACTGCACCGCCGCAGCGTAGAGACCCGCCTGGGTTTCTCCTGCCAAATGGCGAACGAGAATAATGTCCAGCGAACAGAGCGCCATGTTGAGCACAGAAAAGACCATGGCCGACAGTCCGAATCGCAGCATGGCGCCAGTCGACGAAGGTGGGGAGCCTTCAGCCTTCGGGGCACCGGGCGCATCGAGCGCCGATAGCACCGCTCGCAGGCAGGCGACTGCCACGAATACATCCGCGACCAGCAGCCCCACAAATACCCCAACCACGCCCATGCCCGTGACCGCCGCGATGATGCCAAAGCTGCCTGCCATCAATACGCCGATGATGCCGGGCACCGCCGCACGTTCCTCATGTCGGAGACCGTGCAGCACGCCGCGCGCATAAAACCACACCTGGTCGAACACGAGGACACCCACCACGGCCAATGCGATCGGCACCGCTGCCGTATCGTGCGATGCCGTACTCCAAATGAGCAGCCCCGCCAGCAGTCCGATACCCACCACTCCCGTGCCATTGATGAACGCACCGGACCGCGCGACCGCCCGGCACCAGGCCGCATCATCCGGCCGCTCTGCGATGCGCTTGATCATCGTCGGCATCATGCCGACGTTCGCGAATTGCGAGGCGAGCAGAAGCACCGCCAGGTAATAGGCGTATTGACCATAGCCCTCTATGCCAAGGTATCGCGCGAGAATGGGCAGGACGATGGCCGACGTGGCCAATTTGGCCATCGACCATCCACCGACGGAGAGAATCCCTTTAGAAACCGCTTTCGCCGACATGACGCTTCAACATCGAACACCCCACTGTTTCGAAATGACTGCGCGCTCCCTCACAGAGGCTTATGCCGCAAAACGCGCATATTGCTCTTGATGGGCGGCCAACGCCCTGGAGGTTTCGTAGGTGTCTCGCACATAGTGATAGGCGGCCCGGCCCTTTTCCAATGGCGCCTCAGCCAGAAGACTCCGGAGCGCCGCCGCATAGTCGTCATCGTGCACCTGCTTCCCAAATCGCGTTGCGAACTGGTCGGGATCAACCCGGCTGATGATCGGACATCCATAGGCCGCCGCTTCCAGGAAGGTTAATGGAAGCCCTTCGCGTACCGCCGTGCTGACAAAAATCCAGGTATCCGAGAGCAGCTGGTGCATGCGTTCCGGTTCACGAAACCGATTGATCAGGCCCGGCATTTCTAAGTTGGGTACGTCGCGAAACCGCCGTCGCAACTCCGCGTCGAAGCCAGTCTCGGCGGATGCACTCCCTTTCCCGACAGCCACGAACCGATAGTCGGGGAACTGTACGGCCAGTTCTAAAAACAGCCAGGGACGTTTGCGTTTATCCCAACGGGCCACGAAGGTGATCGTCGGCCGATCGCTTTTGCGCGGTACTGCTGCCGGCACGTCGATGAGATTGGGCAACAGCGTCGGCAATTCTTTCAGGCCGTACAGCCGCTTGACCTTGTCTTTCAGAAAATGCGCCGGGCAGTAGACTGCGTTCGCACGGCGCACCGCACGCCTCACCAGAATCCCGGATTCAGTCAGGTAGTTGAGCGGCGTCAGGAGGCGTCGCATCGGGGTGGCGTACAAAAACTCCACCCACCAGTCGCTCAACTCCCGCGGGTCGCGACTGGTCACCACATGTGCACGGCGCGGGTGGATCCGCTGCGCCAGATAGGTCAGCACGGTCGGATCCTGCGAGTGAAAAATGTCGGCTTTGGATTCCCGAATCAGGCGGCAGGCGTCCACAACGTTGCGCGGCGAGAAACTGCGGATCTCCACGCCGCCGATGGTTTCGATCGGTTGTTGCCCACGGCGGCCTGGCACGATGACGCTGACCCGATGGCCTGACGACGCTAAGCTCTCAGCGAGCTTCCGCGACATGCTACCAAACCCGCCGTAAATGCCCCAATCAAAGTACTGGCTGGTGAGAATACACACGTGCGGATGTGTGCTCATGCCCCGGATTCCTTATTGAGTCGGCGAGCCGACTCCACCACCGACTGGCGGCTCGCACATTGACGCTCAGCCGATGCCACCGCCAGACGCTCACACAACTCGAGATATCGTGCCGCCAGAGCCGGCCACCCGAACGCCTGCGCGCGGCTCCGCCCCTCCTGCCCCATCCGGCTGCACATCTCGCGGTCCTGCTGCAGACGTTGCAGCGAGGCAGCGAGGGCCGGAACATCAGCCCAGGGCACGATTTCGCCGTTTCGTCCTTGCGTCACCAATTCAGCGGTGCCCCCTGTATCGGTCACAATCACCGGAAGGCCAGACGCCATCGCTTCCAAAAGCGCGATCGACATGCCTTCATGCTGAGACGGCAACACGAATACATCGGCTTCGTGATAGACACAAGGCATATGTTCGCGTGGCACAAACCCCTGAAACGTCACTGCATCCATCACGTTCAGACTCGCCGCCAACTCCCGCAACTGCGGTTCGGCATCGCCGGTCCCGACGAACATCAACCGCATTGGCCCCGAACCGGCTGCGCGCACTTGCGCAAAAGCCCGCAGGAGGTGATGCTGCCCCTTGCGTTCAATCAGGCGGGCGACACAGATGATCGTGAAAGGCCGGGCCGAGATCTGCACGGCGGGAATAAACGACCTGGTATCAACCCCATTGGGAATCGTCACCAATTCCAACCCGGGCATGGTGCGATGCGCCAGCGCCACCTGCTCCGCGCTGATCGCCGTCACGGCCCCGGCTCTCCGCCAGATCTGTGTAATCACCGGCGTCAGCACGGGATAGAGATAGTGATATCGTGCTTCGAACCAGGGAACATCGGGTCCCTGCAGCGACAGGATATAGGGCAGTCCATGCGTCTGGTGGAGAAGATAGCTGATGGCACCAGCCGGCACGCCCGCAAAGGCGAAACTCACGTCATACTGATGGTGCGACAACAATTGGCGAGCCTGCCACCAGCCCCGCCAACTGTACCGCAACAATTCACGGTTAGTGGCATGATGAATGTTCTGATTGTCGACCGGCACTTTGTAGATTGTGATGCGATCGGCAAACTGATCCGTCTCGTACCGGGTCCGGCTGCGCGAGGAGGTGACCAGATCCACCGTCACGTCCGATCGCCGGGACATCTCTTCCAGCAGATGGAAATTGACGACCCCCGTACCACCCCCGAGGGGAGGAAACTCGTTATCGAACATCAGAATGCGAATGGTGATTATCTCCTGGTCACCCGGCGCGCCACATACAACGGGCGGTGCTTGACCTCGTCGGAAATCCGTCCGATGTACTCCCCGATCACGCCAATGGTCATCAGCTGGATGCCGGCCAGGAAGAAGATCGACACGACTAGCGTGGTAAAGCCTGCAACTCCGACACCGATGGTCAGCTTCTTGATGAGATAAAACAGCGCGACGAGGAATGAGAGCAGGGAGACCGTGAATCCCAACACCGTAATCACACGAAGCGGCATGTGGCTGAACGAGACTAGGCCGTCCAGCGCGAGGTAGAGCAGCTTGCGGAAGGTATACTTGGGAACCCCGGCATGCCTGGCCTGACGTTCATAGGGCACGCCGACCTGCTTGAACCCCACCCAACTGCGAATGCCCCGAACGAAGCGATTGCGCTCCGGCATCCGCACCAGCAAATCCACCACCTTGCGGTCCATCACGCAAAAATCCCCGGCATCGAGCGGAATCTCAATATTGGCGACCCGCTGCAGCAGCCGGTAGAACCCCGCATAGGCCAACCGTTTCCCCCACCATTCCTTCCGCTCGGTTCGCACCGCATAGACCACTTCCCATCCTTCCCGCCACTTGGCCAGGAAGAGATGCAGCACTTCCGGCGGATCCTGCAGGTCGGCATCCATAATGCAGACGGCGCGCCCGCGACTATGTTCAAGACCGGCACTGATCGCGACTTGATGACCGAAATTTCTGGCAAACTCCACGACCACCACCCGAGGATCTTCTTCCTCCAAGCGACGCAGGATGTCCGGACTGCGATCGTGACTGCCGTCGTCGACGAACACGATCTCATAGTCCAAGCCCTGCTCGGTCAATGTCTTGGTGAGACGGGCATGCAGCGGAGAAAGATTCTCCTCCTCATTGAACACGGGAATGACGATCGACAACATCGGCGGAGGCAAGGCTTCGCTGCGTTGCGCCAATACCGCAGCAATCAGCGCCGGTTTCAGGCGACGGTCCTCGACGGTTGAGGCAAGATCCATCGCCGCAGCCAGAGCCCGGCAAAAATCCAGCGCCTCCTGCGGATCCTGCACCGGGGGCAACAAGCGCCGGTCGCCCCCCCCCCGCTCTCGTGATGGGAACAGCTCCTGCGGACCAGACTGATCTCGTGAACCGGGCTGCGGTGACGACGGCATAGGGGTACTCATCTATCTATGGATTCAAAACGGCGGGTGCCGCTTTGACGGCCGATGCTGGAATTGAACTCTCGGTGTTCCTCCCTAGTGTAACGGAGGAGGGGGGATTGGGCTAGATTTTGTCGTGTATTCGCCTCGTAGGATTTTCGGAAGCGATGCCCTGTCGCATCATGACACACATCCGCACTTCAGGACGGACGTGTCGAGCCGGCCCGCCTCCAGGCAGATCCGCGCAAGAGACCCCACACATGCGAATTATTCCTGGGTCAGGGAGGGATCGGCGCCTTTGGTCATCATCGCCAGACACCCCAGGCCCAAGGCGATCCACACGAATTCCCGGAAGCGCCGCAGAAGCGCGAAGGTGATGCCCGTCACCTCGCCATATCCGAACGCGGAGAGGAGAAACAAATTTCCGGCATCCTGCGCCCCCAAGCTACCTGGAATGAAAAAGGTCCCCCCCTTGATGAAGACGGACAGCGCCCCAATCGCAATGGCCGGCAGGATGGTGATGGATTGTCCCATGCACCGCACCATGACATAGACTTCCAACGCCTCGGCCAGCCACCCCAATAAAAACAAACCGGTTGAAAGGAGAAAGGCCTGTCGCTGGTTGGAATAGAACCCGGCGATGGTGCGATCCAGTTCGAGCAACTGCCGCTCACGCGCCTCGAGAAACTGAATGCGCAATCCGATGCGTCTCAGCAGCGCCAGGATCCAGCCAAACATGCCCTGGCGCTGTACGAGGACAAACGCACCGACCCCGAACAGCAGCAATCCGACACTCAGCAGTCCAGCGGTAATCGTCTGACCGGCCGATCCACCGGCACCCAACAACCAGAAGCCCAGACCGATTCCCGACAGGATGAAGACGATCTGCGCAATCGTCATCGTCGTTTTGGCCGTCACCACCGAGGCAAGCCCCTCCACTATCGGCACCCCATGCCGCTTGAGGAGATACGCCTTCAAAGGCTCGCCCCCCACATAGGCTGTGGGCGTCGTCATGTTCACCACTTCCCCGGCCGTCCTGATCGCCAGGACCCGCCAAAAGGGGACGTCGTTCGCCCAGGTGCCGAGTGTGACCCGCCACCCATAGGCTTCGAGCACATACATGAGCAATGACGGCAGAAGAATGATCAGCATCGCCACAGGGCCGAGCTGTGTCACGGCGTCATAAATCTGCGCGATGCCGATGTGCCAGATCAGTGCGGAAAGTGTCAGTGCCCCGAGGACGAGGAGGGCAGCCTTAAGCACGGGCCCGTGCCGACGGTCGGATGACCCACAACATCATCAACCAGAAGACGGTTGACCCCAGTGCTGCCATCCACAGAAACCAGTTGAGGGTATCCAGCAGCGCAAACAGGAACACGACGACGGAAAAGTCCCGGCTGGCCACATTCTTCAGGATGAAATCGGACCAGGCCGCCTGTTTAGGCGTCTTCCATCCCCGCGTGGCGCCGATCTTTTGCGCCTTCGTCACCAGCCAGAAGGCCATGGCATTGCCAAATATCGCTGCACCGCCCAGAGCCAACGGGATCCAGGCGTCCTCTGTGCCGGCCTGCCGAACATAGGCCCCGCAGGCAATGCCGGCGAAAATCGCGATATGGACGACATTGTCCATGGCAATATCCAGCCATGCGCCGAAGGGAGATTCAGTAAAGGTGAGTCGCGCGACTTCGCCATCGCAGCAATCGATGATGGCGGCCAACTGAAACAACAACGCAGCAATGATGCCCGCTGTATAGGTCCCGAGACCGAATCCGACAGCGGCGAGCAATCCCACGGCAGTCGCCACCATCGTGATGGTGTTCGGGGAGCACTTCAATCGGAGAAAGAGTCGCGTCAGGAGCCGCGAAAAGGTCCGGTTGAAATACCGATCGACAAACCCCTCGGCTTCGCCTTTCAAGGAACGGAACAACGTCCGCTCCGCCAAAACGGCACTGAGCTGATCCGACACCTCGCGATACCAGAGGCCTGCCTGGGACGCAGAGGCCACGACCCGTACCCGGCCTTCCACCGCGGCCTGTTCCAACCAACGGCGCATAGGAACGGTGCCGGCTGGTTCGGCGCTGCTCTTGGTCGTACTCGTGCTCCCTGTGATCGGGGGATTCAGAATGCTGGAGGGCAAGACCACAAGGTCCGCCGCCACCTGCTGATGTTCCTGGATCGGGGGATTGTGAAAGGACACCAACCTGCCCTCTTGAAGGGCAACCACCGGATTCCGACGCCCCGACGAGGTCTCGCCAGGCGCCCCGGTTCTGGTCACCACCAACGCCTCCCCGTCCCGCACGGTCTGGCGCAAGTGCTCGATCAGCTGCTTCGAGAAGACGGCCTGCACCCCGGCAATGAGACAGAATCCACGCACCTCGGTCGCCAGCGATTCCCAGGTGCGGGGATCATCGAGCGGAAACTCACGCACCGGCATCCAACGGACTGGAATCGTCACCCGTGCCCCACGCGCCAATGCCTGCTTCAGCAGCTCTTCATCAGGACCGGCCAAGACAATCAACTGACGAATGCCCCCACGTTGCAACGTGAGCACGGTCCGCTGGAACAGGCTCAAGCCGCCGATATGGGTTAAGGGGCCGACCTCGGCGAGACCTCGACCCGGGCGATCGCCGAAGAGACCGGCACCGGGCAGCAAAATGGCCGTGCTCAACCCCTGCAGTTCCGCGCCTCGTTGTAAGGTACTTTCACTCATGATTCCGAATGGCCCCGTCCGTAGATGGCTGTTGGCGATGGCCTATGCGCTACAGTCTCGGGAGGACTTCCCGCTCCGCCTTCGTCACATCTTCAGGAAAATCAATTTCGGTCCAGGGCAATCCCCCGATCTTCTCATGCCCGACCTTCACGTCCCGGAAATACTGCAACAACCCATCTTCGTATTCCATGTCCCAGCGGTCCTGGTCGATGTACCCCTTGAGGGAAGCGACCACATGCGCCGTATCCGCCCGGCGCACCCGGAGGAACCCGACACCTTCGCCGGCAAGATCATACCGATCAGGCACCTTTTTGCTCAAGGCGATGACGCGATCGCCCTGCACGACGACCATACATTCCTCGCCCGTTTGCTTCACCGTATCGTCCATGAGCAGGCAGTTTTCATAGGGCGATGCCACCAGCCGCCGAAGGATCTCCCGATGAAACAACACATCCGCATCCATGATGACCACATCATCGGTGAGCGCCTGCCTGGCGATCCATAACGATGAAATGCTGCCGCGATGGAATTCCTCGTTCACCAGATAGGAGATATCGACCCCATGGCACTGTGCACCCACGGTAGCCCGGATCATCTCCTGCTTGTAGCCGACCACGATGGTGGCCTGCCTGATCTTCACGGACGCCAGGGATTCCAGATAGCGGGACAACAAGGTCTGCCCGCCGATCTCAATCAGGCATTTCGGCTTATGCTGGGTCACGGGCCAGAGGCGTTTACCGACTCCTGCCGCAAGGATGATGGCCTTCATGCGCGCGCCGCCGCTCCGGCCAGCACCTCCTCGAACGCGCCCAGAAAACCGTCGATCTGGGGTTCGGTCAGCGCTCCCATATTGGCCACGCGGAACACTTTCGACTCCAGCTGCCCTTGACCGGCGTAGATCACATAGCCGCGGGCTTTGAGCTGATCATGCAGGGTCGTGTAGCTCAGACCCGCAGGAAGATGGAAGGCCGTAATCGTGTTCGATTGCACATCCGCCGGCAGGAATGGCTGCACGCCCATGCCCGCCATCCGCTCCCGAATTCTCGTGGCCATGCGACGATAGCGCTGGAATCGATTGGTCACCCCTTCTTCCAGCAATTCATCCAACGCCTCCTCAAAGGCGTAGTAGACCTGCACGGCCGGCGTGAAGGGCACAATCCCTCGGCCCTGTTCATCGACATAATGGGTCAGGGTCAGATACCAGGACCGCTTCGGATATTTCCGCATCTGGTCCAGGAATCCCTTCCGCAACAGGACAAACGACACGCCGGGGAACCCTTGAATGCACTTGCCCGCCGTGCCCGCCACCATATAAATGTGCGACCCGGCGATGTCGATCTGCTCGCCCGCCAGCCCACTCACCGAATCGAGGACAAATACCCGGTTGAGGCTGTCGACCACCTCTGCAATTTCTTTCACCGGATTGATCAAGCCGGTCGTCGTCTCATGATGGACCATCGACACCGCGTGCACTTCGGGATGCTGACGCAGGGCTAACCGCAATCGCTCCGGATCAGGCCTGACGTGCCATTCCGACTTGAGTTCGGACACGCCAAGCCGCTGCAGGCCGATCATATTGGATAGCCGTTCGCCGTAGACCCCGTTGTTGAGCACCAGCATACGCTTGCCTAGCGGCAGACAGGACATCACCGCAGATTCCACCGCAGCCGTGCCGGACCCCGTCAAGATGACGGCCACGTACTCGGACTCCGCACCTGGCACAAAGGCGGTGAGCAGCTTCTGCTGAATACGCAGCAGCATGTCGGAAAACTCGGATTCCCGATGGCAGATGTCCGGACGCAGCAGCGCCTGCCGCACCCGTTCGCTCACATTTACCGGACCTGGATTGAGAAGTATCATGGTAGTGCCTCAGGCTGTTGATCGGAACGGAGCAGGACGGGCTCACCCAGCACGTTCAGTGCGCCGTACTTACTCGATGGCTTTCATGAATCGCGCGGTGATGGCCGGTGGGTCCAATGCAATCCGTCCGGCATCCTCGACAAATTCGTTTACTTTGACGAGCAACATGCTCGGCCCGTCATTCTTCAGCATATCTTTGAATTCATACACGAGATCTTCGCGGTCCAACACACGTTCGACCGCCACGTACCCGGCAGCCTTCGCGACTTTCTCCAATTGGACCACGTTGGAGATGGTCGGCTGATTGCCCGTCGAGCCATACACTTCATTGTCGAACACGACATGAACAAAGTTCTTCGGCCGCAATGCGCCCACGGTGGCCAGCGTGCCCATCCCCATCAGCACATTGCCGTCACCATCGAACACGACGACTTTCTTGGCGGGTTTGGCGAGTGCCACGCCCACGCCGACGGCGGCGGCATTGCCCATCGAGCCGATCATATAGAAATGCGTCGGCCGATCGGCCAGCTTCTGGGCTTCCCTCGAGGGAAATCCATTGCAGATGATGACGGGCTGATCCGTCAGCAGTTCGAGCAGCGCGGCCATCGCCTGCGCCCGGCTCTGCATCGTGCCCTGTTCCGGCCTCATGGATGCAACCCCTTGATGATGCCCTTCTTGATCAGGAGGGCCACTGGAATCCGCTGTTTCATAAAGGTCTGGCCCACCCACCGAAGATCGTCGGCCATGGTCTGTTCCGACAAAGTCCGGTGCGGAATTTTCATGGTGTCGAGTAATTGCGGCATCGTCTCGCCCATCACCAGATGTTCCGGGGCGTCCTTCCCCTCAAAGCCGCGCCAGGACACCAACAAGATGCAGGGGTGCCGATAGATCAGATTGAGTGAAATCAGTGTGTTGAGCGAGGTGCCCAGCCCGGAATTCTGCATGAGCACGGCCGGAATTTTCCCCGCCATAAACGCACCGGCTGCCATGGCGACGGCCTCATCCTCGCGCACGGCGGGCGTATAAAGTTTGCGGGTGAGCAATTCTTCGATGATGCCTCCCAAGAGGGAATCAGGCACCCCCGTGAAGAAATTCACCCCCAAATTTTCCAGCGCCTGCACGAAGACGTCACTGTCGACCATGAACCATGCTCCTCTTGCCGAAACGGGCCCGGCACAAGAGGCGCATTATAGCCAAGGGGTCCCCCATTCACAAGAACGCCGCGCACGAGTTGCCGCCACCGGAAGGACCGTGGTAGCGTGCCTGCGAGACCCGTTGAATCGCCATGCGCAATGCCTGTTCGATATGGTCGCCGCTCGCCTTCCGGCGCTGGGTCCTACTCCCCGGCCTGCTGCTCCTCGGTTTCGTGGGACCGGCCTTCGCCATCACGATGGCGAACGATCCGCACGGCTACCACGAACTCCGCTGGGGCATGCCCCTCACCGACATCTCGGACCTCAAGGTGACGCGTGAGAATACCCACACGATCGATTACGCATTCCGCGATCGTGCCCCTGTCTATGCTGACATCCCGGTCGATAGTGTGCTGCTCTCCACCGTGGATGCGCAGTTCGCACGGGTCACCATCCGCTACAGCGGCGCCCAGGCCCATAAGCAGGTGCTGCAGTATCTCGAGCGGACCTATGGCGCGATCGAACGGCTTCCCGGGCAAATGATGCGGGGGCTGAACCAGCAATATACCTGGCGAGGACCGGATACGGAGATCAGCCTGACGTACGAGGCCAACCGGGATCGAGGATTCATTTTCATCGAGAGCCGCAACCTCGCCCCCCGGTTTCAAGATCGGATGTCGGACACCGCGGAATAATCGACGATGCGCACGACAGGCACCAATCCCCAACGTCGATGGTTGATGGCAAGTATCCTCTTAGCCTCCTTATGGATGCCCGTGGCTTCCGCGCTGGCGGTCCCCATGCAAAACGATCCCAACGGATTCGAAGGGATCCCCTGGGGAGCGGCGTTTGCCGACTCGGACACGTTCATCAAGGTCGAGGACGCGGGCCGGGTCCAAACCTTCGAGCTGAAAACAACGCCGAACACCTTGGGACCGGCGACGGTCGACTCCATGAAGTTCAGCACCATCGATGGGAAGTTTGCCCGCGTCATGGTGCGGTACACCGGAAAGGAGACCCACGACCGACTGCTGACGTTCCTGCAACAACAATTCGGCCCGATCGATCAGACCCCGGGCCAGATGGCCGGCGGCGCGGTCAAATTTTTCAACTGGCAGGGACCCGATAGCGCCATCATCCTCCGCTACGACCTTCGCACCAGCCTCGGCGTGATTTTTTTCGAGAGCGAAGCCTTTCGCGTCAAGTTGAACGAGGGCAATTCCCCCTCGACGTTTTGACGCTCCTCCGGCCGCTCCACAGCTGCTTCCTGACCAGGGCGGAAATGCTCGCGATCCTTGTCTTGCTTTCCACTCACATGATAGCCTGACGGTGAGTAACCACTCACTCACCGGACAGGCCATGTAATGAAAGCCGCCACCGCCCTTGCCCGCACACCCGGACGGGATCGTCAAGCCAGCCTCATCTCCTCTGCCGCCAGTCTGTTCGCCGCCAAGGGGTTCAAAGGCACTACGACGAAAGAAATCGCCCGCGCCGCCGGTGTAAGTGAGGCGTTGGTATTTAAGTATTTTCCGACCAAACGGGCGCTCTACGCGGCCATCCTCGCCGAAAAAGCCCCTCTCAGCGAGTTGCTCAGCGCCGTTGACGAAGTGGCCCGCAAACGTGACGATCAGCGCGTCTTTACGCTCATTGCCGGATACCGCATCCGCCCGGGAGCCGATCCCACGATGCTACGCCTGTTGCTGTTCAGCGCCTTGGAAGGCCACGAGTTGGCGGACATGTTTTTCGGCAAACAACACCGCGTGTTCTACGACTATCTGGCCGGGTACATTCAGACCAGGATCGACGAGGGCGCCTTTCGTCCGGTCGATCCCTTGCTGGCAGCACGCGCGTTCATCGGCATGGTGGTCCACCACCGTCTGTTGCATGAAATCTTTGAAGTGCCGTTGCATTGCCCGCATAAGGATATTGTCTCCACGTATGTGGAACTCTTTTTGACGGGCTTGCACCGTCCGTCCGCAGCCAGGAAGCGAGGGCTGACGCGTGTCCGGTAATCCGATCAGGCGACATCCCATCGTCACCCTGGGCATCATCCTGTTCGTCGCCGTGGCGGCCTTGGTCGTCTTCCGCCTGACCAGCGGCGCAAAAACAGACCCTCGCAAAAACCGGATTCTGACCGTGGGCACCATGACGCCCCTCAGGCAGGACCTTGACGTGCGTCTGACCTACACCGCCGATTTGATTCCGAACCAGCTCGTCAACATCTTCTCCCGCGTGGACGGCTACATCGCCAAGATCTATGTAGATAAAGGCGACCTGGTAAAGGCCAATCAGCTGCTGGTCGAAATCGATCACACCGACTACATCCATGCCGTCAACCAGGCCAAGGCCAACCTGCTTTCCGCACAAGCCAAAGTGGTCCAGCAGGATGCCGGGGTGCGAAATGCCACCCTGACACTCGATCGCATGCAAGCACTGATCAAAGACCAGTTCGTCTCTCAACAGGATCTGGACACGGCCCTCGTGAACCGTGATGCCGCCGTGGCGTTGCAGGATTCCCTGCGTGCCCAGGTGCAACAGATGACCGTCGCCTTGGCCCAGGCCGAAACCAACCTGGCCTATTCGTACATCCGCGCCCCGTTTGCCGGCTATATCGCCGAACGGAACCTCGACCCCGGCGCCTATGTGAGCGGCACCACGGCCAGCACGTCCACCGTCTCGCGAGGCATCCTGAGCGTGCACGATGTCGAAACCGTTCGCACATTGATCGAGGTGGTGGAGAAGGATGTGCCCCTCGTAAAAGTCGGGCAACGCGCCGATGTCCGCGCCGAGGCCTATCCAAACGAGGTCTTCGAAGGCCGTGTGACGCGCATTGTCCAAGCCTTGAACCGCGCCACTCGCACGATGACCGTTGAAGTGGATCTCCCGAACAAGGACCATCGCCTCAAAGGCGGCATGTTCGCCCGCGTCGAGGTCCTCGTCGGCAAACATCCCCAGGCGATTCAGATTCCCCTGGACGCAGTGAGCCGGCTCGAAGAATCGCAGTACGTCTATGTGGTCAAGGACGGGAAGGCCCATCAGGTGCCCGTTGAGCTGGGTGCGCTCGCCGAAAACCGTATCGAAGTGTTGAAAGGCCTCGCGGGGGACGAGCAACTCATCGTCTCCGGCAAGGATTTGGTGAGCGAAGGCATCCCGGTCCAGGTGCAACCGCTGGGCAACGTGAAACAGGAGCCATCAAAACAATCCTAACAAGAGGCCTCCTGCGTTGACGGCATGCTCCCCGCGTTTCACCTCTAACGGTTCACGTCTCACGTCTCCATTATGTGGCTGACACTCCTCGCGCTCCGCAACCGCATCGGCATCCTGATGTTGTCCCTTGCTATGGTGATCCTGGGGGCCACGTCCCTCGAACGGCTGCCGGTCGATCTGTTCCCCAACATTCAGGTGCCGGTCGCCTTTGTCGGGGTCATTTACAAGGGCGCGCCGCCGCTGGATATCGAACAGAGCGTCGTGTATCCCATTGAGAAGGCCGTCAGTTCCGCCTCCAACGTCGAACATGTGGAGTCCTTTGCCAAGCAGGGCATCGGGGCGGTGCAGGTCTGGTTCAACTGGGGGGCGGACATCAACGTCGGCCAGATGGAGGTGATGCAACGCATCACCCAGATTTTGAACAGCCTGCCACCCGGCATTCTGCAGCCCTTCATCGTCAAGTTTGATGTCTCCAACATTCCCGTCGCGTTCGTGACCGCCTCCGGCGGCGACCTCGACGAACGGGCGCTCTACGACCTGGCCTACAACACCATCGCCCCGCAAATCGAACAGATCGCCAACGTCGCGGCCGCCACGGTAGAGGGCGGGAAGATCCGGCAGATCAACATCAATCTGGACCCGGCGTTGCTGCAAGCGCGCGGCCTCTCGATCCTCGACGTGGTCAAGGCGGTGAAGGCCTCCAACCTGATCCTGCCGTCGGGCGACATCAAGGCTGGGAACCTCGACTACAACGTGTTCACCAACACGCAGTTCAAAACCGTGGAACCGATCAACGACGTCGTCGTGAAGATCGACGCGCGCGGGAATCCTGTACGGGTGCGGGATCTCGGGCTCCTGACCGACTCGTCAGACATTCAAACCAACGTCGTCCGCACGGACGGCAAACGGTCGGTCTATCTCCGGGTCAACAAGCAGCCGATTGCCAACACGGTGGAAGTGGTCGATGCGTTGCGCAAGGCGATCCCCAAGATGATCGGCATCCCGCCCGGCGTGCAATTGGGCATCTCCTTCGATCAATCGATCTATATCCGTCAATCGATCAAGAACCTCATCGAGCAGGCGCTGCACGGGTCGTTGCTTGCAGCCGCGGTGATTCTCCTGTTCCTGCGAAACCTCACCAGCACGCTGATCATCTCCGTCGCCATCCCGCTGTCGATTCTGGTGACGTTCATCGTGCTGTATTTCACCAATCAGACACTGAACGTGTTCACGATGGGCGGGCTGGCGCTGGGAATCGGGCGTCTGGTGGACGACTCGATCGTCGAACTCGAAAATATTCAACGCCACCTGAATGTCGACCGGAACCGCTGGGATGCCATCGTCAACGCCGCGCGTGAAGTCGCCATGCCGATCTTCGCCTCCACGGTCACGACCGTGGTCGTCTTCCTGCCGATGTTTTTTATCGTGGGCATTGCGCGGCTCCTGCTGATTCCGCTGACACTCACCATTGCCATCGCCTTGTTCACGTCGTTCTTCGTCTCGCGGACCGTCACTCCGGCACTCTGTCATCGCTTCCTGAAGTCGGAACAGGAGGCGCATCGGTCCCTGCCCGCTTGGTTCGTGCACATCATGCAGTGGAGCCAGCGGCGCTACGAAGCCCTCGATGAAGGGTATGAACGCAGCCTACGGTGGGTGTTGGCCCATCGGCGCACGTTATTGGTTGTTGTGGTCGCGCTGTTCGTGAGTTCCCTCGCACTCCTGCCCTTCATCGGGACCGAATTTTTACCGGTGTCGGACGAAAGCCAGTTCCGCATCGTGTTGCGGGCGCCGGTCGGCCAGCGAGTGGAAAAAACCGTCGATCAAGTCGCCGAGGTCGAACGGGTCTTGCGGGAAAAGATTCCGCCGGACGAGCTGGAAGCGATTGCCTCCAGTACCGGCGTGCTTGCGCAAGGTCGCTCCTCGTTATTCAATCCCAACACGGGGCCGCATACCTCGGTCATTTCCGTGTACCTGGTCTCGCCCGACCGGCGGCGGCGCAACCAGGTTGAGATCATGAACGCCGTCCGGCCATCCGTGGTCAAGCTGTTTCCCGGTGTCGCGATGTTCTTCGATCCGGGTGGACTGGTGAAACGCGTGACGAGCTTCGGATCGCAGAAATCCATCGACGTGGAGATTTACGGGTACGACTTCGAGAGGGCCCGCACCGTCATCCAGCAGGCGCAGGAGATCATGCACAAGATCCCGGGCATGGCGGACATTGAGGTCAGTCGGGAAGAGAACTACCCCGAAGTGAACGTGGTGGTGGATCGGGAGAAAGCCGCGCTGCTCGGGATCAGCGAAACGGACGTCGCCAACGCCGTCCTGTACTCGCTGAACGGCAATGGCCAAACCGACCCGATCATTTACACCGACCCGCAGAACGGAAACGAGTACTACATCAGCGCCTGGCTCGCGGAGGAACACCGCAAGGATCTGACGGCCATCGAACATGTCCTGCTCACGACCAAAAACGGCGAGCCGGTGCTACTGAAGAATCTGGCCACACTGAAACTCAACGCCGGACCCGTGAAGATCGAGCGCAAATACTTCCAGCGCGTCGTCCACATTACCGCGAACCCGGTCGGCCGCGATCTCGGCGCGATTGCCCAGGACCTGGAAACCGCCTTCGGTCAGATGCAGTTGCCCACAGGATTCAGCATCCGGCTGGCCGGCCAGATCCAACAACAGCGCGAGACCTTCGAGGGCCTCATGTATGCCAGCGCTTTAGCCTTGATTCTGGTCTACATGGTGATGGCCGCCCAATTTAAGTCGCTGATCGACCCCTTCATCATCATGTTTTCGGTGCCGATGGGGATTCCCGGCGTGATCGTGATCCTCTACCTGACGAATACGACGATCTCCACTTCGTCGTTGATGGGGATCATCATGATGTTGGGTATCGTCGTCTCGAACGGCGTCTTGCTGGTGGACTACACCAACGTCCTCCGACGCCGGGGGCTGGACCTCTCCACCGCCGTCGTCACGGCCTCTCGCACCAGACTACGTCCCATCTTGATGACCTCACTCGCCACAGTGGTGGGGCTCATCCCGATGGCCATCGGGTTGGGGACCGGCAGCGAAACCAATGCGCCACTCGCGCGCGCGGTCGTGGGCGGTCTCACCGTCTCGACGATCCTCACGCTCTTCCTCGTCCCGACCGTCTATACGATGCTGGAGGAACGGTTCCCGCGACGAGCAGACGAACTGGGAGAGACTCCAGCAGAAGCTGAATTGGCCGGGCAGCAGGCTTGAGGGAAGGCTGACAAACTACGAGGCACAGAACCACATCATTGTCGAATCGCGTGGCCTAATGTTTTGGGATTTGCAGGCTGTTCAGAAAGGCTGTCCAGCAAGGCCGCAGGAAGCAGGGCGACTGAGGCGTACCCGCAGGGCACGTCGCAGGGAGACCTGCGACTGAGAACGCCGCTGGCGGCATTTCTCAACAGCCTGCTAGGGTCTGAGGCTTGGGAAGAGGGACGCCAGCTGCAGTGCCAGCCCCATTTCACCACTGATGCGAAGGCGACCGGTCATGGCGATCATGGTGCCGCTGACTTGACCGTTCAATACACGCAGGCAATCCTCACCCGACATCGCCAGTGTCACATTCGGATCCGGATGGGTCCCTTCCGTGATCTGGCAGGCGCCGTTGCGAATCTGTAGTTGGTACTGTCCGCCGTCGGTCCCGCTCAAATCGAACTGGTAGACGACATCCAGCCCCTCGGCCGCTTCCGGATCCAACTTGCCCGGGAGCGTGTCAAAGAAGGCTCGCACTGTTTTGGGTTGTGAGTGAGTCATGCGATGGCGCCCCGGCGAGAGTACCTCCCCGCCGGGGCGGACGTACCAGGCTAGTACCGCAACATGGCCCGATGGCTCGAACGACGGGCACCGAAGAAAGCCTTGGAGAATTCTTCGACGACGGCCGGCTCGTAACCCTTGCAACTGAAAATATCGAGATAGGCGCTGTTGGTGTCGTTGGCGAAGTGACCGCTGATCAAGGAAGTCTCGATCAACTGCACCATGCTGTAGCCCGCCACGCGACCTTCACCGAAATTGACGATCTGGCAGGCGCCATATCGCTTCATTTCGATCAATTCGCAGAGCTGCACCACGTAAGCTTCAATTTGTTTGGCGTCGCGAAT
>WBZQ01001023.1_pt1 | contig 19625 bp, 22 predicted proteins | sample 5204251 | NCBI WGS metagenome assembly WBZQ01 (sample SAMN12412402, study PRJNA552823) | activated sludge metagenome | isolation source: activated sludge from nitrification reactor of wastewater treatment plant... | place: USA: Virginia | collected 2017-09
CCAAAAGATGTAGATATAATCGGGCGGGTGCCTGACGACCCTGAGTTCGATGCACCATGGGTGTCCTACGCGGTGCTGCATCAGGACACCGAAGGCTTCGCCGGTCTGGAGCAGATCGACGGACACGCGACGCTGGCCGAGGCGCGACTCACGGTGGAGGCGGCGGCGCGCGAGTTCGTCGCGGGCTGATCTGCGGTTCACCCTGCCCGAACGGCCCGCCAGCCGAGCGCGAGCACCACCGTGACCGCGATCGTCGCCATCGCTGGCAGAGTCATGCCCACAGGGACGAGGAGTGCGGCGGCGAGGGCAAGTAGCGGTTCGCCGACGGAGGTGCGGGCACCTGCACGCCTGCGCATCAGCCACAGACCGCCGAGGAACTGCACGGCGCCCAAGCCCAGGGCGAAGGCTGCGTACCCGGCAAGCGGTTCCTGCCAGCCGTAGTCGGCGGACTTCAGCGCGGACTTCATCGCGAGTGCCACCAGGATCAAGCCGGACACCAGTAGGAAATGCAGGATCGAGTACACGTCCCTGGCGGTGGTCACCCGGTCGACACCCGACCGCTCCTCGACGGCCTCCTCAAGAGCCGTCGACGCGCCGTCGAAGTAACACATCCACAGCACACAGGCGAGAGCCACGCCCAGCAGGGCGGTGGCCAGCAGGGCTGGGGTGATGGGTAGGCCGGCAGCGCCCACGCCGATGGCCACGATGCCCTCGCCCAGGGCGATGATGACGATGAGGGCATGTCGCTCCGCGAAGTGGCCGAGTGCCAGACGCCACCCCTCGCCCCGCCCAAGGAACGGCCCGATGACGTCGATGGCGACGGCTGCGGCCACCAGGATCAGCTGCCATGTGCCGCCGAGGTAGGCGCCGCCGATCAGCAGAACCGCCGCGATCACCACGGTGCGCGCGAGGGCAAGGACCGCCTTGACGATCCCCGGATCGTCGCGACCGGCGAGGTAGAAGAGCAGCAGATGCATGATCCGCACGACGACGTAGGCGGCCGCTGCGATCATCGCCACTGAGGCGCCGCGGGTCTCGTCGAAGAAGTCGGGCATCAGCAGGGCGAGCACCATGATGGCGCCCATTGCGACGAACATGGCCGTTTGGACCAGACCGCGGTCGATGCGCACCGAGGTGCCCAGCCAGCTGTAGGCGACCCAGGCCCACCACAGCAGCGCCGCCAGCAGGAGCCCCCGGAAGAAGCCGAGTGCCGAGTGGTCGTACGCCAGGTAGGCCGTCACCTGGCTGATCCCGTAGACGAAGACGAGGTCGAAGAACAACTCAAGGGTGGTGACCTTGTGCCCTGATGTGTCCCGGATGAGACGGGTCTGGCTCACTGCGTTCCTCCGCTAGATACTTTGAACTCAAAGTATCTCTATCATGGCGGCATGCGGAACGCATCGGATTCCATCGCCGAGGTGCTGAGGGAGTGGGCAGAGGTGCGTCCGGACCTCGATGTGAGTCCGGTCGGGGTACTTGCCCGGATGGCGCGGATCCGCGCGATCGTCGAGGTGGAGCAGGCGAAGGTGTTCGCCAGCGCTGGTATCACTCCCGCCGACTTCCCGGTCCTGGTCACCCTTCGGCGGCGCCAGGAACCGGTGACGCACACACAGCTCAGCGAGGCACTCGGGCTGACCCCGGGAACCGTGTCCGTGCGCGTGGACCGTCTCGTGGCGCTCGGGCTTGCCGTACGTGATGCCGACCCGTCGGACGCCCGTGTGCGCTGGGTGCGGTTGACCGCCGAGGGGTCCAGACTCATCGATGACCTGATACCGCAGCATCTGGCCGTGGAAGAGCAGTTACTGGCAGGGCTGAGACGAAAGGATCGGCAGCGCCTGGCCGCAGATCTCAGCGTGCTGTTGGCCGACCTCGAGGCGCGCTACACCTGAGTCACTCGACCTCGACGATGATCCGTTGGGTCAGCAGCTTCTGCCCCTTCCCACCGATCAGCGACACGAGGCACCGGTCCTCGCCCGCGCTGGTCCCGCGGACGTCGATGGTGTGCCAGCGGGACGCGCCCGGGCCCTTCTCGATGCGCGACGCCGTCGCATCGAAGTGGTCGCTGGTGCACTTGGACGCCTTCCACCGGGATGAGGCTGCCTTGACCACCGGTCCCAGCACGACGGGCTTCGTCCGGCCCACACGCAACTTCACCGTCCGTGTGGGTACCCGCTGCTTCTGCGCGGTGGCGCTCTGGGGCAGCGAGCACTTGCCGTCCTGCGCCATCGAGACCTTGAACCGATAGAGGTTGGTGTAGTTGAAAGGGTCGGGGGCGACGGTCATACATGCCGGACCAGCCGGGGTGTTGAGCACGGAGATCGGACTCGGCCCGCCGATCTGGAAGTGGTAGCCCCTGACGTCCATCGGGAAACTGAAGTAGGTCAGCAGCATGGCCGAGCCGCCGTCGCCCCATGTGACCGGCTTCCACTCGGCCCCCGGTGTGGCCTGGCTGAACAACTTGAATTCCGCGTACCGCACCAGCGCGCCTTTGAGGGGGTTGAAGGCGGGATTGCAGAAACTGAAGAAGGTGTTCTGCACCTCGCTGCTGGTGTTTGAGAACCCGCCGCCGGCAGGTGCCGGGCGTCCGCTCTTGAGGTCGTTGAGGTACCAGCAGAACCAGTCTCCTGCGCTCTTGACCATGAGCCGGGGGTACAAAGGCTCGGACGGGGTCAGGTTGTTCTGCAGCTCGATGGTGATGTCCTGACCGGCCAGTGCCGGTCCGGTGCCGAGTGTGGTGACCGCGGCGACGGACAGGACGGCTGCGAGGCGGATTCGACGGGCGTTCACACCCGGAAGGTAGGCCTTGGCGCTCGACGGTTTCTCGTTGGTCAGCGACCGTCACGCGCCGTAGTCACGAGGCTCAACCGGCGTTGCCCGCCTGCCGATCAAGACCACATGGGGGTATCCCGATGGCTCGACGACCGACGCGCCGACTCCGTGTCTCACGGGGTGTTCGCTCGTGTGGTTTACACGGTCGTCGTCGTGCTCCTCGGAGTGGAGGTCTTCGCGATCACGTCGTTCTTTGGCGAACTGCTTGCGTTCGTGATCACCAGCTTCGCCGTGGTCTTCGGGGGCCTTCCGTTCCTCGCGAAGGTGTGGGCTCCCTCAGCCACGGCGAAGAAACGTGAGATCGCCGAACGTCAACGTATCGATCCGGAGCCCCCGCCGCGGGAACTCAAAGCGCCGAAACGCTGGTAGGACTCAGCCGTAGTAGGGCTCGGCCCAGCCGAGGTAAGGACCCCAGCGGTCCAGCGTGCGCCACGGCACCATCTTCACCCGGCCGCCCGGCATGTTGGTCACGACCAGTCCGCGGCCGACGTAGGTGGCGACGTGGCCGGCGGGGTTGCTGGTCCGCCAGAAGAGCTGCGCGCCGATCGGGGCCATGCGGTTGGTGTGTCCGAACCCGGCCTTGCGCGCGCGGTACCACTGGCGCAGCGCTGTGGAGGTCCGGCCCGAACGGATGCCGTAGGCGTCATCAGCCAGGCGCAGGCACCCGTTGTGGTATCCGCCCCGGCCCTGGCGGGCCCAGTTCATCAGGCGGAAGACGGCGGTGGTGGGGCTGTAGCGCACACCCTTGGTCCGCAGGCTCACACCTGCCCGCGACGTGCGCTTCGCGGTGCGCTTGGGGGCCGGCGGTTCGACCGGCAGTTGCACAGTCGGTTCAGGGGTCGTCTGGATGGGGACGATCTCCTCGACGGGGGCAGGTGGGTCAACCGGCTCAACCGCGCGCTCGGTGGGGACCGGATTGACCGGGGACACCGGCGGAACGGGGTCGGTGGGGGTGGGCTCCTCGGCCATGGCCGGGGCGGTCATGACCATGGGCACCACGACGGCGGCACTCATCAGCTTGCGACGGAACTTCACAAATCTTCTCCATTGATGGCTCTTGCACGAACAGGCCCGGTGGGCCCGACGGATTTCGGGAGGCGTGTGGTTCACGTGCGCATCGACATGCGACGGGGAGGGTCTTGACCTCCAGCCCACACTGATCGGGTCAACGTCCTGTTGTCGGACGGACCGGGTGATCCTCCGTGGTCAGTGTTTCGTAAGAGACTCCAATGCGGTTCTTTGCAGGTGGTCGTGGCCCACCGTAAGCACGTTTTCCCGCAACTCATGCCAGAAGCACGCCGATTGTGGGAATGCTCACAATCTGCTCAGGGAAATGTCCAGATTGCCTCAAGTGGGGTGTGGACAACTGCTGATCGGCCGCCACCTCACGGTCAGGGTAGGCTCCCCTCAGACATGAAAGGCACCCGCCAATGCCCGATGACTTGACTCTGCTGCGTCAGTACGAACCGGTGATCCGGTACAACCGCGGCGAGTTGTTCTACCCCTGTTCGGTGGAGGACTTCGTCGCGGGCAGCGCGCTGTTCCGTCGCACGGACGACGAGCCGGAGGAGCTGGCGGCGCGGGGTTCGCTCACGCTGGATCGCCTCGCCGAACTCGGCCGGGTACACGTCGGCGACATCATCTACCTCCAGCAGGTGGATGGCCCGCTGACCCGCAAGGAGTACAAGGCTTGGCGCAAGCGCCCGGACCGCGTCAAGTTCAAGACGTCGAGCCGCTTCGCCGCAGTCGGGCTGCTGTCCCGCTTCGTCGACGCGATCATGCGCCTGACGCTGTTGTTGCGCGGACGGGTCCCTGGCGGCTATGCGGCCGCCGCCCACAACGCGTACATGAACACCCCGACCAAGGATGACTGCCATTACTACGGTCACGTCACGCGTGACGGCGGCTACCTGGTGCTGCAGTACTGGTACTTCTACTCGATGAACGACTGGCGCTCCAACTTCGGCGGCGTCAACGACCACGAGTCGGACTGGGAGCAGGTGACCATCTTCCTCACCGACGACGAGGAGCAGAAACCGGCATGGGTGGCCTTCTCCTCGCACGATGAGGTCGGCGACGACTTGCGACGACGGTGGGACGACCCGGACATCGAGTTCGTCGACGGCACGCATCCGGTGGTCTACGCCGGGGCCGGGTCACACTCGGGCGCGTACTTGAAGGGGGAGTACCTGATCACTGCCGGTGTGCCCCTGCCCGACTGGCTGGACAGTGTGCGCAGAGCGTTCCTGCGGATCCTGCCCTGGCACGAGGACGACGACTCCGGTGCCATCGGGATCCCCTACATCGACTACAAACGCGGCGACGGGGTCGCTGTGGGTCCTGGACAGGACAAGCCCTGGCATCCCGTGCTGGTCACCGACGACACCCCCTGGGTGCGCGATTACCGAGGTCTGTGGGGTCTGGACACTCACGACGTGTTCGGTGGGGAACGGGCGCCGGCCGGCGTGAGGTACGAACGCAAAGGCACTGTGCGCCAGTCGTGGGGTCAGCCGGTCGCCTGGGCGGGGCTGGACAAAGAGGCGCCGACCGACGAATGGGCGCGTGGCGATCTCGAGGCCGCTCGCAAGTACCTCACACAGAAGCTCGCCGACACCGATCTGGAGCTTGCGGAGAGACGCGAGGCCCTCCGTGCGGCGCGCGCCGCCGAGCGTGCCCAGGGGATCTCCCCTCAGGACCCGACCCCCCGCGCCGAGGAACTGGCCGAGGAGGTCGAAGAGGTCCGGCGTCGGCAGATGGTCGTGCGCCAACAACTCGAAGGGGTCGAGCTGGGCCTGGATCCACGGCCTTTGCCGGTCGAGCCGGTCCATGCCCACCTGCGGCATCGCGCGGAGCCGATCAAACAGGACGAGAACATCCGTGGGCGGCTGTTGCGCCTGTGGTCCGCGGCGTCGGCGTCCATCCTGTTGGCCGCTCTCGGCATGCTGCTGCTGTTCGACACCACCGGGCTGCTCTGGCCGATCGTGTGGATCGCCTTCGCGATGCTGGTCATCGAAGCGATCCTGCGCCGGCGTCTGGCCAGTCTGCTGATGGCCTTGCTCGTCGTGGGGCTTATCTGGCTGGGACTGTGGGCGGCCTGGTCACTGTTCACGGGCAACCTGCGGGTCGGCTTCGGCATCGTGCTGCTGTTGGCCGCGATCTGGATGGCAGTGCAGACGGCCCGCGAGGGCATCCGCTCCCGGTGAGCCGGCTCGACGAGGGCCGGCAGTTCTTCGCGGACGACCCGTTGGGACTGGCGGTCTTCGAGATCGTGGCCGATCGGGTGGCGGATCTCGGCGGCGCCGAACTGCGCGTCTCCACGACCCAGATCGGCTGGGCGAGGCGTCGCGGTTTCGCCTTCCTATGGAACCCGCAACGCTGGCTGGGACAACGCGGCGCACCGCTCGTACTGACACTCGGTCTTCCCGAGCGTGACCCGACACCGCGATGGAAAGAGGTGGTCGAGATCCGCCCCGGTCTGTACACCCACCACCTCGAGGTCCGCGCCGTCGAAGATGTCGACGACGAGGTCCTGACGTGGGTCGACCGCGCCTACGCGGCGGCTACTTGACCGCCTTCGTCAGCGACCCCGCCGCGATCGCAGGCGTGATGCCGAACGTCTTCAGCCAGTCCTGCACCACGGGGATGTCGACGCGCTGGTAGCCGCCGATGTAGCGGCAGTTGTCGGTGTACCCGTAACTGGTCACCGTTGTCACGTAGCCGTTGAGGAACGAGGGGCCGCCGGAGTCGCCGAAGCACGTGCCGCCCCCGGCGATCACGTTGGAGGGGTTGCCGTTCATCTGAACGATCTGGGGCGTGAGCTTCTGGCCGTTGGAGGTGGTGACGCGGCGCAGCAGGGGGTAGGACTGCGGGGTCGGCTTCTGGGGGCCGGACTCGGGCTTACGCACCTCGGTGCCATATCCGACGAGCGTGAAGATCGTCTTGTTCAACGCCGGTTGGGCGTAGGCGTTCAGGTAGTTGGTCGGCGCGATGGCGGCCGGGGTGATGCCACTGACCGGCTCATCGAGCACAACCACGCCCACGTCGTTCCAGTCGCTGGTATCGGTGAAGTCGGAGTAGTCCGGGTGTGTGTACGCGGTGCCCTCGTGGTACCCCGGATAGTCCTCGGTGTAGCCGACCTTCGACGTGCTGTCGCCGGGGTCGTCGGTCGCGCGCGGCAGCGGCGACGGAGGGTTCTGCGCCAACGTGCTGTCGAAGGTCACGATGGTCTTCCCCACGATGCCGTCCGTGCAGTGGGCGGCGGTGAGAACCACTGTGGGTGTCACGAGGGTGCCACTGCACCGGAAGCGGTAGTTCGTGCCGTCCTCGTCGGCGTAGAAGGCGAGCAGCCCCACGTTCGGGTGCTTGTCGCCGTCGGGCTCCCCGCCGGTGATTGCCTGGGCGGGAGTGAAGCTTGCAGCAGCAGCGACGAGTGTCGCGGCCACGACGAGGGACGAGCGGCGCATTGAGGCTCCTTGGTTCGAGTGGCAACACTGTATGCGGGGGCCATCTCGTCCTCTTTCTCCGGGGGAGCCATCCGTGGCCGCGGCGAGGTCCGTCGTGACACAGTCGTCCCATGCACATCATCGGCGGAGGGATCGGGGGCTTGGCGCTGGCCTTGGCGCTGCATCGGGTGGGGGTGTCCGCGCGGGTCTACGAGCAGGCCCCCGAGATCGGCGCCATCGGGGCCGGGATCGGCCTGTGGCCGGGGGCGCTGCAGGGTCTGCGCACACTGGGAGTCGCGCAGTGGTTCTGGGACCTGCCGGTGTGCCCGTTCCGCTGGGCCGAGACGGCGACGCCGGACGGCCGGACTCTCACCGGCTTCGACGTCTCCGAGATCACCGGCGGGCAGGGGTACGTGGTGCGTCGCGCGGATCTGCACCGTGCCTTGCACGAGCAGTTGCCCGCGGGGGTCGTGGTGACCGGCAAGCGGCTGGTCGGCCTGCGCCAGGACCCTGATGGGGTCGAGTTGAGTTTCGCGGATGGCGCCACCGAACGCGCGGACACGGTTGTCGGTGCCGATGGTCTGCGTTCGGTGGTCCGGGCGGCGCTGTTCGGTGAAGAGGAACCCCGCTACAGCGGGGAGACGGCCTACCGCGGCATCGCCGAGTTCCCCGTCGAGGATCCCGGGATGATGCGCGAGACGCAGGGGAACGGCTGGCGGGGGGCCGTGCATCCGCTCGATGCCGAGCACGTGTACTGGTGGGCCGCCCACCGCACCTCCGCTGGGATGACGCAGGATCCCTCGCAGCGCAAAGACGCCGTGTTGGCGGGGGTGGGTGAATGGATCGGAGGGTTGCCGCAGGCGGTGGCTGCCACGCCGGCGGAAACCATCCTGCACAACGACCTCTTCGACCGTGATCCCATCGCCACATGGACTGTGGGCCGGGTCAGTCTGTTGGGCGATGCGGCCCACCCGACCACCCCCAACCTGGGCCTCGGCGGGTGCATGGCGATCGAGGATGCTGTCGTGCTCGCGCGGGCCGTGGACCAGACCGGTGCCCACGGTCCGGCGTTCGCCCAGTACGAATTCGAGCGCCACACCCGCACCGCCCGGGTCGTCTGGATGTCCCGCCTCATGGGGCGAAGTGGTTCCCTGACCAACCCGGTGGCGGTGAAGGTGTGGCGCTCGCTCAATTCCGTCACCCCACCGCGGATCGCAGCGTCGATGCTGGCCCGCGAGGTGACGTACATGCCGGGGTCGCTGGGTCGGTAGCTACTCCGCCAGCATCTTGTAGATCTTCTTGCGGGCCTCGGCGAGGACGGCAACCGCGGCGTCGATCTGTGCCGGGTCGTCGAGCTGACTGACCTGCCAGACCGCGGCGCCGAGCTGTTTGCCCTCGGCCCACAGCTTCATGGCCTCGTCCGGCGTCTCGTCCTCGCGTGCCCAGGGCTCGCCCCACTCCTCGCGCTGCTGCTCGACCAGGGTCTTGCCGGCCGGGGTGAGCGAGAACGTGCGCTTGCCCTCCTCCTGCGACGGCGCGACCAGGCCTTCCTTCGTCAGCCGCTTCAGGACCGGGTAGATCGATCCGGGGGAGGGGCGCCAGCGGCCCTCGCTGCGGTCGGCGAGTTCGGTGATGATCTCGTAACCGTGGCGTGGCTGTTCGTCGAGCAGCAACAGGATCGCGAGGCGGACGTCGCCGCGGTCGCGGCGTGCCCGCGGCGGGGGACCCCAGGGTCCGCCCTGTCCCCACGGTCCGTTGTGGTGGTGCCGGCCACGGCGCTTTCCGGGGCGGCCGGCGGTCATCATGGCCCATCCGGGCATCGGGTGTGCGTAACTCATGTGATTTCTCCTTCGTTCGTACGCGTTGCACTCACGATATATCGCGATGCATGGAGTGTCAACCCCCGGCCCCAATGCGGCACGATGAGGGCATGCGCCGCCTCCTGTGGGTCCCTGTGCTGTTGGTGTTGTCCGGGTGTGCCCTCACCGAGGTCCCGTACGACCCGCCGATCACGCCCGAGCAGTGGTGTGAGCAGCGGCCGTGCGTTGACGTGGGGTCAGTGGTGCTCAACGAGCCGTTGGGGACGTTCCTCGTGTTCACCCTGGCGCTGTTGTGGATCGCGGTCGGTGTGGGCTTCCTTGTGACCCGGCGTGGCCAGATGTCGCGCGGATGGCTCGGCGTCGCGCTCATCCTCGGCGGGGTCGGCGCGGCGCAGGCCGGCGTGAGCTACCAGGCCTTCAGCTACGAACTCAAGTGCGCAGGGAAGGAGTTCTGCACCTACACCAACGGCTTTGAGGTCGGGTACAGCATCACGCAGGCATGGAGCGTCAGCGCGATGCTCGTGGCGGTCGCGTACGCATGCACCCTGGCGCGCCGGGGAGTCATGATCTACGCCCTCGCGAACGCGGTGGTCTACACGATCGTCGCCATCGCGGGCGTCCTGTTGCCGAGCATCGTGCTGCTCTCTTTCGAGGTGCTCATGCTCTTCGCGCTGCCCGGCATCATCCTCGTGATCGTGCTCGCGGCGCGCAGCAAGGAACCGGCGTCACGACCGATCCTGATCGCCGCGGTGCTGCTGATCGTGGTGAACGTCGCCTACTTCGCCTACTACGCGGCGGGCATCACGGAAACGCTGTGGGATGGCGGCGACGGCTTCTACTTCTCGGCCAACGATGTCCTGCACGTCGGCATGATCGCGTGGTTGGTCTACGTGGCGGCGGCGGTCGGGCCGCGGCTGCGGGACCTCAGCCCTCGATGATGCGACCGGCGCCGGCGAACCGGGCGCGGTAGTAGCCCATGTTGATGCTGTCCACGCGGACACCGCTGCGCGGGTTCGTGGCGTGGATCATCTTGCCCTTGCCGATGTACATCGACACGTGCTGCGAGCCGCCGGGACCGTAGAAGAGCAGGTCGCCGGGCTTGAGGTGCTTGCGACCCACGCGGCGGGCCTTGTTCATCTGCGCGCCGGAGTAGTGGGGCAGGTACTTGCCGGTCGCCTGCTTGTACACCCACATCGTGAACCCCGAGCAGTCGAAGGCGTTGGGGCCGGAGGCGCCTCCGACGTAGCGGTCGCCCTTCTGGTTCAGCGCCACCCGGACCAGGGACGCGCGGGCGCGATTGGCACGCTCACGGGCGGCGGCGCGCTTGTCACGCAGCGCCTGGGCCCGCTTCTGCGCCGGGCTGACGGTGGTCTGCTCGGGTGCCGGGGCGGGTGTGGGTGCCGCCTGCACGGGCAGGGCGGACGCCGTCACAGCGGCGCCGGCGAACGCGATGGTGGCAAGGCGAACGGACGTGGCAGGCGAAAACGCCATGCGGAACTCAACTCCTTCTCTGCCGCCTACCGGGTTAGCTGACGGGCTCGAGGGTGAGAAGGTCCTCTACCGACTCTCGTCGGATTCGCCCCAATTGCATGGGTCCCCGGCGCGCTTCACGCGCCTCGGCGGGTCGTCCCGTCCGCGGGCTTACCCGCGGAAGCGGTTGTCGGAACGACGTCCATTCGACGGTAACCGCTGTTCCGCGCGCCTTTGGCAGCGGGTTGCGTGATGTGGATCACAGGCTGGTTCCTCCACAGATTCCGCTTCGATCCTGGTCGGGCTGCCCCACCCTGGGAAGGCTGGTTCGATGCGCGCCGAGGTCCTCCACCTTCTCGAAGCGGGCAGTGGTCTCGTGACACGTGAGCAGTTGCTCGCAGCCGGAGTGGATCGGCGCTGGGTCTGGCGGGCCATCAAGCGTGGCGACCTCATATGTGTACATCCGAAGGTGCTCGCTCTTTCAGGCTCCACGCTCGACGTGTGGGATCGATACAGGGCGGCTCTCCTGCAAACGGGGCCCGATGCGGCGCTCACTCATGTCTCGGCTCTGCACGCGTGGGGTCTCCAGGAGGAGAGTCCGATCACGCACGTCAGCGTGCCGAGGGCGGGAGTGGTCGGCTATCCAACCGTCCGGGTCCACTGTCGAGGTGCCCAGGAGATTCACACGGCGGCGGGATTCCCCGTGCAGAAACCCGCAGACGCGTTGGCTCTGGCCGCCGCCGATCTGGACCTCGACCACCTGCGATTCCCGGCGATGGAGGCCAACCGGCGCGGACTGCTCACACCACGAGACCTGGAGGACGCGTCCAGATGGGACCGCGTTCGCACACCGATGCTGCTGCTGGCCGAGGAGGCCGCAGCGGGCGCCGAGTCGGGAGGAGAGGCCAAGTTCTGGCGACTGATCAAGGAGTCGCCACTGCCGACGCCCGTTCTGCAGCAGGAGGTCATGACGGCACACGGGCTCAAGCGACTGGACGGCTACTGGCCAGATCTCGGGCTCGGAGTGGAGATCGATGGACGGGAGTTCCACAACACTGCGGGGGCGTTTGTCAGCGACCGGGTCAAGCTCAACGCCGTGCTTGGACTCGGGCTGGTGATGATGCGCTTCGCCGTGAGTCAGGTGATGAACGAGGAGGAGTACGTTCTCGCCGAAACCGAGACGATCATCGTCGCTCGCCGGGCGGTTCTTGGTGGGTACGTGAGTCATTTCCCAAAGTAGAAGTGCCGAGTGGCCCCCGTCCATGGGGAGCCGCGCCGCCATGGGGTCAGGCAGTTTGGAAAATGACTCACACCTCTTCGAAGGGTGCCGGGTCGCCGGCCCCCACACGGCGAATCACGGGGTCACCCTCGGACAGGTCGACGACCGTGGTGGGTTCGGTGCCCGCTTCGCCGTCGATGACGGCGTCGACGAGATGATCGAGGCGTTCTTTGACCTCCCAGCCGTCGGACATCGCCTGATCCTCGCCGGGCATCAGCAGCGTGCTGGACAGCAGCGGCTCACCGAGTGTCTCGACGAGGGACAAGGCCACGGGGTTCGGCGAGATCCGGACGCCGACGGTGCGCTTCTTGGGGTTCATGAAGCGTCGGGGGACCTCGCGCGTCGCCGGGAGGATGAACGTGTAGCTGCCCGGCGTGTGAGCCTTGATGAGTCGGAAGACCTTGTTGCTCACGAAGACGAACTGGCTCATCTGTGCGAAGTCGTGGCAAACCAGTGTGAAGTCGTGCCGGTCGTCGAGATGGCGGATCTCCCGGATCCGCTCGACGCCGGAGACGTTGCCGAGGCGACAGCCGAGCGCGTATCCCGAGTCGGTCGGGTAGGCGATGAGGCCGTCCTGCTGCAGCATCTGCACGACCTGATTGATGAGCCGCTGCTGCGGAGTCACCGGATGCACGTCGAAGAACCGGGCCATGCCGCCACGCTACGCCTGGGAGTCCCCGGCCCGCGAGCGCCTGTGCAACCGCCGCATGATGAACACCGCGATCGACGCCCCGATGAGCGCGTAGATGATGTTGTTCGCCGTGTCGATGTGCGCCTCGATCAGGTGGTACTGCGTCCCCAGCAGCCACCCGCCGCCGACCAGCAGGAAGTTCCAGATCGCCGAGCCGAGCGTGGTCAGCACGACGAAGCGTCCCAAAGGCATCCCGGCGGCCCCTGCCGGCAGGGAGACGAGGCTGCGCACGCCGGGGATGAGTCGGCCGATGAAGACGGCCTTCTCGCCGTGCCGCCCGAACCACTCGTCGGCACGGTCCACGTCGTCCTCGTCGATCAGTGGGACGGCGAGCATCACCTTGCGGGTGCGCTCCTCGCCGAAAGCCCGCCCCGCGCCGTAGAGGATGAGGGCCCCGATCACTGATCCGAGCGTGGCCCAGAACATGGTCAGCGGCCCGGACAGTTCACCGAAGTAGACCAACGCGCCCGCGGCAGGAAGGACCACCTCGCTCGGGATCGGCGGGACCAGCGACTCCAGCAGGATCAGCGCACCCACCCCGATCTCGCCGAGTTGGTCGATGGTCCGCAGCACGAATCCGATCAGTCCCCCCTCGGAGTCCGGAGGGTTCAAAGACAGGAAGAGCACTTCATTATTCTCGCAGGGCCTCGCTGGTGGCACAGTTGGGGGATGCAGCGACGTTTCGAGCAGGTCGACGTCTTCTCCGACGACCTGCTGGGCAACCCCGTGGCGGTGGTGCTGGATGCAGAGGGCCTGAGCGACGAGGACATGCAGCGCTTCGCCCGCTGGACCAACCTCTCCGAGACCACCTTCGTACTCCCGCCGACGGATGCTCTGGCCGACTATCGGGTGCGGATCTTCACCCCCAGCGAGGAGTTGCCCTTCGCCGGCCATCCCACGTTGGGGACTGCTCACGCATGGGTGGGGGAATCCGGGGCACCTGACGTGATCCAGGAGTGCGCCGCCGGCTTGATCCCGTTACGTCGTGTGGACGGCCAGTGGGCCTTCGCCGCACCCCCGTTGGTCCGCAGTGGACCGGTCGCGGCTGAAGACCTGGCGGCCGTGTGCGGAATCCTCGGGGTCGAGCGGGTCGTCGACGCACAGTGGGTGGATAACGGGCCGGGCTGGGTGGCGGTGCTCCTGGACAGTGTAGAGGCACTGATGGGGCTGCAGCCGGGTCTGCTCAGGGGGTACGACATCGGCGCGGTGGCGCTGCACCCCGGTGGGGATCCCGTCGACCTCGAGGTCCGCGCGTTCTTCGACGTCGCAGGGATGACGGTCGAGGATCCCGTCACGGGCAGCCTGAACGCCTCACTGGCGCCATGGCTGACCAGCACGGGTCTCCTCAGCTACCCCTACACGGCGCGACAAGGCACCGCGATCGGGCGCAACGGGCGGGTCCGGCTCACGCAGGCCGACGGCGAGGTGTGGGTCGCCGGGGCCACTTCCACCCGGATCTCCGGTGCCGTCCTGCTCTGAGGATCAGCCCACCGAGTCGTCGTACAGTCCGCCCTCATCCGGGTACTGCGTCGGGTAGTCGGAGGGGTAGTCGTACGGTTCCTCCGTGTACGGGTCTTCGGTGTAGGGCTCCTCGGTGTACGGGTCTTCGGTGTAGGGCTCTTCGGTGTACGGCTGGTCGCTGTCCACGAAGTCCGCATCCTCGATGTAGGTGCCGCCGCTCTTGGTCACGTAGTAGGTGCTCTGCCGGAAGCCGCCCTCCCAGTACTCCTCGACGTAGACGGCGACGAACGTGTCGCCCTCGTAGGCGCCGTTGATCTGGAACGAGGTCAAGGCGCCCCATCCCGGTGCGAGGTTCGCGGCACCGCCGAAGCGGCTGATGAACCCGCCCGTGCAGTAGGAGTCCGCGGCGGCGTAGTCGCCGGAGGACACCGCGTTGAGGAATCCGGTCACGTCTTCGACCTGCCGGCTCGTGCCCTGCGAGGTCGGGCCGGGGGTGGCGGGCCCGGTGGTCGCGCCAGGGGTCCCGTCCGCCCCACCGGCGGTGCCTGCCGGGCGCGTGAAGCGGTCGCCGGTGCGCACATCAACTACCACGAAGATGCCGATGAACGTCGTGTTCTGGGTGATCACCGTGATGGACTGCGGGTTCCAGCCTGGCCAGGTCGGGCCGGTGTAGGTGGCGTCAGGAACCTGCGCGGGCGCAGGCGTCAAGGGGTTGCCGCAGTAGCAGCGCACGACCGGCAGTCCCCGGCGCCCGACCAGCACCGCGTTGCCGGCCTGCAGCACGGACAGGAACGAGGTGGCCTGCCCGTTCACGTAACCGTGGTTGGTCACCAGCGTGTCACTGCGCAGGAGCATCGGGGTGAGCTTCATGACGTACGTCGGGATCTCTTCGTACTGGATCCCCAGTACGCCAGCCCATGCCCGGCCCTTGTCGGGGTTGGCCATGAGGTAGGCGATCAGTTGTTTGCGGTCGCACGTACTCACGTTCTTCGTCCCGCCGTACAGTCCCCGCTCGCCGCCGGGTACGGTCACGGGCTGGTCGGTGGTCTTTGCGGTGATCTGCTCATCGGTGCCCACCGGATCGGTGAACGAGTCCTGTGTGGCGTTGATGGGCACCGTCGTGATGGACGTGGTCGTCCCACCGCTGGGGTTCTCCTCCATACGCGAACGGATGAGCCAGAACCCACCGGCGGTGAGCAGCAGAGCCATCACGACGACAGCGGCGATCGCCCCGATGATCACGCCGGCGTGGCTCTTGTGCGGGACCTGAGGAGGTGGTGACTGGTCCGGGACCCATTGCTCCCCGTCCCAGCGCAGCCATTGTTGGCCGTCCCAGTGCATGTTCGGATCGGACATGGTGCCCCACCTTCCCCCCGGAGGCGGTGCCACATCGCCACACCGCGGTGCGGCACGCGGTCGGGCGGTTCGGTGTACGGGCCGCTCGGCCGACGCGTCTCGGGCCTCGTACTCACATCAAGTCTACTCCTGTACCGGGCGCCGAGCTGTCACGCGAAGGGATGATCCACATCTCCGGCCTGCCGATCCGGAAACTCATCCAGGCGGCGTACCGTGGAAGATGTGGATCTTGTGGGGGGTCGCAAAAGGGCGGCTGCATTGCAGGCGACTGAGGGCTTTTCGTGGCCGCGGTTGGCCGGTGGACGGTACCCGGGCCTGCCTTATGTGGTGCTGAGCCTTGTGCTGCTCGTCAGTTCGGCGTGCGGAGCGATCTTCACGCTCCTGCCGGCCGACAATATGGCGTTGGCCTACAACGTCATGGCGACGTTGGTCTTCCTCGTCGCTGCGATCCTGGTCTGGTTCCTGGGTCCGAGGCTGCCGGGCGGGTGGGGTCTGGACCTCGGTCTGGCCGTCCCCGGGGTGGTGCTGGTGGCAGCGGCTGCAATCGCCATGAGTCCGCAGGCACAGGTCCTCGTGGGTTTGGCTACCATCCTCTTCGGAGTGGTGGCGGCGTACTTCCGTCCGCTGTGGCGCTCAGCTCTACTGGTCGGGCTCCTGCTTCTCACCTATGGTGGCGCGCTGCTGCTGAACCCCCAGTTGAATGTGGTGTACTACGCCATCATCGCGGTGTTCACGATCGCCATCTGCGGCGTCGTTGCGGTCCTGGTCTCGCAGTTGCGCGAGCAGGCGGTGACCGATGGATTGACAGGGGTGCTGAACCGCAGAGGTCTGCTGGCTCTCAGTTCTTTGGTGCAAGCGGATCTGCAGCGAGGGCACGGACCGGTGTCGCTCGCCCTCATCGACATCGATGGCTTCAAGGAATACAACGACCGCCTCGGGCACATGGCGGGGGACGAACTGCTCAAAGGGCTCGCGCGCGGGATCACCAGCGGCTTGCGGACCAGCGACATCATCGCCCGATACGGCGGCGACGAGTTCGTCGTGATCCTGCGCGGCGTGGATGTGGACGATGCCGAGGCGGCACTGAGCAGGGTGGCTGAGGCCTTCACCGCGGCCAGGTGGAGTACCGGTGTGACCGAGTGGGAGGCGGGGGAGACGCTCGACGATGCCCTCGCCGAGGCGGACCGCCGTCTGTATGCGGCCAAACACGCACGCTAGCCCGTTACTGCGCCAGCACTGCCTCCTTGAGACGGGTGAACTCCTCGTCGGTCAGCACTCCGTCCTGCAGCATCTGGTACAGGGTCGTCAGGCACTCTGCCGCCGATGACTGTCTAGAGCTCTGCGCCGGTGCGGGTGCGGGCGCAGCGGGTTGGGATCCGCCGACGTCGCGCTGGACCGCCGCCCACAGGTTCGCCCCCCGGTACTGCGCGGCCCATCGGCCGTACTGCCGGCGCGCGACCGCGTTGATGATCGCCTGCTGCTGTGTGCCGCTCGCGGGTTGACGAGGAGTGGGGGAGCTGATGACGCCGGTCATGTCGTTGGTCTACCACGCCGGTCACCCGAACGCCCGTCACGCCCGTCGAACCGCGGTCCCGGGCGTAGCATGGAATCAACAAGGGGGTGGGTGCCATGCCTGGTGTAATTGCACTCGCGACGAGTGTGGCTCTGCTGGTTCCGATCGGTGGGGGAGTGGACCCGGCCCCCTTTTGAGGCCTGTGACTCCTCGGTGTCGATGGTCAGACGCAACTACGTGCCCGAGTGGTGCGGCAAGAGCGTCCCGGCGAAGTACTCGGAGTTCCGAGCGGCATTCGCCGAGTACAAAGTCGCCAGCGAGCGGGCCTTCAAGTTCGAGTTCGAAATCAGCAACGCCCTGCCGTTCACCTGCTGGGGTGCGGCCGGATTCCATCCCGCTGACCCGGGCGAGGTCGACCTCATCGCCGTGCAGATAGGGCAGTTCTCCAGACCTGCTGTGGAGCAGGCGGCAGAAGCTCTGCGGACAATGCAGGCCACCCGGCGATCGGCGTTCGCGGGGAATCCGGATCAGATCGACATCGAACTCGCCCTGGAGGATTTCAGGGGCGTCATCGAAGCCTTGGGCCGCGGGAACATCATGTTGGACTCCGCGGGCGAGATGTTCCGGGGGGCGCAGGCCGAGGAGACCTGCAATGCGGCGGCGGCGCAGTTGGGCTACTGGGGGCCGGAGTACGCGAGCGCCTCAGTCCTTCAGGGCGCTGCGGTCCGTGCTCTCGAGAACGCGATGAAGACCACCGACAAAGCCTGTGCGGAGTTCACATTCGAGTCGCTGTCGCCGCAGGACGTCAAGGACAAGGCAGGTCGCGTGCGAACACGCAGGTCCGATGGTGCCTCGGTCACGTTGCCGAAGTCCGTGGAACGCGGGAGTAAGCGCGTGAAAATCCCGGTCAGCGTCACGAGCCCGGCGTCCGGCTACGGAACCGTCACGCTGTCCCGGGGACCGAAGGGAATCGCTGCGACTGGCGGGCAGGTCACGAAGGGCTCTTTCGGGTTCCTGGTGACGATCCCCAAGACGACGAAGGAGGGCAAGGTCACGCTGACGTTCGCCCTCGAGGGCGGACCGACGGTGAAGGGCACGATTCGGTTGGTCTGAGTGGAAGGGGCGGGTCCCATGGCAGGTTTTGTCGCGGTCGCGGCGAGCGCGGCTCTGATAGTTCCGGTCGGTGGGGTGGTGACCCCCGCTGCTGACCCGTGCGCCTCGGTGAGTTCGGTCTTCCCCAACTACGTTCCGGATTGGTGCGGCAAGCGAGTGCCCGCGGGATACGAGGAGTTCCGTACCGCGCTGGCCGACTATCGGGCCGCGATCGATGAGTTCCAGCAGACCGAGAACGATGTGCTGCAGGACTTGGGTCAGAGCTGCCGGCCGGACCTGGGCAAGTTGGCGAACCCCGACGAGGTCGATCTGATCGTCGGGCGACTCTCAATCAGCCGACCGTTGTTGGACCGTGCCAACGACGCACGGAATCGCATGAAGTCCGCTCTCAAGAAGGCCTTCGCCGGTGACCCGCAGGCGCCGGCAGTGGGCGTGGACATCGATGCCCTCGGCACGGTGATCGAGGTCTACGGCAGGGGGATCATGCAGGTGGAGGAGACAGCCAAGTTATGGGCGGCATGTAACTCCGAGCAGACCTGGCAGATCGCCACTGACGCCCTCCTGGGCAACACGATCGAGTTCGTGAACAACGGGACGCAGAGCGTCCAGATCGCGGGTGCGATCCAGATGGCGTTCCAGAACACTCAGGATGCCTGCAAGGCCGTACGGGTGCGCGAACACATCCCCGCCAACCAGATCAAGAAGGCCGGCGACCCGAAGACCAGGAGTTCCGGCGGCGCGGCACTGACCTACCCGAAGACGCTCGACGTCGGCAAGAAGCCGAAGAAGCTGCCGGTGAACGTCACGAGTCCGAGTTCCGGCTACGGCACGGTGAGCGTCACCCGCGGGTCCAAAGGCATCGTCGCCACGGGCGGCTGGTTCGAGCCCGGCGAGTCCGGGATGCTGATGACCGTCCCTGGCAAGACCAAGACCGGCAAGGTCACACTGACCTTCGCCCTCGAGGGGGGCCCGAGCGTCAAGGCCAAGATCACGCTGAAGTGAGTTACTGGGCCTCGGCCTTGATCTTCTCCGCCTGGGCGTGCGGCATCGCCTGGTAGCCCAACGAGCGGCGCTCGAAGTGCCCGGTGCCGTGCGACATCGAGCGCAGGTCGACCACGTAGCGCGTGAGTTCGATCTCGGGCACCTCGGCGGTGACGACCGAGAACCCGGCGCCGGCGGAATCTGTTCCGGTCAGTCGGCCTCGCCGGATCGACAGGTCGGTCATCACCGCGCCGACATAGTCGTCGGGCACCGTCACGGTGATCTCCGCGACCGGCTCGAGCAGGTCGACGCGGGCCTTCGCCGCCGCGTCCTTCAACGCCAATGAACCCGCGGTCTGGAACGCCATGTCGGAGGAGTCGACGCTGTGTGCCTTGCCGCCGATCAGCGTCACGCGGATGTCGGTCACGGGGTAACCGGCCGCGACACCCTTGGCCATCTGGGCGCGGACGCCCTTCTCGACCGAGGGGATGTACTGCCGAGGGACGGCACCGCCGACGACCTTGTCGACGAACTCGAACCCAGTGCCCTGTGGCAGCGGTTCGATCTCGATGTCGCAGACGCCGTACTGCCCGTGCCCACCGCTCTGCTTGACGTTGCGGCCGTGACCTTCCGCCTTCGCGCCGAACGTCTCGCGCAGCGACACCTTCAG
>WBZQ01001073.1_pt1 | contig 19617 bp, 15 predicted proteins | sample 5204251 | NCBI WGS metagenome assembly WBZQ01 (sample SAMN12412402, study PRJNA552823) | activated sludge metagenome | isolation source: activated sludge from nitrification reactor of wastewater treatment plant... | place: USA: Virginia | collected 2017-09
GGTGGCCCGCGCGGAGGCAGTCGAGGTTGGGGCATGGACGACATCGTTATTGGAGAGAATTCCGACATCTCTCCACGCTCGTTTCTCCTCGGTCCTCTGGTGATCGGTCCCAATTGTGTGGTCGAGGATTATGTCCAGCTCATCGGTCCGGCGGTCATCGGTCCGACCTCTCATTTGGAAAAAGGGAGTCTCGTGCGCGAAAGCGTCTTGCGATCCGGCACCCGTGTTCAGGGAAATGCCCGGGTGGAATATTCGGTGATCGCCGATGATGAGACAGTCCCGGAGGGAATGCGTCTTCGAGGTACGTTCTGGACCGCGGCGAAACCTGCCAAGTACGCGTCGCCCGGATCGTCGAATCAGTTTACGGCGACGACGCTGCTGCAGCGAACGAGACTTGCCCAGCGGACGCCAGGAAGAGCGCAGAGCGGGCGAGAGCGACGGTCGACCTCTGGTCTGGTGAAGTCGGTTCTCGACGTCTCGGCCGCCTCGGTGGGGATGATTCTAGCTGGTCCCGTCATGATGTTGATCGCCCTGGCGATTAAGCTGGACTCATCCGGCCCTGTATTTTTCTCTCAAAAGCGGTGCGGAAAAAACGGCAAGGAATTTTGGATGCATAAGTTCAGAACTATGGTGCCGGATGCGGAGAAACGCCAAAAAGAGTTGCGGGTGCAGAATAGTGTCGACGGACCGATGTTCAAGTTGGAAGAAGATCCTCGAATTACTCGCGTAGGCAAGCTGCTCCGCAAAACAAGCCTCGATGAGTTGCCCCAACTGCTGAATGTGTTGCGCGGCGAAATGAGTCTCGTCGGACCTCGCCCGCTGGCCTATGATGAGATGAAATTCTGTCCGACCTGGCGCGATGCGCGGTTGAGTGTCTCTCCAGGCTTGACCGGTCTCTGGCAAGTCAAGGCGCGCAATCGTAATCGATTTGCGGAGTGGATCCGATACGACCTCGAATATGTCCGCACACATTCGTTGTGGCTTGACCTGTACATTCTCATCCGGACCGCTCGCGTGTTGCTGAAAGGAGTGTGACTGTGCCGTATACGAATGGGCTCCCCGAAGCAGATTCTGCGCAGACTGTCGGTCGATCGTCATTCGGCCTCCGAGAGCACCTCATCACGATCTTTCGTCAAAAGCGGAAGTTGCTCACAATTTTGGGAGTGGCAACTCTTGTGGCGGGGCCGGGCTCATTCTTGATGACCAACATCTATAGTGCCGAGGTTCGATTGCTTATCCAGAATGCGCGAACCCCGTTCAGTATGAGCACGCCGCTGACGGGGCAGGTGTTTACTCCCTCCGATATTACTCAAAAAGACGATGTCGCGACGGAAGTGCAAATTTTTACGAGCCCGATCCTGTTGGATAAGCTGGTCGATTACTTCGGAAATGAACGAGTGCTGGCGGCCATGCGTGGGCGGTGGGACTGGGTCGCTGAAATACCGAAAACCGTTTTCAAACAGTTGTACGGGTTGCCGCCCGTAGCCAAGTTATTGACGACGATCGGGTATGTTCCCAAGCCGGAGGATCTGCACTATCAAGCCGTGCAGAAAATCCGGGCTCATTTGAATGTGGAAGGGGTGCGGCAAACGCACGTATTTGTGGCCAGCCTCGATTCCCCTGATCCCGAGTTTTCCGCCGATGCGCTCAATGCGTTGGTCGGCATTTATATGGATCACCAGCTGTCAGTCCGCAAAGGCAAGGGTGCACGCGAATTCTTTGATGAGCAGACGAAGCAGATGCGGGGCGAGTTACAGCAAGCCGAGCTCCGTCTACAGGGCTTCAAGGATAAATGGAACATTGTCTCTATCGAAGATCAGAAGCGGCATCTCCTGCAGCAAGTGACGCACACGGAAGCCGCACTTCGTGAGAGTCAGGTACAGGTCGCGGAAACGGAAGTACGCATCAGCAAACTCAAGGAACGCTTGGCCGGGCAACAGGAAGCGATTCCGCTGACGAACGTCTCGGAGCGAAATCCGATGCTGGATCAACTCAAAAACCGGTTGATGCAAATGGAGTTGGAGTATTCCCAGTATGTCCCCGACAGTCCGGCTGCTGCAGAACTTGTGCGGGAAATTGCCGCGGTGCGTGCACGCCTGCAGGCGGAGAGTTCGAAGGTCACCGGTGCAGCCACATCCGGCCTGAATCAAAACTATCAGGAATTGAAACGCACCCTGGTGATGGAAGAGGGGCGTCGAGAAAGCCTGCGGCCGCGCCTATCCGAGCTGACCAAACAATTCAAATCCTACCGAGATTCTCTCAACACCCTGGATCAGCGAGAGATGGAATTGCAGGGGCTGATGCGGGAGGTCAAGGTCAAGCAGGAAGCCTTCGACATCTACCTTAAGAAGGAGGAGGAGTCGCGGATCAATGAAGTGCTTGATCGCAAGGGGATTTCGAACGTCAATGCCATTGAACATGCCACAGCTCCTCAAAAACCTGTGCAGCCGCGTAAATTTCTCAATCTCGTGATCGGTCTATTGATCGGGCTAGTGGGGGGATTCGGGTCGGCCTATGTATCTGAGTATATGCGTCGAACGTTCGTCACCCGCGAGGAGGCGGAGGATAACCTCGGACGGCCTGTCCTTGCTGCATTACCGCTTGTTCGTCCAGACACGTCCGATGCCGGGAGTTTTGACTTGGAACTCCGCCAGGCCGCACAGCACGTCATTCGTTCTTACCATGAGCGTGGTCTGAGAACGTTGCTTGTCACGAGCGCGCTCCGCGGCGAAGGCCGATCACATGTCGCCGGCGCCCTTGCGCGAGTGCTGGCCGAGCAGAAGTTTCGCGTGCTGCTTATCACCTTCGAAGAAGCCGGTGCCGAGAAGGTACCCACGGGTGATACCGCTGCGGGGGCCAAGCAAGCGACGGATGCCGGCCGGTTCCGGCAGGATATCCCCGAGGCAACCGATCGTATTCGTCTCCATCGATTGCTGGTTCGCCACAGGGAGGGAACGGCATTGGAATTTGCCGAGCATCTGGCGGAGGTCGCCAAGACCATGCGCGATCGTTTCGATTTAATTCTGATCGACGGTCCGGCGTTAACGTCTTTCCCTGAAATGCGCGTGGCCATTGCGGGAGTCGACGGCACCATCTTGGTCATTGAAGCGGAGCGGACGGTTTCGGTGGCGGCGGCTAGGACCACGGCGGCTATTGAGGAGGCCGGCGGGTATTTGCTGGGACTTGTGTTGAACAAGCGGCGGTATATCATTCCGGATTGGATTTACGGGCGATGGTTGGCGGCAGGCGGGAGGGAGGGCGTATGAGTGAATCGATAGCGGGTGTAATGCAGGTCGATGAGAAAATAGCCACTGCGGAGGGGTTCGTTCGAGAAGACGGGTGGTATGCGCCCTATGACTATTGGCTCACCCTATGGGGACTCTACGACCTCTACGCCTATGCGCTGGCATTACTCGGTGACGTGAAGGGCAAGGTATTGCTGGATTGCGGCTGCGGTCCCGGGCACACGTCGGTGATGCTGGCGAAACGTGGCGCGATCGTCACTGCGTTCGATACGGCGGACGGTCAACTCGATACGGCGCGAAGGTTGGCAAAGGCAAACGGAGTCAATGTGATGTTTCTTTGCAAGCCTTTCGAGGAGTTGGATTTTCCGGACGAGAGTTTCGACGTTGTGTTCGGCACCTTTGTTTTGCACCACGTGGATCTTCCCAAGGCCTGCAAGCAACTGGCTCGCGTCTTGAAGCCGGGTGGGAAGGCGGTGTTCATAGAAAACTCCGCGCTCAATCCGCTGCTGATGGCAGCCAGAAGCAAGGTCTGCGGACGGTTGGGTGTGCCTCAATACAGCGACGATCATGAGCATCCGCTTACCCGTCGCGATATTGCGACGCTGCAGAGCGCATTTCCCTGCGCCTGTACCATTCATTTTCCGAGTCTCCTCTTCTTTCGGTTGCTCGATTTCTATGTGTTCAAGAAACGTTGGTCGTGGATGACGGCCCTGCTTCGACAATGCGACCAACTCGCCGGGTCGATTCCGATCGTGCGTCGATACGGCTATCTGCAGATCGTCGAGCTGGGGAAGGGAACAGGTCGTGCGTAGCAAGCCGTCCAAATTCGGACGGGGATTTTATCTCGGACTGTTGCTCCTGTCCGGGCTCTTCTTGGTTGCGACGGACGCCCGGTCTTCACCGACGCCCGAGGCGGTGGCCGGTTGTCGGACCGAGGCGCCTGCGTTGAAACACCATCGTGTGTCCACTGTCGATCGTGTCACCCTGACTCCGCCCTCGAATGGCGCGTACATCGGCTTGTATAGCATCGGCACGATTCCGGAAGACCGGATACGGTTCACTGCAAAGAGCGGGCATCGGCCTGCCATTGTGTTTACCTTTCATGATTGGGTCTCTGACGACGACTGGACCGCTTCTTCCCCGCATTTCAAGACCTTCACGGATCCGTTGGAATCGTCCCAGCTCAGTCCACTCCAGCTGGCCGAGCAGGTGAGAAGCGAAGGGGGCGTGCTGGCGGTAGCCTGGGCCATCCAGTGTTGCGATTGGGAGTCCCACCTGTACTGGTATGGTTTCCGTAAACCGACGGTGACGGTCGATCGCCTGCTGCGGGGTGATTTCGATTCATACATCACGAGCGTGGCCCGTCAGATCAAGGCGTACGGGCATCCGATCATGCTCACGCTATTCAGCGAATTCAACTACCAGGGGATGATGGGGTTCGGTAAGCAGGGCGGAACACGACTCGACGATGTCGAGCATGTGTGTAGGTTGTACGGGGATCCGACATGGCCGGACGGGCCGGAACGAATCCGGGACGCCTTTATCTACGTTATCGATAGGTTTCGAAATGAAGACGTGCGAAACGTGACGTGGTTTATGTACGCAGGGTCTCATTATATGAATCCTCGCCATGAGGACTATTCCCCATGGCTGCACCCCCAGTATTTCTATCCCGGCGACGACTACATCGACTGGGTGGGGCAGAGCGCGTATTTCGTCGATACCCGGTCCGTTCCAAAACTTCGACAGCAGGAACTCGCCACGTCCGTCGCGGAGGCATTAGGGCCTGGGTATGCCGCCTGGGGAGCGGTGACGGATCGGCCGCTGTTTCTTCCTGAGTTCGGAGTGTTGGGAGATAAGACCAGCAGTCGTGCCCGGATGATAGAGGAGGTGTTCCGCGACGTGTTGCCGCAGTTCCCTCGAGTACAGGCGATCACCCTCGCTGATTTCAAGATTGCCGAAGATTACTATGAAGTGCCCAGGTTCGGCACCTTCGAGGATGAAACGGAGGCCTGGAGACGGGCGGTTCGTCAGAACCCTCGGTACCTCAAGCAAGCCTCTTTCAAGGGCGGGGAGTAGGCCGGCAATGGCGCTGAATCGATCTTCGCAATGGCTATGTCTCTGCGCGGTTTTTGCCGTGTGTTTCACTCTGCGTATCGGCGTCGGCGGGGTCATCGACGCGACGGTATCGGTCGTCAAACGCGCGGATGTGTACTCGGACATTGCGGTGAACCTGGCGCGTGGCCATGGTTTTGTCGCTGAAGCGGGTGGCGAGCCCATAATTTGGCGCGCGCCGCTCTATCCGGTATTTCTGGCGGCGGTCTATGCGCTTTTCGGCGAGCATAACGAAACGGGGGTGTTCCTGGCGCAATCCGTGTTGGATTCGCTCACCGCCGTGTTGATCTTTTACATGGGAACCCGGTTGTTCGGTGAAACCATCGGATTCGTCTCTGCCGTGACCTTTGCGCTGCATCCTCTCTCTGCCTACTACTCCCTTCGTTTCCTGTCTGAGCCGCTGTTTACCCTGGCGTTTACGGCGGTCATCGCATCCTGGATCGCGGCGGCCACGAGTCGTCGAATCATCGCGTACATGACTGTCGGGGCCTTGATTGCACTCGCATCATTGGTGAAACCGATTGCGCTGGGCTTATGGCCGTTGCTTGCGACCTGTGCCTTGTATCAGTTGAGAGAGGAGCCTGTTCGCGCATTGTTCGCCACGACTGCGTTGACCGTGGCTTGCCTCATCGCGTTGTCTCCCTGGGCGCTTCGGAACTATCGTGTGACGGGCGAATTGGTGGCCGTGGCGACCGGAGGGGGCTACGCTCTCTGGCTCGGCAATCAAATGGTGAGCGAGGGAAAGGAAGATTGGGAAGTTGATGAAGTGACCCGGGCGTATCTGTTCGAACGGCGCGGCGCGGTAATTACGGGGACTGAGCGGGCGGATCAAGCTCTCGCTTCCGTTGCGAACTATCCGTCGATCCGATCGGCTACACAGCCGGTTCACATTTCGGTCTCTGAAGATCATGCATTTTTCCTGGCCGCCTGGCGGGAAATGAGTTCCCATCCGTTCGATACTGCCTTATTGACGGTTCGAAAATTGTTCAGGTTCTGGTTCAGGATTTTTCTTCCTGACAATCGCTGGGCGCAATCCTACATTGTCTTGTTTCAAACCCTCTTCCTGGGCGTGGCGGTCTTGGGCATGCTGGAGGCGAAGCGGCAGGGAATCACGGTGTTCGCACTGATCCTGCCGGTCCTATTCCTCGCGGCTGTTCATGCAATGACATTCTCCACCATTCGCTACAGCATTCCGACCATTCCGGTCTTGAGCATTTTGCAGGCGGCCGGCTTGCGGGCGATCGTGCATGCACTGAATGAGCGATGGGGCTTGTCGCTCGGAGTGTCCTGGGTCCGCTGGTTGAAGGCCGCGCCGGTCGGCTCAGCGGCAAGATCGTACCGGGAAACCGCCTTATGACGGCGCCTGCGATGCTGAGTGGCTGTGCCGAGAGTAGGAACCGCTGATGAAACCGATTCGAGTCGTGATCATTCGCAACTGCCGTGGGATTACCGGCATGACGGGAGGGGAAACCTATCTTCTTTCTCTCTTGAAGGGATTCGACCCACAGAAAGTTCGTTGCCTCCTAGTATGCATCGTCAATCCCGCGCTGGGCGAAACGTCCTGGCTTAAGGAATTGAAGCAGACCGGGTTTGAGTACGTGACGATTCCGATCGGGAATCCATTCAACCTGAGCGATGTTTATAAGGTCTCTTCCTTGATCAGATCGTATGAGGCAGACGTCGTGCATGCTCTGGACCACCGCTCCGATCTGATCGGGATTCTCAGCGCGCGCCTCACGGGACGTCCGGTGCTGGCTTCGTTTCTCGGATGGGTCAATTTCCCTAAAGGGTCCTGGCGGGCGACCGTCTATCCATGGATCGATCGGATGATTCTCAAGCGGCTGGATGCCGTGATTACCGATTCGGTGGCGATCGGCACAGAATTAAAGATGCGTGAGCAGGATCCGCCTGTGGTCGCGATTCGAAATGGCATCGATACCAGGTGGTTCGATCCCACGCGTACGCTCACGCCGTTTTCTCAGGAAAGCTTTATCAAGGACGGCCATTTTGTGTTCGGCATGGTCGGCCGTATTCATCCGGTGAAGGGGCATCTGAACTTCTTGAAAGCGGCGCGAACCGTACTTGAAACGCACGCTGATTGTCGGTTTCTCATCGTCGGGACGGTATTGCCGGGATTTGAACACTATCGGCAGGGCCTCCAGGACTTTATCTGCGAACAAGGGTTGGAGCAATCGGTCTTGATCAGCCACGTGTCACTGGCGGAGATCCCTGCCGTGTTTGCCGGCATCGATGTGTTGGTTGCGCCGTCTTTCGCCGAGAGTTTCAGCTTTACTCTGCTCGAAGGCATGGCGATGGAAAAAGCCGTGGTGAGTTCCGCGGTCGGAGGGGCCGGTGAAATGATTACCCACGGTGAAACAGGGTATCTGATACCGGTCGATGACGTTTCCCGGTTGGCCGAGACCATGCGTATGCTGAGGGCCGCCCCGGAAAAGGTGCGGGAAGTGGGTCTGCGTGCGCGCAAGAAAATTATCAACGACCTGGGGATCGAGGCGATGGCAGCGCGAACCTATCAAGTGTACCTCAGGCTGATCGAGTTTAAGGCCAAGAAGTCGAGCGGTGCAGGAGACCAAGGTCGATTGCGCGAGCAGCTGGCCATGATCAGCGCCAAGTAACCCATTGCGTGAACTCATGATGGACGTATTGTGACTATGAAAATTCTGATTACCGGTTCTCAAGGATTTCTCGGCAAGAGTCTTGCCCACTATGCCGTCAGAAATGGACATCACGTGTTGGGTGTGTCGCGGTCGGACGCCAACGGTTTAACTCCCGGAATGGAATCTATACGCTGCGGCCTGGACCAAGCAGGCTTTGTCGACGTACTCAATGGCTTTGCTCCGGATGTCGTGGTCCATGCAGCCGGTTCTGCGTCGGTGGGGTATTCGTTTCAACAGCCACGAGAAGATTTTCTGATGGCAGTTGAAACCTGGGCGTCGGTGTTGGATGCGGTGCGCAAGGCAGAGGGAAACCCTTTGGTGATCTTTCCATCGAGCGCTTCCGTCTATGGGAATCCGACTCGGTTGCCCGTGCCCGAAGGCGCCGGGCTTCGACCCATTTCACCCTATGGATTTCACAAGGTCATTTGCGAGCAGCTGGCGCAAGAGTATGCCCACTGCTTCGGGTTGAACGTGGTCTCGGCCCGGTTGTTCTCGACCATCGGCCCATTTCAGCAGCGCTTATTGGTCTGGGAACTATTTCGCCAAGCGATCGACGCCAACCCGTATCTGACCATTCAGGGCACGGGGACGGAAACCCGTGATTTTCTGCATATCGACGATATTTGTCGCTATTTCCTGGGTATCGTAGAACGTGAGCCGAAAGGATTTTGGGCGGTGAACGTCGCTTCCGGCGAATCTACGTCGGTGAGAAGGATGGCGGAAATGGTGACGCGCCTTGTGGGAAGCACCCAGGCTATCGTCACCCTGAATAAAGATTTGCCGGGCGATCCCAAACAATGGCAGGCCGATACGACGCTGTTGCAGGAACTCGTGCCGTATCAGGCTCCGGACATCACCAACGGCTTGGAGGATTGTGTGCGGCACTGGTTGTCGGAGCCGTCGTTATCGGCTCAGCGGGAACTGCGTTGTAGTGTGGAGGGTCGCTCCTGAACGGGCGGCAGCGACAAAGATTACGGTGCCGTGACGGGAAGCTGCTGCGGGGGTGTGGTTGTGTGTGCCGGTTATTCAGTGCGAAGGGGATGGTGTAGGCGGACATGCAGGTGTTGCGTTCGGGTATGAAGGCGTTGTCGCAGCAGACCGCCCTGGTGTTTGCCGGAAAAATGACTGGAGCCTGTCTGGGGTTTGTGATGAGCCTGCTCGTCGCGCGCTGGATGGGACCGGAAGAGTTCGGATTATTTTCCCTGTTCATCGTGATCCTGATCTTCGGCAATGACGTGCTTGGGGACGGGTTGAGCCCTGGGGTTGTGCGCTTTTATTCTATGTATCGGCGTGCAGCCCCCTCCAAAGCAGCCGAAGTGCTCACCAACGCGCTTGCGCTGCGCATTCTGCTCGGCATTCCGGTGGTTGTGGTCGGCGTAGCCATAGGATCGCAATATGCGGCGAAGGTGTTTCATAGCCAGTTGTACGTGGTTCCCGTAGTGTTGGGTCTGGTCGGATCCTTTGGCGCGGCCTTGTGGAGTTTCAATCTCTCGGTGTGGCAGGCCCGTGAAGAGTTCGGTACCTACGGGGTGATGGTCGCGCTGATAAATGTGCTGAGAGTCCTCAGTCTGCCCGTGTTGTTCCTGGGAGGATATCTCACGCTGGGTGGAATCATGGGGTCCCATGTTCTCGTCTATTTCCTCTGTGCGCTGTCGGGTATCTGGGCACTGCGCAGGCATCTGGCACATGTTCGCGTCAGCGGCGAATTGTTGCGGGAACTGTTTCGATTCAGCAAGTGGCCGGCGATGGCCAGTCTCTGTTTTATCCTTCAAGTGAATCTGGGCGTTCCGGTCCTCAACTATTTTGTGAATGCCCGTGAAGCCGGCCTGTATGGTGCCGGATCGTCCCTCTTGATGGGAGTGGATTTTCTGACAGTCAGCCTGCTGACGACATTGCTTCCCAAGGTCAGTCAGCTGACCGGGATTGAACAGTGCCGTTCCTATGTTCAGCGCTCGTTTCCGGTATATGCACTCATTGCTGCCGCAATTCTTCCGTTGCTGTTTTTCGCACGGCCGGTGGTCATTGGAGTATTCGGTTCTGCCTATGAAGGCACTATCGAGGTCTTTCAGGTCCTGTTTGTCGGAACGTTAGGAACATTGGTGACGCATCCCTTGTATCTGGTGCTCTATACGATGAATCGCCCGCAACTGCACACGTTATCCGGGATTGTAGGACTGATTGTCTGGCTGCTGGCCGGCTTCTGGCTTATTCCGCAATTCGGTGCTGTTGGAGCCGCGTGGACGACATTGTGCTCTCGACTTGTTCAATCCCTCACGATCGTTGTCATTCTTTGGCATGCCCTGGGATTCGGCAGATCGTCGGGGTTGGCGGCGCCTTCGGTCATGCCGGATGTGAGAGGATCATGAAACCGAGCGGTCAAACGTATACCATTCCGACTCTGCTGGGCGCGACATTGGGCGCGTCCGTGTTGGCGCTCTCGACCAAAGCTCTGGCCATTGTGATTGCCGGCAGTGCGTTTCTCAGTATGACCGCCTCGGCAGTGTTTCCCTATTACATCCTGGTTGCTACCATTCCTGTACAGGTTGATCTACTGGGAGGACTGACGGTCACAAAGCTGATTACCCCGTTGGCTATAGGTATGGTGACCATCAATGCGCTGATCCATCGAGGACCTTGGCCGGTGCTTTTACGATGGCCGGCCGGTTATCTTGCCGGCGCGTTCTTTCTTGCCTCTCCGTTGTCTCTCGTCCTCGCGGAGGGCTTACGTGGATTGCCAGGCGAGATAGCAAAAATTCCTGTTTACGGAGCGCTCTTCTTTTTCACACTTACCTTTAATCGACATCCGGATGATATGCGTCGCCTGCTGTGGGTCATCACCATTACCGGTGTGGGGGAGGCACTCATCACAGCGGCTCAGGTCCACTACGGTTTTGTGATGCCCGGCGACTGGCGGAGAAATGTTGGCCTGCCAAGCGAAGGGGGGGTAGACGGCGCGTTCATGTCTATCTCTGAAGGAAAAGTTCGTGCTGAGGGTACCACCGCCCATCCCATTTTTCTCGCAAGCTTCTTCCTGATGGCCATGCCCTGCACCGCATTCCTCCTTTTCCAGGAGAAGCATCCATGGGTCAAGGCCTCGCTTGGGGCGATGCTAAGCCTCATGGCCTATGCGTGGTTTTACACGTTTGCCAGAAGTTCGGTCATCGGTTTCGCGCTACTGATTCTGGTTGGCCTGTGGTTGCAGTTCAAACTTGTGAGGAAGCTGTCTCTCATTGTGCTCCTGCTCGTGCTCGCCGGGGGCTTGAGTTATCAGGTTGTCTCGGAATGGTTTCAAGTCGGAGTACAAACCGTAGAGAGTCAAAACCTGTTCGGCAAGGCTGATCTAAACGAAGGCAGCGGGAGTTTCGCATTTCGACGGGAGTCGATTGTCGGTGGCTGGAATCTCTTTTTGGCGTACCCTTGGTTTGGTGTCGGATTCGGACAGGCCATCAATCACTACGTCAAATATTTGCCAGCATGGGCCGACCACTACTATCACCCTGCTGTGATCCACAACACGTTCCTTGAAGTGGCGAGCGAGCTTGGAGTGTTTTCATTGTCGGCATTCATTGGTTTGTGGGTGATGGCGTTCGTCAGTCTGAAGCAGGGGCTTCGGATTCCCGACGTACGACCCTACGCCGTTCTGTTGAGCAGTATCCTCGCAGGGCAAATGATTTTTCTGATGATCACCCCGATGGTGCGAGAGATTTGGCTGACATTGCCGATGGCTATAGCAATCGGACATATGGCCAAGAACCACACGCGAGACACGTTCGGCATACCCTTTCGACAGGTGGGCGCTCGTGCTCAGCTACGACGGATAGTTGACCGTGGGAATGGCCTGCCCGCAGGCCTGAGATGAGGACATCATGAGAATTCGCGTCAGCGTCGTCATTCCTGCCTACAATGCCACGAAAACCATCGGCGATGGCCTGGAGTCATTTGCTCGTCAGTCATTCCCAGCAGCTGAAGTTGAGATCATCATTGTCGATGATGGCTCGACGGACGGCACGCCGGAATATCTGGAGGCCTATGCCAGGAACTGGGGACCAGAGCAGCCTCTATTACGTGTGATGCGACAAGCTCATCAAGGCCCGGCGGCAGCGCGGAACCTTGGGGCGGCGGCGGCACAAGGAGACTTTCTGCTGTTTACGGATGCCGATTGCGTGCCGCATGTAGATTGGATCAAGGAAATGGTAGCGCCCTTCGCATCGCCGACGATTGCCGCGGTGAAGGGCGCCTATAAAACAAAGCAACGCAGTCTCGTGGCGCGCTTCGCCCAGGCCGAATTTGAGGCCCGATATCGTCATCTCGCTGCGGCGGAATATGTCGATGTGGTCTTTTCCTACTCCGCGGGATTTCGTCGTGAGGTGTTCCGCTCTATCGGAGGATTCGACACGAGTTTTCCCGTCGCCGATAACGAAGACACCGATCTGTCGTATCGGGTCGCCACGGCGGGCTACAAGATCAAGTTCAATCCGGCAGCGATTATCTATCATCAACATCCGGCGACGCTGAAACAGTATCTCCGGAAAAAACATAGCCGGGCTTACTGGCGAGTGATGGTGTACAAGCGGTTCCCAGGCAAGGCCATCCGTGATTCCTACACGCCGCAAACGCTCAAGCTTCAGATTGGTTCGATCGTGCTGGCTGCGGGGGCGATTGCGTTAATGCCATTTGTGCCTCATGCCATGTATGTGGCGGCACTTGCGGGCGGACTCTTCACGGCCACCGCGCTGCCCTTTCTGTGGCAGTTGCCTCGAGAGGATCCGGGATTACGACTCGTCGCGCCATTTCTTTTGGTTTGTCGGGCGGCTGTCATGGCTTCAGGTTTGATGCGAACGGTGCCGTTACTCATGAGCAAGACCAAGCAAGATTCATGTTACTGAGGGGGAGACAAGACATGCGACGTATTTTGCACACAAGCTGGGCTGTTTGTTTCATGGTTCTGTGTCTGGCGACTACCGTGCAGGCATCCGAGACCGAGCCGGTGCTTACTCCGTCGGTGGATGCGGGCTGGAGCGGTCCGTTTCGAATAGGCGCGGGTGATGTCCTCAATGTATTCATCTGGAAGCACAAAGAACTGTCGACTATTGTCACCGTTCGTCCCGATGGAAAAATCAATTATCCGTTGATCGGCGAGATTGAGGCCAAGGGACTCACGTTGGGTGAGATCGAGGAACGGATCAATAAGCAATTGAAGCAGCACATCCAAGATCCGCAGGTCACGGTGATCTTGGAGGCGACGCATAGTTTCCGCATCTTCGTCCTGGGTGAAGTGATGCAGCCGGGTGTCTTTGATCTCAAGGGACCGGTGACCGTCATTCAGGCGTTAGCCATGGCCCGTGGACTTACCACGTTTGCGTCGCGGAACAAGATTTTTATCGTCAATCCCGCGCGCGGTAACGATCAACGCATTCCGTTTAGTTATAGCAAGTTCGTTCAGGGGGAAGATACGAATCAGAATGTGATGCTTCGGCCAGGGGACACGGTGATCGTTCCGTAGTGTCAGTGGAATTTCAATAATCCGGGACGAAAGCGAAGTCGAGTGTCACACAGAATGCAAGGCCTGGTCGCATCCGGGAGTAGCGTGAGCAGGCGAGGTATCGTTTTGAACAGTGTGCGAGGTCCGATTGGGTGGGCTTTCCGCTGGTTGTGTATTGCGGTGATTGGAATGGCATTGGTTGCAGGTTCAGTCGTGACCTCGCCGATGCTCTTTGCGCAGGAGTCGGACAACTCGGAGTTTGTCCGGCCACAACGCGAGTTCGGTGAATTACCGTCCTGGCAGAATCAGGTGGGTTATGACCGGATGCCGGCGTCGGAAAAACTGCTCCTAGGTGCTCCGATTCGCCGCGAGGGGTTTACGCCTCGGCTCACGGTCACTGAAGAATATACGGACAACGTCTTTTTCACGGCGCAGAATCGTGGGACCGACTACATCACTAAGATTGCGCCTGGACTGGGTTACCGGACGTCTGGGCGAGACGGGCAACTCTCTGCGGATTATTCGGTTGAGTCCAGGGTCTATGCGAACAACAGCAATCAAAACAGAGCGGTGTCGCGGCAGAATGGGGAACTGTTCGGACTTTGGAATCTATCCGATCGAACGTCGCTGACCTTGTTTGATCGCTTCGAATCATTCCAAGACCCCACGGAACAGCAGGTGCCCGGTATTCTTGGCACATTTGGGCGCACCTCGATCAATATCGGCGCGTTGATGATGAGGCACCGACTCACTTCGTCCGTTGATCTGCTCGCGAATTATGGGAATTTTCTCTGGTCTGTCGATTCGCCGGGTGCCATCAATAGTATGACCCACGAAGGCGAGGTGGGCGCGAGAGTGCGGGAGACGCAGTGGGGACGTACCACCGTGAAGTATCGGTTTCGATTCTTTGATTTCCAGCAGGGGCGTGATTTTCAGTCCCATTCTGCGCTGGTTGCTCAGGAAATCGACCTGTCTGAGACGCTTGTTGTGAGCGGGACGATCGGTGCGGTTCGCGTGGAGCCGAACCCTTCAACGGTCGAAGTCCTCGCGCAGGCGTCGATCAAGAAGTCGATCGGGGATGCGTTGTATGAGCTGAGTTATATGCGCGATGTGTTTCCTCCATCGGGAGGGCTCAGTCAACCGCTGGTCGGAGATTTTGTGCGGGCGACCGCAAAGATACGACTTGCGAATAACTTTCTCTTCGATGCCGGACTAACGTGGATTTTGACGAGTACCAATTCAGATGATTTGACGGTACACACGCTGAAATGGAATGTCGGCATTTCATACACGCCGGCCTCTTGGCTTGTGGCACGACTGGGGTACGACATGTTCGACCAGCGTGAAGACATTTTGGGCACGTCCGCCACCCGCCTTGCGAACAAGGTCAGCCTGCGGATGATCGCCACATTCTGAGGGTGTGCATATGATGAGCAATTGGCGGAATCCGGTGAGACTCCGAATGCAGAGCAGTAAGGTTGGTGAATATGCAACCAGTGAGTGACGGACTGCGCATCCTCTTTATCGCGCCGGCTCCCCGCGCCGGGACGGTGCAATATACCCACAATCTTGCCAATGCGCTGGTGGAACGAGGGCATCGTGTCACGCTGGTCACAGGTATTGGATTCGAATTGGCAGACTATCCGAGAAAGTATACAGCGTTAGAGGTCTTTGATCGATATCGACCCAGGCCGTTGCGGCTCTGTCGGTTTGTCTGGCATTGCCTGACTTTCCGGCCGCAGATTATCCATCTACAGGGGGCGCAACATCCGGCCCTGTACATTCTTCTGTGGGCGATGTTGCGGCTCTTGGGCAGCGCCTCATTCGTCTATACTCCCCAGGACGTCTTGCCCAATTCATTGCGACCCTATCATATCCGCGCGTTCCGTTTTCTCTACGCCCGTATGCGGCATGTGTTTCTCAATGCCAAACAGAATGAGCCGCTGGTCATCGAGCATTTTGCGGTGCCGCGTGACCGGATCACGGTGCTTCCGATCGCCGATCTCACGGCGTTTGTGCGGGAACACGTGGCCGGTGAGTCGCCGGACATTCCTGCCGCGTCGCGGGTAGTGTTGTGCTTCGGATTGATTGAGCCGAGGAAAGGGATCCATACGCTCCTCTCCGCCGCGCCGGAGGTGCTTCGGCAGGTGCCGGATGCCCTGTTACTGATTGTCGGGAAGCCGCTGATGGACATTGCGCCGTTGCAGCGGCAGCTAGTCGATTTGGGCTTGCAGGACCGGGTGCGATTGGTACCGCAGTACGTGAGTTTTGCGCAGATGGCCGGCTATTTCACTGCCGCCAGGCTCTTGGTGCTGCCGTACGAAAACGGATGGAATAGCGGCGTCTTGGCTTCTGCGTTCGGATTTGGGAAACCCGTGATTGCCACGCGAGTAGGTGGGTTCGATGAGGTCGTGAGCGACGAATCGACGGGGTTGCTCGTGCCCCCGAAGGACCCGGCAGCACTGGCGCAGGCGATCGTTCGACTGTTGCGCGATGATGCGCTGTATGCACGCATGGTCGTGAATGTCCGTCAGGCCGCCGCGGAAATTTCGTGGGAAGCGATTGCACGGATGACCGAAGCTCGGTATGGGGACGTCGTAGGGATCGGAGCGGATTGTGCAGTATCGCAAGCTCGGTAACACCGGCCTGACGCCGTCAGTGCTGGGATTTGGATGTTCGATGATTGCTTCACTGGCGACACGGTACTCGCGAACTGAAGTGGAGGCGAGTCTTCGTGAGGCTCGGGAGGCGGGGATTACGTTTTTTGATACGGCCGACGTCTATGGTCAGGGTGATAGTGAACGTCTGCTCGGGAAGCTGTGTCGGAGCGATGGCGAAGGCGTGATTCTCTGCACCAAGGCCGGGTTGACGGTCGGGTCGATGGAACCTGTGGTGCGACTGGTAAAGCCGGTAATGAATTCCATTCTCCGGCGTTGGCGGACTGCACGAGTCGCGACAACGCAAGCGCGCCGCCGGCAGGAGCAGCAGTGTTTTGACCCGGACTACCTTTCCGGGCGAATCGAGGGGAGCTTGCGTCGGCTCAACGTGGATCGGATCGATCTCTTTCTATTGCACAATCCTCCGGTTGATCTTCCGCAACGTGATGGGGTGTTTGAGCTGCTGACCCGCTTCAAGGCGCAAGGCAAAGTGCGTCGGTTCGGCGTGTCCTGTCGATCGTTAGATGATGCCTACGAATGGCTGGGGCACCCCGATGTCGCCTGCCTACAAATTCCCGTCGACCGCAGCCGAATCGAGGCAGCGATCCCGGTCCTGGAACGCGCACGAGCTCAACAGGTGGGCGTGATCGCTCGTGAGGTATTTGCGCATGATGTACTGGCCAAAGGATCCGTGTCCGATGCACTAGGCCCGCTGGTTGAACGTGTGGAGATTGGCGTCGTGCTGGCGGGAATGAGTTGTCGGCGGCATGTGCAGGAGAATGTACGTGCGATGGATGTCGCCATGAGGTGTAGCCATGTTGCTTGATGCGCGATCGATTTCCGACGGAGCGACTCTCACGGCTGACGTATGTATTGTGGGCGCAGGTGCCGCCGGTATTACCCTGGCGATGGAGCTGCTGGCTACCGGCCTGAACATTATTCTATTGGAAGCCGGCGGGAAGTCGAAAGCCGGACAGAGTCAGGGGCTCTACCAGGGAGAGCTGAACGATCCGGTCCGTCACTTGCCGTTGGATCAGGCCCGGTATCGCCAACTCGGAGGCACCACATCTTTATGGGGCGGACGCTGCATTCCGTTCGATTCTCTCGATTTCGATCAACGCGAGTGGATCTCGCACAGCGGCTGGCCGTTTCCGCAGAAGGAGATCGACGGCTATTACCGGCGTGCCCATTCCTATTGTGAGTGTGGGGAGTACGACTACCGAGTGTCGACCGCACTCCCCGGTGCGCCGCCTTCGATGTTGCCGGGTTTTGAGGACGGGGATGTGAATACGTCGGGCATCGAGCGATGGAGTCCACCGACGCAATTCGGGAAGGTCTATCGGCCGATTCTCACGCGTGCGGACAACCTGCGCGTACTGTTGCACGCCCTTGCGGTTGAATTGCAGACCTCATCGGACGGTAAGCGGATCGACTCGGTCGAGGTGGCGACCTTTAGCGGCCCTCGCTTTACCGTACGCGCTCGCACCACGGTGTTGGCCGGCGGCGGATTGGAAACGACGCGACTGCTCTTGGCTTCTCGGCGTGTGCATCGGGAGGGAATCGGCAACCATTCGAATTGGTTGGGACGCGGGTATATGTCGCATATTCACGGCGTCATTGCGAGTGTCACGCTCACGGCAGGACAGGATGTCATGTTTGGGTACGAGGCCGATCCGCAGGGTGTCTTCTGCAGACGTCGTATCGCGTTTTCGGAAGAGGCTCAGCGTCGCCACCGTCTCTTAAATTTGTACATGTTGTTGGACCGGCCCTTGGTAGGGGATCCGGGCCACGGCAATGCGGTCCTCTCCGCAGCGTTTTTGCTCAAGCGTCTGCTGGGAGGGAGGCAGCAGGAGGAATTAGGGAAAGGGAAGTACTCTCTCTATTGGCGGCATATCAAAAATATTCTGGCGGGTTCCCCTCAGGCCTTGTCGGTACTCCCAAAGTTCGGTCGAAAGCGGCTGCTCCAGCGTCGACGGATTCCTTCGCTGCTCATGCGGTCCCGCTCAAACACCTATTACCTGTATTTCCAGAGCGAACAGGTGCCTCATCGGGACAATCGTGTGAGCTTGGACGCTGCGCGTGACGAGTTCGGCACGCCGCGATTGCAGCTTCATTTTGAAGTCACGGAGCAGGATCGACAGAGTGTGCAACGGGCGCATGAGCTCATCGATCAGGAACTGCGCCGGCAGAATTGCGGGTACTTGACCTATTTGGGCAACGATGTGTCGCGGTTGATGCACGACGTGAAGGCGGTGCTGGGTCATCATATCGGAACCACGCGTATGTCTGCAGATCCTTCGCAGGGTGTGGTCGACGAGCAATGTTGTGTGCATGGGGTGTCGAATCTGTTTGTCGCCAGCAGTTCGGTGTTTCCGACATCCAGCCACGCCAATCCGACGTTGACGATCGTTGCCATGGCGCTGCGGCTCGCCGATCATCTCAAGGCAACACATTTCGGCGTCACGCGAGTCTGAGAAATCATTTCTGTGGGAAAGGGGAACATTATGTATTGGAAAAACAAACGCGTACTTGTCACTGGTGGCGCAGGCCAGATCGGATCCCATCTCGTGGCCCGGCTCGCTGCTGCAGGCGCGCAGGTGACCGTGGCGGACAATCTGTGGCGTGGAAAGAAGTCGAATCTGCTCGGTGAGGATGGAGCACCGGTGATCGACATGGAAAGCCGGTTCTTGGAGCTGGACCTCTGCGACTATCGGAATTGCGAGCGAGCGACAGAGGGGCAGGATATCGTCTATCACCTGGCCGACGTGGTCGCCGGCATCAACTATGTGTTCGGCAACCAGTTCTCACTGTTCAATACCAACCTGATCATCGATTCCAATATGCTGCGGGCGGCCATCGCCAATAACGTATCGTCCTATGTGTATGTGGGGACCGCGTGCAGTTATCCGGCCGAACGCCAAAGCAAATTGAATCCGCCGCCCTTCAAGGAGGACGATGTCTATCCCGCATCACCGGAGTCATCTTACGGGTGGAGCAAACTGATGGGTGAAATGGGATGTGATTTGGCCCGCAAGGAGAAGTTGCTGGATATCGGAATTCTTCGGTTCCACAACGTCTACGGGCCCCATTGTGAAATGTCGCCCGAAAAATCGCAGGTTATTCCATCCCTGATCCGTAAGGCCGTCCGGCATCCCGACGAGGAATTCGTGGTATGGGGATCGGGCAAGCAGCGCCGTGCGTTCGTGTTCGTGAGCGATATCGTGGACGCGTTGGTGTCGGTGGCCACCAAAGGCATGAATCAGGGTGTGATTCAGATTGGACCCGATTACAGTACCTCGATCAAGGAAATCGCGGAGCTGGTGTGTGCCATTTCTGGAAAGCCGATCGATATCCGGTTCGACACCAGCAAGCCCGAAGGTGATGTCGACCGAGCGGCCGATTGGACCAGAGCGCGCGACATCCTCGATTGGTCGCCCACGACG
>WBZQ01000960.1_pt1 | contig 19593 bp, 18 predicted proteins | sample 5204251 | NCBI WGS metagenome assembly WBZQ01 (sample SAMN12412402, study PRJNA552823) | activated sludge metagenome | isolation source: activated sludge from nitrification reactor of wastewater treatment plant... | place: USA: Virginia | collected 2017-09
GATTAATCAATGATTTTAAGGTGCAAACCAAGGAGCTATTTTGAATAACTTAATTAAAAACATGGCCATTTGGCTAGTAATTGCACTTGTGTTGATGACCGTATTTAATCAGTTCAGCGTACGTCAACCGACGCAAGTACCTATGGAATATTCACAATTCATTACTGAATTGAATCAAGGCAGGATTGCTAAAGTTATTATCGAAGGACGGACGCTTAAAGGTACAAAATCTGACGGCAGACGTTTTACAACTTATGCACCATCAGATCCCTGGATGGTCAGTGATTTACTTAAAGCAGGCGTTATTATTGAAGCAAAACCAGAAGAAGAACCTTCTATGTTGATGAGTATTTTCATCTCATGGTTCCCCATGCTACTGCTAATTGCTGTATGGATATTTTTTATGCGTCAAATGCAAGGCGGTGGACGTAATGGTGGTGCATTTTCATTTGGCAAAAGTAAAGCGCGGATGCTCGATAAATCTACCAACACAGTGACTTTTAATGATGTTGCCGGTTGTGAGGAAGCAAAAGAGGAAGTTGCGGAATTGGTTGAATTCCTACGTGATCCGACCAAATTTCAGAAATTGGGTGGACGTATTCCACGCGGCGTTTTAATGGTAGGTAGTCCAGGAACGGGTAAAACGTTGCTAGCTCGCGCAATTGCGGGTGAAGCGCAAGTGCCATTTTTCAGCATTTCAGGTTCTGATTTTGTTGAAATGTTTGTCGGTGTTGGCGCATCCCGAGTACGCGACATGTTTGAACAAGCAAAAAAGCATGCACCTTGCATTATCTTTATCGATGAAATTGATGCGGTAGGTCGTCAGCGAGGTGCTGGTTTGGGCGGCGGAAATGATGAACGAGAACAAACACTTAACCAGTTACTGGTAGAAATGGATGGCTTCGAAGGTTCGATGGGTGTTATTGTGATTGCAGCAACCAACCGACCCGATGTATTGGATCCTGCACTACTTCGTCCTGGTCGCTTCGACCGTCAAGTAACAGTGCCACTTCCTGATATACGTGGACGTGAACAAATTCTACATGTACATATGCGCAAAGTACCTCTTTCGCCTGATGTAAAAGCGGATATTTTGGCACGTGGTACCCCAGGCATGTCAGGTGCTGATTTGGCTAACTTAGTCAATGAAGCGGCATTATTTGCTGCGCGTAGTAACAAGCGACTTGTAGATATGGAAGATTTTGAACGCGCGAAAGACAAAATTTTCATGGGTGCAGAGCGGCGCTCAGTAGTCATGCCTGAGCATGAACGTCGAAATACTGCCTATCATGAATCGGGACATGCTGTTGTTGCACAGTTGTTACCAAAAACTGATCCGGTACATAAAGTAACGATTATCCCTCGCGGCCGTGCACTGGGTGTAACCATGCAATTGCCAACGGAAGATCGTTTTAGTATGGAACGAGAAGAGATTCTACAAAGGATTTCCGTGATGTTTGGTGGACGCATTGCCGAGGAAGTTTTTATGAAGCAAATGACAACAGGCGCCTCCAATGATTTTGAGCGTGCAACAGAATTAGCGCGGCAGATGGTAACCCAGTGGGGAATGTCTGATAAGCTTGGCCCAATGGTTTATGGTGAAAATGAAGGTGAAGTTTTCCTGGGTCGCTCAGTCACTACACATAAAAATATGAGTGAAGCGACCATGCAGACAGTTGATGCAGAAGTTCGCCGTATTGTTGATGAACAATACGCGATTGCACGCAAACTTATTGAAGCCAATAAAGACAAAATTGAAGCCATGACTCAAGCTTTACTGGAGTGGGAAACGATTGATAGCGACCAAATCAAAGATATCATGGAAGGTCGCCCGCCACGTCCACCGAAACCACCTCAATCAATGTCTTCTGCAACGAGTGGCGGTGAACCATCAGCAAAATCTGATGAGCAAATTCAACCTGCAGCACCCCACGAAGTTGCAAAAGAAGCAGATTAATATCAATCTGTTATAACAAAAAAACGGGATACGGCTTAGAAATCGTATCCCGTTTTTATTTTTCTAGCTCATTTCTATTCACTTTATGCAAGATAGCTTCATCATCTCATCCAATCGACCATTAATTATGGGTATTGTTAACGTCACCCCTGATTCCTTTTCGGATGGCGGGCTGTATCTATCAACTCAGAAGGCCATTACACATGCAAAAAAACTTATTGATGAAGGTGCCGATATACTTGATATCGGCGGAGAATCGACACGCCCTGGCAGCCATTCAGTGAGCATTGATGAAGAGTTGAATCGTGTTATTCCCGTATTGGAAACATTAGTTGACACCAATACTCCAATTTCTATCGATACATCTAAGCCTGAAGTAATGAAACAAGCAATCGCTTCAGGTGCATCTATGATAAACGATGTCAATGCGTTGCAAGCACCGGGAGCGCTAGAAATCATTGCACAAAATAATCATGTAGGGGTATGCCTCATGCATATGCAAGGTATGCCACAAAGCATGCAAGAAAACCCTCTTTACAGCCACGTTGTTTCAGAAGTTAAAAATTTCCTGCAGCAACGCATCAATGCGGCGATTGCTGCCGGTATCTCACAAGATCGTTTAATTATCGATCCGGGCTTCGGTTTTGGTAAAACACTTACGCATAATTTAATGCTACTCAATCAACTCCATGAATTCACAAAACTTAATGTTCCGATACTAGTGGGCCTATCCCGCAAATCTATGCTTGGAGCGATTACAGGCAACAACGTCAGTAATCGAATCCATGAAAGTATTGCCGCAGCCTTGCTTGCGATAAGTAAAGGTGCCAAAATTGTACGCGTTCATGATGTTAAAGCAAGCAAAGATGCGTTTGCGGTTTGTACAGCCATGCAAACCTGTAATGATAGGTAATCGTACCTAAAATAAACTGTCGCATTCATTTATTTTCATATCATCTATTAATGAGTTAATAAATTGACAAAAAAATATTTTGGAACTGATGGAATAAGGGGACGAGTAGGTATAGAGCCTATTACGCCGGAATCTATAATGCATTTAGGGTACTCGGTAGGAAAAGTTTTATTTACAGTAGATTGGCATCTCATGGAAGGGAAACGACCGACCGTTTTGATCGGAAAAGATACTCGAGTTTCAGGTTATATACTTGAATCTGCATTAGAAGCCGGTTTAAGTGCGGCGGGTGTTGACGTTTTTTTATCTGGCCCTATGCCAACTCCAGCCATTGCGTATCTAATCCGCGCGTTCCGGCTACAGGCTGGTATCGTTATCTCAGCTTCGCATAATCTGTTCGAGGATAATGGTGTTAAATTTTTTTCAGCTGATGGGCGCAAATTGCCAGATGAAATGGAACACAGTATTGAAGCTTTATTAGATACACCCATTGAAACCATGCCTTCAGAAAAACTAGGTAAAGTGCTACGTATTAAAGATGCATCCGGCCGCTATATCGAATTTTGCAAAAGTACTTTTCCCTATCATCTTGATTTAAGAGGGTTAAAAATTGTAGTCGACTGCGCCAATGGAGCCGCATATAACATCGCAGGTCCTGTCATGCACGAATTAGGGGCAGATGTGATTACAATTGGCGTCGAACCGAATGGCTTGAATATCAACCTAGAGTGTGGGGCCACCTATTGCGCAACCTTACAAAAAGCAGTTTTACATCACCACGCTGATTTAGGCATTGCATTAGATGGCGATGGTGATCGTGTCATGATGGTAGATAAGCAAGGTAGACTATACGAAGGTGACCAATTACTCTACATTATCGCTAAACACCGTAAACAGAAAAAAATGCTAAAGGGTGGTGTAGTTGGTACCTTGATGACCAACCTTGCCATAGAAAATCGTTTTAAAAAAATGAAAATACCATTTCTGCGTGCAAAAGTGGGAGATCGTTACGTTATAGAATTGCTACACGAAAAAAAATGGTATCTTGGTGGTGAGAATTCCGGACATATCGTATGTAGAGATAAACACACTACCGGCGATGGCATTATCTCCGCCCTACAAGTGTTATACGCGTTACGTGACACACAGAAAACCTTGGCACAATTCATGCGCGGCGTTTCGCTTTACCCGCAACGACTTATCAATGTAAAAATTCCAAAGTCGTTTGACTTCAATAACAATAAAGAAATCAAAGCCATCCAAGAAGCCGCTGAAGCAGATTTAAATAGTAAAGGCCGTGTACTCATTCGCGCATCGGGCACAGAGCCCCTCATTCGCGTAATGGTCGAGGGTGAATCTAAACACAAAATCAATCATTGGGCTGAACGCATTGCCCATACAGTGCAAACTGCGAGTAACGCATAGCGCTGACTGCCTTCAGGGTGCTGCATTCGCGAAAGAAGGGTTCGTATTGCATATCTTTTATTGTCACATTCTTGTAACAATCCTGAAATACTATATCACTGCCTTTTAATTTTTCATCATCATTATTTATCACTTGGAGAATATACATGTTGAATTCATTAAACTTTAAAGCATTTGCTGTAACAATTGTATTTTATGCAGCGCTAGCTTCAGAAGTTGTTAATGCCAGCCCTATAATCAAGATTGATGGTTCCAGTACCGTTTTCCCCGTAACAGAAGCTGTCGCAGAAGATTTCCAAAAAGCTAAGCGCGGTGCCATTCGTGTCACTGTCGGGATTTCAGGAACCGGTGGTGGATTTAGAAAATTTTGTCGGAATGAAATTGATATCGTTAATGCATCACGCCCCATTACTGCTACAGAAATGGAAGCATGCAAGCAAGAGGGTGTGCAATATATTGAAATGCCGATTGCATTTGATGCCTTAACGATTGTTGCCAATCCCAAAAATACTTGGAGCAAAACGATTACAGTAGAAGAATTGAAAAAAATCTGGGAACCAGAAGCACAAGGTAAAATTACCCAGTGGAATCACGTTAACCCCGCATGGCCTGATAAAAAAATAAAACTTTACGGTCCAGGTGCGGACTCCGGTACATTTGAGTACTTTACCGAAGCAATCGTTGGCAAAGCTAAATCAAGTCGCGGTGATTTTACTGCATCTGAAGACGACAATGTTCTAGTGCAAGGTGTTGCCAGTGATATCTTTGCATTAGGTTTTTTCGGATTTGCTTATTACATTGAAAATATCAAAAAGATTAATGCAGTTGCGGTAGACAATGGTAATGGAGGCGTTCTTCCATCTGCTGCAACCGTAGAAAATAACACTTATAAACCGCTGTCGCGTCCAATATTTATTTATGTTAATGCCAAGTCGACCGAAAAACATGAAGTCGTTGAATTTATTAATTTTTATATGGGAAATGCCCCAACACTAGTAACCGAAGTCAAGTATTTCCCCCTTTCCAAAGAAGTTTATGATTTAAATATTGAGCACTTACAAAAGAAGAAAGTTGGCACTGTTTTTAAGGGATCAGGAATCAATATTAAACTAGAAGATATTCTTAAATTGGAATCTAGTTTATAAATCAACATCCAAAAAAATTTCTGTTGATCCCGTATAAAATGTAATTACTGCATTGCAAGGAAATGCTGATTAATTTATAAGTCAATATTTGACGTATAAATTAATCAGCATTTCTTTTTTACTTGTGAGATTCGGAATCGATGGATTTTCTACCCGTTTTCTTAGATATCAAAAACAAAACCTGCTTAGTTGTGGGCGGTGGCGAAGTTGCCACCCGTAAGATCATGCTTCTGTTACAGGCGGGCGCGCGAGTATCTGTGGTATCACCGGAACTTGATCCAGGACTGCATAATTACCTTTCACTAGGCAGAATCCATTACTATGCCGAATATTTTCAACTTGAGCACCTGCAAAATATATCACTTGCTATTGCCGCTACAAATGATCGTGCAATCAATCTACAAGTTTCCCAAGCAGCCCAGCAGCGACATATTCCAGTCAATGTAGTCGACGATCCGGATTTATGTACTTTTATCATGCCTTCTATCGTAGATCGTTCGCCACTTATGATCGCCATATCTAGTGGCGGACAATCACCAGTTTTAGCTAGAATACTGCGAGCCCAACTCGAAACTATAATACCAGTCGCATATGCTCGTTTGGCATCAATCGCAGGAAAATTCCGTCAACGTGTCAAGCAGCATTTCGAACTCCCGGAGAAAAGACGTATCTTTTGGGAAAAAATGCTGCAAGGTCAATTTGCAAAAATGGTATTAGCTGGTCAAGATAATGCAGCACAGGATTATCTATTACGATCCCTTCAGCAGGAAAAAGACGAACCGCCACAAGGTGAGGTTTACTTGGTAGGTGCTGGACCAGGTAATCCCGATTTATTGACCTTCCGTGCTATGCGTTTGATGCAACAAGCTGATGTTGTCGTATACGATCGGCTAGTTTCGCCAGCAATTCTTGACATGGTGCGCCGCGATGCCACTCGCATTTATGCCGGCAAGGAACGTAATCGTCATACACTCAAGCAAGAATCGATCAACCAATTGCTGGTGCGATTGGCACAAGAAGGCAAGCGAGTACTGCGACTTAAAGGGGGGGATCCTTTCATTTTTGGACGCGGCGGCGAAGAAATTGAAACCTTGACTTCACACCATATTCCTTTTCAAGTAGTACCCGGTATTACTGCCGCTTCAGGTGTTGCTGCGTATGCCGGTATCCCGCTGACGCACCGGGATTATGCGCAATCTTGTATTTTTGTCACTGGCCACATGAAAAATAATACCATTGATCTGGATTGGTCTTATCTGGCACGTCCCAGCCAAACTATTGTGATTTATATGGGATTGTTGGGCTTACCTCTGTTATGCCAAAATCTAATCTCTCATGGACTACCGAGTAACACACCTGCAGCAATCATTCAACAGGGCACAACACAAAAACAAAAAATTGTTACCGGAACTCTTCAAACATTGCCACACCTCGCAACAACCGCCAATTTGACTCCACCCACATTGATCATTGTAGGAGAAGTCGTCAAATTGCACCAAAATCTTGCGTGGTTTGAACCCAGTGAGGATACCTCGCAAATAGATATTATTGCACTTAATCAGAAAAATTAAATAATCAGTTGTATTCTTAACAAGAATTTTTCTAGATTTAGACCCTCATTTGTGACCAAACCAATTGCGAAACGCTATATTGATCTTATTTCCTTGAGCCGCAAAGTAATACGCGCCAAACTTCTGGATACTCTTCTAGGCCATAGTCAGTCGACAAGATCCAATCTCGATCATTGGGTTCAACTAGCTCCTATACGCATTTAAGACGAATAGTCATCCACATTTACTCAACTTACGCAGCAACAAGAAAACTCTCTTCAGACGATTCAGATCGCCGCTTTAACACCACAAGCATTGCATTCGCAAAAACAGGATTAATGCAAAAAATACACAATACAAGCAACCACACATCAATGCCCGCAAAACCACCCTGCTGGATAACCAACAGGGCAGCAAGCATTTTTTTCTCAGTAAATCAGACTAGTCAGCTTGTCTTCTCAAGAAAGCCGGGATATCCATTGGATCGACACCTGATTGACGCATTGCTGCCACTGTGGCATTGCTTCTTCTTCCCGTACGCATAACTGCAGGTTCCTCCGCTGCAAACATCGAATCACGATCATCTGTTCCAGTACGACTGTGAATAACCGTTAAAGGCGTATTCTGGTTTTGACTAGCTATACTGCCTAACCCAGTTGCAACCATTGTGACACGTAGATCTTCAGTCATATTTTCATCAATTACAGTCCCTACAATAATGGTTGCATCTTCAGCAGTTAAATTCTTAATAGCATTCATTACTTCATGGACTTCTCTCATTTTGAGAGATGAACTTGCGGTAATATTCACCAAAATACCACGAGCTCCTGATAAAGAAATATCTTCTAGCAACGGACTTGAAACTGCACGTTCTGCGGCTACACGCGCACGATCAACACCTGCCGCTATCGCTGAACCCATCATTGCCATGCCCATTTCAGACATAACGGTTTTAACGTCAGCAAAGTCAACGTTGACCAAACCTGGGCAATTAATCACTTCCGCAATACCAGCCACTGCACCATAAAGGACATCATTGGCTGCTTTGAATGCATCTAGCATGGAAATATCATTGCCTAGCACCATCATTAGCTTATCGTTAGGAATCACGATCAATGAATCAACATGTTGTGACAATGCTTCCATACCCGCTTTGGCAGCAACCAATCGTCTTCCTTCAAATGCAAAGGGTTTACTGACTACCGCGACAGTCAAAATACCCAATTCCTTGGCCACTTGCGCAACAATTGGTGCTGCACCAGTTCCCGTTCCACCCCCCATGCCGGCAGTGATAAACAGCATATCCGCGCCCTGAATCAATTCTGCAATGCGATCACGATCCTCAAGTGCAGCCTCGCGTCCGATTTCAGGGTTTGCGCCTGCACCCAGACCTTTGGTAATGCCTGTGCCCAATTGCAATATTGTGGGTGCCTTGTTACCTTTCAGTGCTTGTGCATCAGTATTCATACTGATGAACTCAACGCCCTGCATGCCATTTTGGATCATATGATCCACTGCATTGCTGCCGCAACCACCAACGCCGACAACTTTAATGACTGCTTCTTGAGTTTCGTTATTCATGATTTCGAACATAATGTCTCTCCTTTAGTACATTGAAATTAAAACTACTTAATTGCTCACACAACCTTTGTAAACTTGTCTTTAAAAATTTCTCTGAAACCAACCCTTCATCCTTGAAAGAATTTGTTTAGCAGAACCTCCTTGTAATTTTGAACCTTGTTGATGTTGCATCTGTTCGATACCAGCGAGAATTAAACCAATACCGGTAGAATACCGCGGTGTATGAATGACCTCCTTCAAATTGCCGTGATAACTGGGTAAACCCAATCGTACTGGCATGTGAAAAATTTCCTCTCCAAGTTCCACCATGCCCCGCAACGAAGCGGAACCGCCTGTAATGACTATTCCTGAAGAAAGTAATTCTTCAAAACCGCTGCGGCGCAGTTCAGCTTGTATCATGCAATAAAGCTCTTCAACACGTGGCTCTATCACTTCCGCCAGCGTTTGTCTGGAAAGTTGGCGAGAACCACGGTTACCGACATCCGGCACCTCCACCATCTCCTTTGTATCCGCCAGGCTTCTCAACGCACATCCATAGCGACATTTGATGTCTTCTGCACTTTTTGTTGGTGTCCGCAATGCCATCGCGATATCGTTAGTCACTTGATCGCCCGCAATAGGGATAACCGCGGTATGACGAATTGCGCCATTGGTAAATACCGCGATATCCGTTGTACCACCGCCAATATCGACTAGACAAACACCCAAATCCTTCTCATCCTCGGATAACACAGCCATCGCCGAAGCCAATGGCTGCAATATTAAATCCCGCACTTCCAACCCACAGCGATGAACGCATTTCATGATATTTTGCGCCGCAGAAACCGCACCCGTCACAATATGCACTTTTACTTCCAACCGGATACCACTCATACCTACTGGTTCGCGTACATCTTCCTGACCGTCAATAATAAATTCCTGATTTAGAATGTGCAGAATTTGCTGGTCTGCCGGTATGTTTACCGCTTTTGCGGCTTCCATTACGCGTTCAACATCTTTTTCCGTGACTTCTTTATCTTTGATGGGCACCATACCATCCGAATTAAAACCTTTGATATGACTGCCGGCAATTCCTGTATAAACTTCATGAATCTTACAATCCGCCATCAACTCCGCTTCCTCCAAAGCTCGCTGGATAGCGTTCACGGTTGTTTCAATATTGGCCACCACACCCTTTTTCAAACCGCGGGAAGGATGACTACCAAGTCCTATAACTTCAAATCCCCCTTCCGGAATCACTTCTGCAACGATAGCCACAATTTTTGATGTGCCAATATCAAGACCAACAATCAGGTTTCTATTTTCTCTGGCTTTATTCATTTCGGTTATATCTCCCTGATCTCACGTTTCTATCTTAAAATCGGATTTACGACGTACTTGCTGCACTTCATTTTCCGTGCGGATAGCAAAACCATTGGGATAACGTAAATCAACATACGCTAACGATCCTTCCTGCTCGAACTGGGCAATACTATGGTGATACACTGAAACATAGCGGATAAGCCTCTCTTCGATCTCATTACGCCCTAATTCCAGGATGGTGCCATTATGCAATTTAATCCGCCAGGCATAACGCGGCGTTAAATTGATCTCTGCAATGGATTGTCGCAATGGGTTTAATATTTGACTGAATCGACGATACTGTTGTGTAACCTCCTGAGCGCTCGCCTCTTTGGGTCCGGTAAAAATAGGTAAACTTCGATTAAGTGTCACGCGAAACACTTCACCGTGAATGTTGACGAGCGCATGGCTCCCCCAATACGCCAATGGTTGATGTTCCTCAATTGTTACATTCAATCCGTCAGGCCATTCCCTGGTTACTCGCGCGTCACGTACCCACGGTAATTTTAAAAAAGCCTCGCGTACGACAGTAAGATCTACTGAAACAAAATTACCTTTGATTTCATTGTTAGCGATTTGTGCAATTTGTTCACGCGTAATATTTAATAAATTTTCATCGTTGTTTTTTGCATTTGCTACTACGCTAATATTAATTTCTTTAATTGGGAAAAATGGTGGCTGAATCACCCGCAAGCTGATGACATATAGAATCGTTATTGTCACAGTTGTGAACAAGATTTTAGATATCAAATTAAGTGCTTGGTAATTATTCCACATGAGACAACGCCAATATTTTTATTACCAAATCTTCAAACGAAATTCCTGCTGTTCTTGCTGCCATAGGCACCAAACTATGGCTTGTCATACCCGGTGAAGTGTTCGCTTCAAGAAAATAAAATTGTCCTTGCGGATTGAGTATCAAATCGACTCGCCCCCAGCCCTCACATCCCAAGACTCTATAAGCGTGCAATGCCTGATTCTTGATCGCAAATTCCAACTCATCAGCAAGGCCGCTAGGGCAGAAATAATGCGTATTATTCGACAAATATTTTGCTTGATAATCATAGAGTTCACCTGAAAATTCAATTCTCACCACTGGCAATGACATTTGCCCTAAAATGGCAACCGTCAGCTCACTGCCGGAAATAAACTCTTCAGCAAGTACCAAAGTATCGTACTGCGCTGCCACCAGATAAGCTTGAGCCAGATCGTGAGCGTGATGTACCTTACTTAAACCGATGGTAGATCCCTCACATGCCGGTTTGACAATGAGCGGCAACCCCAATTTTTCTGCTATTTCTTCAAAATTACTATCCGCTTGTAATAGGGCATAACGGGGAGATTGAATGCCAATTGCTTGCCAGATCAATTTGGTACGCCATTTATCCATAGCTAATGCGCTGGCCATTACACCACTGCCGGTATAAGGTACACCTAGCCATTCAAGCGCACCTTGGATTGTGCCATCCTCCCCAAAACGCCCGTGCAGTGCGATAAAAACCCTGTCAAAGCGCTGTTGCAAAAGCGCTTCCAAAGCTTGCTCCGCCGGATCAAACGGATATGCATCAACACCGCTGCGGCGCAACGCATCGAGAACGGCTTGTCCGCTCTGCAACGATATCTCACGTTCGGCAGAGCGGCCGCCCATCAGCACCGCAACTTTGCCAAAATTGGGTATGGTCACTATGATTGCCTCCCGGCATCACCGATAATCCGAACTTCCTGAATTAATTCAATACCTGTTTCCTGTTTCACCCTGCTTTGTACCAACATAATCAATGTTTCAATATCCGTAGCAGTAGCATTACCGGTGTTAACAATAAAATTAGCATGCTTTGGTGAAACCATTGCGCTACCCACGCATAACCCCTTTAAGCCACATGTTTCAATTAAACGCGCCGCATAGTCGCCCGGCGGATTGCGAAATACCGAACCTGCATTCGGTTGGTCAAGCGGTTGGCTAACGATACGCTGCGCCAATAAGCGCTTAATTTTCTGGCGTGACTCGGTTTGGTCACCGTACGGCAGTCTAAAGTATCCACCTGCAAACCATTCTGTTTCTATTACTGTGGCAGCTCTTGGTTGCCGTAGTTTTATGCTGCGATAACCAACTTCGTAGTCATCCGGCTGGCGGATAAATACGCTGCCATTGCGATCAATAATCTCTATGCGCTCTACGATTTGCCATGTTTCTGTACCAAAACATCCGGCATTCATTGCTAATGCTCCGCCCACTGTGCCTGGAATGCCCGCCAGAAACTCTGCGTTAGCGAGTTGATGTTTGGCCGCAAATCGCGCAACTTTTGCGCAAGCCACACCAGAACCGGCATAAATCAAACCATCTGCACCTTTGTGCTCAATCAGTTGTAACGCATTGAGTTTCGCATAAACAGCCACTACGGTACCACGCAAGCCCCCATCGCGAACCAGCAAATTGCTCCCCAGTCCAATCATATAAACCGGTTCATTGCATGGTAAATCGTGTAAGAAATGTGCAAGATCGCGCAAATCAGCGGGGATATAGAAACGCTCCGCACACCCGCCGGCTCGCCACGAAGTATGCTTGCTCATCGGTTCGTTGATGCGCATTTCACCGTGTATCCCAAATGTGCTCGTGTTGATCATTTTCGCTTCACCGGATATTGACATGCTTCCCTCCATATCGAGTGAAAAATTGCTGATGCTCCATTGACTCTCAGTATTCATGGCTATTCACAACAATCAATTTGTTTCTCATCTGTGCAATAAGCGGCGCTACTTTAGCTATAGAACCTGCCCCCAGCACCAGAACCACATCATTATCCTGCACGGTATTTAATAGGGTGACTGACAAATCTTCGATGTCCTCAACATAAATGGGCTCTACTTTTCCCTGTACCCGAATTGAACGTGCGAGCGACTTACTGTCCGCGGCAACTATCGGTTCTTCACCAGCCGCGTACACTTCTGCTAACAACAGCCCATCTGCCTGGGATAAAACTTTTATGAAGTCTTCGAATAAATCTCGCGTACGTGTATAGCGATGAGGTTGAAATGCCACCAGTAAACGGCGGCCAGGAAAAGTACCACGAGCAGCTTTAATAGTCGCGTCAATTTCAGCAGGATGATGGCCATAGTCATCGATTAACGCAAAATTCTTCTGTGTGGACAACTTGATTTCCCCATACTGTTGAAATCGCCTTTCCACGCCTCTGAATTCTGATAACGCTTTAATAATCGCCACATCCGGAACGCCAATTTCATTGGCGACGGCAATAGCCGCCAGTGCATTCTGTATGTTATGCAATCCAGGCAAGTTAAGCGTAATTGCTAGTTTGCGCGCGGAGCCATTCACACCCACGACTGCAGTAAATTTCATTTGACTGCTGTTTTGTTGGATATCGATAGCACGAACCTGTGCATTTTCAGACAATCCATAAGTAGTAATGGGTTTGGTAATAGCCGGCATCACTTCACGCACATTCGCATCATCCATACACAGTACCGCCATGCCATAAAAAGGTAGATGCTGCACAAACTCTACGAATGTTTGCTTCAAGCGATTGAAATCATAACCATAGGTTTCCATATGGTCAGCATCAATATTGGTCACCACCGTCAACACCGGTTGTAAATACAAGAATGAAGCATCCGACTCGTCCGCTTCTACTACAATGAATTCACCACTTCCCAATTTAGCATGGCAACCCGCCGCTTCCAGCTTGCCACCGATAACGAACGTCGGATCCATATCAGCCGCCGCAAGTATACTGGCAATCAGGCTGGTAGTGGTGGTTTTTCCATGTGCCCCCGCTATCGCGATGCCGCGGCGCAATCTAAGCAACTCGGCCAGCATCAAAGCACGGGGCACAACGGGAATGTTTTTATTTTTGGCTGCAATAACTTCAGGATTATCAGGTTTGACAGCAGTGGAAGTGACTACCACATCAGCGCCGGCTATTTGCCGACTATCATGACCCGCATAAACTTTTACACCTAAATTGCTCAAACGTTGCGTTACTTGGCTAGCGACCAAATCAGATCCCGTCACTTGATAACCTAAATTCACAAAAACTTCTGCAATACCGCTCATGCCTGAACCGCCAATGCCGACAAAATGAATGTGTTTAACTTTATGCTTCATGCCGCCCCCTTACTCAGTTCAACACAAGCTTCTGCCACCACTTTGGTTGCCTCCGGTTTTGCCAATTTACGCGCGGCTATGGCCATAGCGAGCAATTTCTCGCGTGTCAGACTCATTAACAGTTGCGCCAGTTTTTGTGCTGTTAATTCACTTTGCGGCATTAATATCGCCGCGTCATGATTAGAGAGAAACCCGGCATTACTGGTTTGGTGATCATCAACCGCATAAGGGTAGGGAACCAATATACTGGCGACGCCGGCAGCAGTTAATTCCGTGATTGTTAGTGCGCCAGCCCGGCACAGCACCAAATCACAGACTGCGTAGCGCTCAGCCATATCATCGATAAAGGCAAGCAGTTCTCCTTCCAATTGTAAATCCGCATAGTTTTTTTCAACGGCTCCCAGATGCGCAGTACCCGTCTGATGAACCACAAACGGACGAATATGCTCAGGTATCAATTTAAGTGCTTGTGGCACCATAGCATTTAAAATCTGCGCTCCTAAACTGCCCCCCACCACTAGCAGCCTCAGCTTTCCTTGCCGCCCCAAAAAACGCTTTTCCGGCACTTCCAACTGTGCAATCTCAGCGCGCACAGGATTACCTGAAAATACCATTCTCCCTTTGTCGGCAAAAATAGCATCAGGAAAACCCAACATGACTTTGTCTGCCAGCTTAGCCAAAATTTTATTCGTTAATCCTGGTATAGAATTCTGTTCATGAATAACCAATGGCTTATTTAATAGCGATGCCATCATGCCTCCTGGAAAAGCCGGATAGCCACCCATCCCCAAAACCACATCGGGATTAACGCGACGCAAGATACGAACACTTTGCACAAATGCTGTGATCATCCGCAACGGCAACATAAACCATGCAAACAAACGCTTACCCCGTAATCCAGAAAAATTGATAACCTCTGTTTCATAACCGTGTTGTGGCACCAGTTTCAATTCCATACCTGTTTGCGTTCCCAGCCACACGATGTGCCAACCCAGACCCTTGAGATAATCAGCTACCGCCAACGCCGGGAATACATGTCCGCCGGTACCGCCAGCCATAATCAAAATAGTGTGGGATCTCATACGGTTACTCCCCGCAACCGTTGCCGATTTTCCCAATCGATGCGCAGCAATACAGCTAGGGCGATACAAATTGCCGCGATACTGCTGCCACCAAAACTCAGCAAGGGTAGCGTTAATCCTTTAGTCGGCAAAACACCCATATTGACTCCCATATTGATTAGCGCTTGTAAACCAATCCAAATTCCAATACCTTGAGCCACCAAGGCAGAAAATGGTGACTCCAGCTTGGCAGCCAAACGTCCGATAAAAAAAGCACGGACAATCAAACAGATAAACAAAACAATTACTGCAGCGACTCCGACAAACCCTAATTCTTCAGCTAATACTGAAAGCAAAAAATCCGTATGCGCTTCTGGTAAATAGAACAATTTTTCAACGCTCCCCCCCAGACCGACACCCAACCATTCACCGCGTCCGAATGCAATGAGCGCATGACTCAATTGATACCCATTACCATAGGGATCAGCCCAAGGATCCATAAATGCCACCACCCGATCCAATCGATACGGAGAAGTTAAAATTAATCCATACAAACCAACTGCCAAGATACAGATCAAGCCAATGAATATTTTTAAACTGACGCCTCCCAGAAACAAAATAGACATCGCCAGCATCGTCACTACAACAAAAGCGCCAAAATCAGGCTGCAGCAATAATAAAAATCCCACTAAGGCCATTACTATGGTAATGGGAAGAAATCCTTTCAGCAGACAGCCCAAGTCTTCTGATTTGCGGTTAACGTAATCGGCGGCGTACAGCACCATCACAAATTTCATAAATTCAGACGGTTGCAAATTAACCACATATAAAGAAATCCAACGTTGGCTGCCATTGACTTCATGGCCAATGCCAGGAACCAGGACAAGCACCAGTAAAAGGGCATTGCCCATAAACAAATAACCGATATATTTTCGCCACGCTTGCATCGGTACTTGAAAAACGATCAAACCCAGTACGAAACCCACAACCAGAAAACTGCTATGCCGCAGCAAATAATAATGGGCACGATCGACACCAAATTGCGCTTCAGCTATCGCAATAGACGCAGAGTAGATCATGATCAATCCAATGCTCAGTAATAACAGCACCGACCATATCAATACCTGATCAAAGTCATACATAACTCTGGGCCTTGCACTGTTAGCCTGATAAATCATCGATTAATGCCTTTTATGTCCAAAACTGAAAAACTTATTTTCAATATCTTTTACTGCTGCAACAAACACTTCTGCACGATGAATGTAATTTCTAAACATATCAAAGCTGGCACAGGCTGGAGATAGTAGTACCGCGTCGCCTCCTTGCGCTAATAAAAAACTCTTCTGCATCGCTTCTTCCATCGTTGTTGCAAAATGCACAGGAACACCGCAGTCCTTCAATTCATCAGCAATAATTCCCGCATCGCGGCCGATTAATACCACGGCCCGCGTATTATTAATAACCGCTTGCTTTAGATAAGAAAAATTTTGCCCCTTACCATCGCCACCAGCGATCAGCACTACCTTCTGTTGCATACCATTGAGCGCAGCTACTGTCGCGCCCACATTTGTACTTTTGGAATCATCATAAAAAGTAACACCATTAAATGCTGCGACCTTTTCCATGCGATGGGGCAACCCTCGAAATTCCTGCAAAGCTGATAACAAAGGCTCACCGGGTATGTCTAATGCCCGGCACATGGCCAATGCCGCCAATGCGTTAGCTGCATTATGCAATCCATTCACAATCAAATCTGAAGTTTTGATCAGTTGCCTATCACCTTCAACCAACCATAGATCGTCTCCATCCTCGATGATACCGAAATCTGCCTGTGTCGGCGGCTCGTCAACACCAAAAGTAATTTGTTTCCTATCCGTCAGTGCCATCGCACAAACCACTGGATCATTGCGATTAAGAACTTGAATTCCAACATTATTCTCATGCAAAAAAATTCTCGTTTTTGCGGCGTCGTAATCTTGCATGTTGCGATAACGATCCAAATGGTCCTCGCTGACATTAAGCACCGCGGCCACATCGGCATTTAAATTGTGCGTTGTTTCCAATTGGAAACTGGATGTTTCAAGAACCCACGCTTGAGGCCAATTACCCGTATCGATACGTTGCATCAAGGTAGTGAGAACGGCTGGACCAATATTGCCGGCAACTTCAACATTCCAGCCTGCTTTCTTCAACATTGCGCCGACCATCGCAGTTACTGTGGTTTTCCCATTGGATCCCGTAATGGCCAAAATCTTTGGTCTAGGCAAATTGCTTTGCTCCAGCGCCCAAGAAAAAAGAACCATATCACCTACAACCGGAATATCGCGTTGTAGTGCGTTTTGCACGCACGGATCTGCAATAGGAACACCAGGACTAATTGCAATCATTTCTATGCCATCAAAAATCCGCGGTTGAAATTTGCCCCTGTAAATTTGAACCTGAGGAAAAGCACTTATTATCTCTTTCCAATTGGGCGGCTCAATACGGCTATCAGCAACACGAACTCGCGCACCTTGACGCGATAGCCACTTCACCATTGACAGCCCCGTCTCACCCATGCCTAACACAAGTATTATTTTATCTTGTAAATTCATCTTAGTTTTAATGTCGATAATCCAATCAATACCAGAATAAGCGTAATAATCCAGAAGCGAACCACGACCTGATTTTCTTTCCAACCTTTTAATTCAAAATGATGATGCAATGGCGCCATACGAAAAATACGCTTACCCCACAACTTGAACGAAGCCACCTGCAACATGACAGAAAGCGCCTCCATTACAAACACGCCACCCATGATTACCAACACAATCTCTTGTCGCACAATAACAGTAACTACTCCTAAAGCAGCACCCAAAGCAAGAGCACCGACATCCCCCATAAATACTTCAGCGGGATAAGCGTTAAACCACAAAAATGCCAATCCCGCCCCAGCCAGTGCACCACAAAAGACAGATAATTCCCCGGTATTGGGGATATAAGGAATTCCTAGATACTTTGCGAATATGATATGACCGGTAACATACGCAAATACAGCTAATGCGCTACTGATCATCACCGTTGGCATAATGGCCAATCCGTCCAAACCATCCGTTAAATTCACCGCATTACTGGTACCGACAATGACAAAACAAGTCAATATAACAAAACCAATACCCCCTAGCGGAATGGCTATTTCCTTAAAAAAGGGCACGATCATATCGGTCTGCACCGACATTTCAGCGGTTAAAACCAGATATATTGCAACCGTTAGCGCAATCACCGATTGCCAGAAAAATTTAGTACTCGCAGAAAGTCCTTTGGGATTGCGATGCACGACTTTACGGTAATCATCAATCCAACCGATTACTCCAAAACCGAGCGTCGTCAACAGCACCACCCAAATGTAGCGATTGCTTAAATCAGCCCACAATAAAGTGGTTAACACAATCGACATTAATATCAAAGCACCGCCCATTGTAGGCGTTCCCGCTTTAATAAGATGTGTCTGCGGGCCATCATCACGTACGGATTGTCCAATTTTGTAGGCAGTCAATTTTCTTATCATCATTGGACCAATGATGAAAGAAATAATAAGCGCTGTTATGACCGCCAGCATCGAACGTAATGTAATATAACTCAGTACATTGAAAACACGAACATCTTGAGCTAGCCATTGAGAAAATGCTAACAGCATAAAAAAAACTCCAATTGTCTCACCTCTTTTTTTAGCATGTGTGCATCTTTTTGCTTGTATTTACGTTTTATATCAACATTAAACTTCTAATCCTCTAACTACTCGCTCCATTTGCATAAATCGTGATCCCTTTATCAACACAGTGACATCACACGTCAGCAATTTTTCGGCAGCATTAAGCAATTCATCCAATGACTTAAAATGCTGTGCCCCTGCGCCAAATTCCTTCGCCGCATAAGCGCTTAAATCGCCTAACGTCAATAGACAATTAAGGCCCGCTTTACGTGCATCTCTACCAATTGTGCGGTGTAAATCTATTGCTGACTTACCTAACTCACCCATATCACCCAATACCAGTATTCTCGTTCCTTTGATTGCTGCTAGAACCGCCAATGCGGCCCGCACTGACTCGGGATTTGCGTTATAGGTGTCATCAATTAACTGTGCATGATGCAAGCCGGATTTTCTTTGCATACGTCCCTGTATACCTTGAAAACTCTCCAGTGCAGATGCAATTAATTCTTTCTTAATACCTAATGCGGTTGTTGCCGCAGCAGCGGCTAACGCGTTATAGAGGTTATGTATACCAGGAACTTGCAACTTTACTTTTTCCGCACCATCTGGCAATTTCAATGTAAAGCTGTCATACAAAGTATCTGCTTGATATTCAGCGGTCACCACAACGCTTTTGTTATGCAATCCAAACGTTACGACTTGCCGTGATCCTGCATATTTAAACCATTCAGGCGCATAAGTGTCATCTGCATTAATCACTGCTATTCCTTGTTGATCCAATCCTTCAAATATTTCGGCTTTAGCGC
>WBZQ01001074.1_pt1 | contig 19592 bp, 15 predicted proteins | sample 5204251 | NCBI WGS metagenome assembly WBZQ01 (sample SAMN12412402, study PRJNA552823) | activated sludge metagenome | isolation source: activated sludge from nitrification reactor of wastewater treatment plant... | place: USA: Virginia | collected 2017-09
CGGACAACATCCCAGACCACAGAGTCGCCCCGGCCTCACCAGGAAAAAGATTGTCGATGTCTTCACGGTATGTCTGGCAGACAAACAATCGTTCACTGCCGCAGACCAGAAACGTCTCACAGAACAGCTCTCGCGTATGATCCTGCTTCTGGACGACAACCAGTTCGACGAAGCTCGGCAACAGGTCAACCGCCAACTGGTCGAACATCTCGGCAAACGCCGCAGTTCCTTCAGCGGCTTGCTCCATACCGTGCATATCACGTTCGACAACAGCCAGTCGTCGACTGACACGATCATGGACATCCGGTCGGACGACACACCGGCCTTTCTGTATGCCTTCGCCAATGCGCTGGCCATGCGCAACGTCTATATCAGCAAGGCGCAGTTTGCCATTGAAGAGGGCAAACTGCACGACCGCTTCTACGTCCGGAACCGCTTCGGACAGAAGCTGCTCGATCCGCTGGATCAGGAACAGCTCCGGCTCACCGCTGTACTCATCAAGCAGTTCACGCATGCCCTCACCTGGGCACCGGATCCGGCCAAGGCCCTGGAGTCCTTCGATCAATTCCTCGATCTCGTGCTCGAGGGGTCGCGACAGGCAGGGAAAAAACAGGCGTGGGACTTTGTCAACGACAAGAAGACCTTCCCGCTCCTGGCACGGCTTCTTGGCGCCAGCGATTTTTTGTGGGAAGACTTTCTCCGGCGGCAACACGTCAACTTGCTGCCCTTGCTGAAAGACTACCGTGATGCTCCGTTGATCAAGCCGCAAGCCTCGCTACGCAAGGAGTTGAACCGTATCATCGCGAAGGCGAAGACCGACGAAGCACGAAAAGAGGCGCTTAACCGCTTCAAAGACCAGGAGCTGTTCCGCATCGATATGAAACACATCGTCGAACCGGGAACCAGCCTCCCCGATTTCTCGCTTGCCATTTCGGAGCTGGCCGAGGTGATCGTGGAGCGCAGCCTGATCGATTGCCAGGCCAAACTGACCAAGCTCTACGGCGCCCCTCGACTTGCGAATAAGAAACCTTGCCCGTTCGCCGTCCTCGGCGCAGGAAAGTTCGGCGGGAGGGAAATGGGCTACGCCTCCGACATCGAGGTGCTGTTCGTCTACGGCGGCCCGGGACGCACAAGCGGCAAACAAGGCATGGAGAACAGCGAATACTTCGAACGCCTCGCACAGGAGTTTCTGCAGTGGATCGAAGCCAAGCAGGAAGGCATTTTCCACATCGACGTCAGGCTACGACCGCATGGCGGCAAAGGATCGCTTGCGAACGCCTTCGACGAGGTCTGCAAGTATTACAGTGCGGATGGCTTAGCGGCCCCATTTGAGCGGCAGGCCTTGATCAAGCTGCGGCATATTGCGGGAGACGCAGCCCTGGGAAAAAAGGTGGAAACCCATCGCGACAGCTTCGTGTACAGTGGCGCCCCTTGGGATCTGGCGACCGCGCTCGATCTGCGTCGGCAACAAGTGAAACAACTGGTCGAGCCGGGGCAGATCAACCTCAAACACAGCCACGGTGGTATCGTCACACTGGAATATGCCATTCAATATCTCCAGGTTATGCACGGCCATCGCCACCCGAGCTTACGCACTCCGAACACGCTGCGTGCCCTGGCCGCGCTCATCGACGCGGGTCTCATCCCTCGCAACACCGGTGAGAATTTGCGCAAGTCCTACCTCTTCATCCGCATGTTGATCGACGGCCTACGCATGGTACGCGGGAACACCAAGGACCTCGTCATCCCTCCACCGGAGTCCGACGAATTCATCTTCCTCGCCCGCCGCGTCGGCTATCAGACCGAAGATTGGCAGACGGGGGCGAAACACCTGCTCTCGGACATTGAACAGCATATGAAACAGAATCGAGAGTTCTTCGAGAAGATGTTCGGAAAGGTGTGAGCACGCCAAGGGGAAAAGGAGTCACTGCCAACTCCGCTGACCGGTGACACCGCACAGGCGCATATTTCCTGTCGCCGAGCGATCGGGGCGGTATCACCTCGTGAACCCTCACCAGCCACCAATACGCTCTCCATCAGTGCTTCAGGAGAACCACCGAACGAGCCCTGATCGCACAATCCACATTCAGCAGGCCCTACAGCACTCCTTTGCGCACCCTTCCGCCGCCGGCCGATCACTGACAGACATACACCGCTGACGATTCTTCCGTGATGTGAACCACTCACCAAGATACGATGGAAAGCTCTCTCCACAAACCCTCATTATCTGGAATTTCTCGCGCATGTATCATGGCCACCCCGCGTCGAGATTCGGCAAAACCATGGTACAGTGGACACTGCGGAGGAGGAGGGACACCATGTTGACTCGACTGTTGGCAGGGCTGCTATTGGGCGCTGTGCTGGCTTCATGCGGGCAAGGCGACGGCGGAGCCGGATCCGGCATCAAGCCGGTGGGCGAATGGGGCAAGATCGGCGAGACGGACAACTATGTCTATTACGCCGATTACGCGAGCATCAAAAAAGCGGATGAAACGGTCGTCATGCTGGACCTGTTCGACTACAAAAGCCCGCAGACTGAAGGTGGCGGAGCGCCAGCCCTGTCAAAGGCCACTGAACGCGAATACGACTGCCAAAACAAGAAGAGCCAGCCGCTGAAGTCGAGTTGGTATTCCGGACAGATGGGTGCCGGAACAGTCGTGCGCTCCGGCGGCACATCGAATCAATGGTCCTCCGCGGCTCAGGGAACCGCGACCGGAGGCCTCCTGAAGGCTGCCTGCGGAAACTAGCCCGACAGCGAAAACACAGGGCCCCCGGGTGTTCGTTGCGCCGGTAGGCACTCCAGAGGTATCCGAGCGCAGCTATTCGATGCAGGATGCGTATGCCTTCGGACAGGAAGCATCCAACCCCCCGGCGGAGTTCCCCTGGAGCGGGAGCTGCCGCATCTGATCCAACACCTGCTGAAAATGGCCCGGCGCGCGCGTCCAGAAGAGGTAGTTCGCCCGAAGCCGGTCTCGTCCGAACGCGAGTAGTTCGGCGATGGTCGGCACCCGCCCCTTCCCGTCATGCCTGGTATTATCGTAGTTCGCCTGCATAATCGACGGCGTCAGCGGAATCAAGCCTGACATCTGCGGGTAATACAGATAGATTCCTTTCGGTTTATTCGGGTGATCAAAGTTCAACCCCGGATCGTCCAAAAAAATATCCGGCCCGCCCAACCCCGTGCCGATCGTCCGCATATGATCGACGAATCCGGCCAGGATCTCCCGCGGATAATTCACAAACTGATAGGTCAATGTATTGGGGAAGGCCACGCGCATGTGCCGCTGCACATCCAGCAGGTTGTCGTAATACCTTTCGGTATCGTGACTCGACACCAGCTCAATCGGTTGACCGAAGGCGGTCTCCGGGAGACCGATCCCTTCGAAGTGTGCATGGCCGTTGAAGCGTTTCCCGAGCTCGGTCAGCAGCGCCACCAATCGATCATGCACGCCCGAGTTCCAGAGCTTCAGGTTATACCCGCGCGGCGTACTCTGCCCAAACGTGCTGAAGGGGAAGGCGCCGCCTTCATAGCTTTCCGTTCGCATGTAATGCGGGACCGGCAGGGTTTGCGGACTGAAGGACTTCAATTCTAAAAGGATGACTAAATGCTTGTTCAAGGGAGCCAGCTCCGTCAGGAGCTGTTCAATCCCCTTGAAATCGTACCGCCCCTCTTCCGGCTCCAATTCTGGCCACGAAAACCGTACTTGCAAGCCGCGTAGCGCGGGCGTTGCCTTCAGTTCGGCATAGACCTGAGCCATGATGCTGGGATTCGTTCGCATGAACGTCATCGGCGCGTAGTAGTGCCCCGGATGCCACTTCACCACACCAGGCACCGTCGGCACCTCAGCGGCGATCGCCGCGTTGATCCCGATCCACGCCCACGACAGGCCCACAATCACAAGCAGGATCAGCAGGAGACGCAGTGGCAGCGATGTTGTGCTACGAGACACTGGCAGGAATCTTTTACGTAGAGACAGTCCGTTCGCTACCTCGTGCATAGGTCTCCTTTCCGAGCAGGTCTGCTACGAGCGAGAAGCCGAGATGGCTCTCGCGAAAGGCGCTATGCTAACACGAGAGGCTCCTGTCGGACTGTCCTGTGCGGTTCCGTCCTGGTGTCGTGGAGACGATGAGGAAGATTGGCCCCTACCCAAAGGAAGATTTGAGCCGAGTGACGTAGATGGATACGTAGTCAGCCATACACTGAGTCAGGGGATATCAAGCAGATCGGCTAGCAGGAGCAACACGGAATCTGTTCTCACACGGCACTCACCGGCGGCGCTCTCGCGCCGCCGGTGTGACGCGGAACAAGTCGTGTCTATAATTCCAGCATTTTTTGATAGGCGCGCAAGAGGTCGCCTACGGACAGCACCCCGATGATCGTGCCGTCTTCCGTCACCGGCAGATGACGAATCCCCTCTTTTTTCATCAGTCGCAGAGCCTCCTTGATGGGCTCACTGTCCTCGATAGTGATGACCGCCTTGCTCATGCACGACATCACCATCGTCGTGTTCGGATCCAACCCCTTCGCCACCGCCTTTCGGCTGAGATCCGTATCCGTAATGATGCCGAGATAACGTGAACCGTCGTCGACCAGCAGCGACCCGATGCGCCACTTCTGCAGCAGGCGTCCGGCCTCTTTGATCGACGCGCCCTTGTGGACGCTTCTGACCTCTGACGACATAAACTCCGCCACCGTGCGGCCATCGATCCGCTCTCCGAGAGTTCGCCGCCAATCGCGTCCGATTCTGGTGCTGCGCTTCAGCTCAAGCTGAGCCAGACAACTCTCTAACACCTGCTTGCGTTGGTGCAGGCTCTCACGATCGAGATTGTGCGTGCCCGCTTCCTGGGCTTCCTCGGGAAGAATCGCGGCCTCGCCAAGTTTGGCATACTGATAGGCTTCGAGTTCTTCCGAGGCTCCGCCGAACGCAACACTCAGCAGTTCCTCGGCCTGCTCGTCAAATGCTTCCAGCGACGCATTTCCTTTCCGTCGTGACAAAAACGTTTGAAAGGCCGCCAACGTCCCGCGGACTTCTTCGATATGCCGGCTGAGCACATCAGCCGGTTCCTGGCTCGACTTGAGTTTCTTGGCCATACTGCCTCCTTGTTGAGCCGGGAGAATAACTCATGTCCGAATTCGGCTCAAGCCTCATGCCGAAAAGGGTTGCGGCGTGAGGCCTGGCAAGATCCCGCCCGTCTCGCTGTCCGATGTCGTCCTTGCCGCAGTCGCAGCTTTAGGCGCGGCCTTTCCACGAACCCGATGCATCTTGTCCCGCGTGTGATACGGCATGAGGTATTCCAACACCGCCGGAAGCTTGTCACAGGGGACGTCTTCCATGACCTTCGTCGCGGGCTTCGGATCAGGTCCCGAGCGGCCGCCGACAAAAATATCGACGGCATCGACGACCTTGCCGCCCACCCGGGCTTTCTTGCCAAGCAATCCGATGTCCGCCACGAGATGATTGCCGCAGCCGGCGGGACAACCGGACCAATGCAAGGTGATCGGCTTCAGCCCATCGCCGAGTTTTCGTTCCAAGGCACTGGCCGTCTCAACCGCGCGTCGTTTCGTCTCAATCACCGCCAGATTGCAGTAGTCGCTGCCGACGCAACTCACCAGTCCCTTGTAGAGCGGGGACGGGTTGTACGCGAATTGCTTCACCAACGGCTCTTCCGCCAGTTCGCCGACCAGGCGGTCACTGATATGCGGGATGACGAATGCTTGCGCGGGGGACAGTCGCACTTCACCCGTTCCGTAGCGATCCGCCAAGCCGGCAATGCCGCGTAACTCGGTCGCCTTGATCCGTCCCACCAGCACTTTGAGGCCGATATAGTTCATGCCACGTTGCTTTTGGCGGAAGATGCCGATGTGGTCACGCTCCCCCGCCGCCCTGGCGTCGACGCCCGCACCCGGCAGCGCCCGCCCCATACGTACCTCTACCTCATGCCGCAGCCGTGCCTCGCCCCAGGCTTCGACGAGAAATGCGAGCCGTGCTTGCGTGCGATTCTCACGCGGGCCATGATCACGATAGATGTGCAGCAGAGTCCGGCACACATCAAAGGCTTCCGCTGGATTGACGAACATGTCCAACGAACTAGCGATGCGGTACCCGCCGGAACCTAACTTTCCGCCCACCAACACGTTGTAGCCGTAACACTTGTCATGGCCTAAATCGTGATACGCCGGTACCAAAGCGATGTCTTGCGTCTCCGTGTGGAGACAGTTGTCCGGGCAGCCGGTCACGGCAATGTTGCACTTCCGCGGCAGATTCGTATAAGCCGCGTTGCCCAACACTTCATGATTGATGGCACGCACGATCTCTGTTCCATCCAGCAACTCATTGGGATTCAGGCCCGCCACCGGACAGGTCATGACATTGCGCACGCTATCCATGCCGGTTTGCGTCGAGGTCAGTCCGACCTCCTCCAGCTTGGCAAACACCACCGGCACGTGGGCGATCGTCAGATGGCGGAGTTGCACTTGTTGCCGCGTCGTCACATCGATCACACCATTACCATAGGCAGCCGCGATGTCCGCCAGGGCTTGGAGCTGGGCCGATGTCGTTTGGCCACCCGGCATCCGCACGCGCAACATGAAGAAACCCGGCGTGGGATTGCGCAAAAACAGGCCGTACCATTTCAACCGTTGAATATCGTCTTCCGGAATTGCCTCCCACCCGGTTTGCGCGTAGTGCGCCAGCCTGTCACGAACCGTTAATCCGTCACGCTCTGACTTGATCGCTTCAATCTTGTTCATCACGCGCCCCCCAATGCGACGGCATAGTCCGGTCCGGATTTTCTCAGCACCACTGCCCCCTGACGGCTCAACCGATCGACGACCAACAGGATCTGCGACGCGCTGAGACCGGAAAGGGCCACCAATTCCTCGAATGACTTGGGAGCCTGCCGCCCCAGAAGCGTCAGCACAGCGGTTTCTTCATTCGTCTTCATGGTGTCCTCCCTCCATCTCCGTGCCGTCTCAGCGGCATCACCTGGTTCATTAATTAGAATGTTTTGTACTCCAGCCACTTGCCGTTCAGCGTGATCTTGCAGCGAGCCTCGCCCTGACTGCCCGTCACTTTTTCCATATCCAGTGTGAAATCGATGGCACTCATAATCCCGTCACCGAACATTTCGTTTGCCATCTCCCGCAAGGCGTCGCCGTAGACCCCGATGACTTCCAACAGCCGATACTTGAACGGGTCCGTCAGGTTGGGAAAATCCGCACGGACCGGGCAGGCGCTCAAGGCTGCGACTTGCTCCTTGCTCAACCCCAGCAACGTACCAACTTTGGCTGCCTCCGACGGCGCAAGGCGATGATTGCCTTGCAAAGCCGCCGCGACAAACGTCGGATTCTTCCCGACCTTTTTAGCCACCTCGGCAATCGTCACCTTCTTTTTCACCCGTTGCGCCTTGATCGTCTTCCGCATCGCATCCTTCTCCATCTTTCTCTCCTTTGAATGGTGACTTCTCTTTGCCCTGGCCGGCTCCCATGACACAAAAAAAAGACGCCCTCTTCCCTACGGGGGAGGAGGACGTCTTTGTCCTGTTCATCGACGAGGGGATCTCCTCGTCGCTTATGGTGTGCCGACTTCAACGTCGGCAGAAACGAAAAAGGCGCCCGCCACTCTTGAAAGAATGACGGACGCCATTGTCCGTGTACCGTATGTGGTGCAGGTTCGAAATCAGGCGGCGTTGCCTATTTTCACCCACGCACTCCATGTATACCATCGACTCCCGGAATCGTCAAGTTCCCTCGACGGGGAGGCGGATAGCTACACGTCGTAATACAGGAAAAACTCATACGGATGCGGCCGCAACCGCATCGTATCGACTTCCTTGGTCCGCTTGTACCCGATCCAGGCCTCAATGAGGTCCTCGCTGAACACTCCGCCCTTGAGCAGGAACTGATGGTCCTTCTCCAGGTGGGTGAGCGCCTCGTCCAAGCTACCAGGCATCGTGCGAATCTTGGCCGCTTCCTTGGCTTCGAGATCGTACAGATCCTTCTCAGCCGGCTCTCCCGGATTGATCTTGTTCTCGATACCGTCCAAACCGGCCATCAACATCGCGGCAAAGGCCAGATAGGGGTTGGCGGCTGGGTCCGGGAATCGGACTTCGATCCGCTTCGCCTTCGGGCTCGGGGAGTACATGGGAATACGAATACCGGCCGACCGGTTGCGGCTTGAATAGGCCAACAGGACCGGCGCCTCGAATCCCGGCGTCAACCGCTTGTATGAGTTGGTCGACGGGTTGGTGAACGCGGCCAGTGCCGGTGCATGCTTCAGAATCCCGCCGATGTAGTGCAAGCACATCTGCGACACGCCGGCATATTCCTTCCCGGCAAACAGCGGCTTGCCATCCTTCCAGATGCTCTGGTGGGTGTGCATGCCCGATCCGTTGTCGCCGAAGATGGGCTTCGGCATGAAGGTCACCGTCTTCCCATGGCGACGCGCAACGTTCTTGACGATGTATTTGAACATCATCATCTTGTCCGCGGTTCTCAGCAGGCTGTCGAAGCGAATGTCGATTTCGGCCTGCCCTGCCGTTGCCACTTCGTGGTGATGCTTTTCTGTCGCAATGCCCGCCTTTTCCATCTCCAAAATCATTTCCGTACGGATGTCCTGCTGCGTGTCCGTCGGCGGCACAGGGAAGTAGCCTTCCTTATGACGGATCTTGCCGCCCAGGTTGACGCCGTCCTGGCCCATGTTCCACACGCCTTCGTCGGAATCGATATGGTAGAACGCGCTGTGGCTCGTCTGATCATAGCGAGCGTGGTCGAAAATGAAGAATTCGGCTTCCGGCCCCCAGTAGGAGGTGTCGCCGATCTTGGTGCTCTGGAGATATTTCTCCGCCTTTTGGGCGATGAACCGCGGATCGCGGTCATACATTTCGCGCGTGATCGGATCGACCACGTTGCCGATGAGGCTCAATGTCGGCACGGAACAAAACGGATCCATACAGGCGGTTGCCGGGTCCGGCACGAGCAGCATGTCGCTGTTGTTGATCGCCCTCCACCCTCGGATCGACGAACCATCGAGTCCGGAGCCATCTTTGAACAGACCTTCCGTCAGTTCACTGACCGGAATCGTAAAATGCTGCCAGGTGCCGATCAGGTCCACGAACTTCATGTCCACGACCTGGACCTTGTTCTTCTTTGCAAAATCTAACACCTCACGAACGTTCATCCCCTCCTCCTTTCAACCGCCGATAAAAAAACCGCCTTCACTCGCTGTCCTTATGCCGCATGAGCCCCGAGAAACACTTCTATCTCATTGAGGATCGAGGCCCGAATCGTCTCCAGGCGACCGACCTCCTCCACTTTCTTCCCGTCCATACTCGTCACGTAAAACACGTCAGCCACCTGATCCAACCGGGTGGAGATCCGGGAGGCATGCACTGACAACCCCAGCTGAAAGATTGCGTTCGTGATAATGTACAGCAATCCCTGCCGATCATCCGCAAAAACATCAAGAATGGTAAAGCGGTCAGAGGTCTCATTGTCGATACGCACCTCGGCAGGCTGCCGGTGCGCCGGCAACGATCGCCCTAGGCTCAACCGGGCCCCGCGTCGCATCACCGCATCGATCGCCTGCCGACCGGTCAACACTTCCGTAATCGTCGCCGCGATCGAGTCACGCCGCTCTGAGGGAGGCTCCCCCTGATAGTCCGGGTCAGCGACCTGAAAAGTATCCACAACTACGCCGTCCTTGCGTGTCACAATTTGCGCATCCAAAATCTGTAGACCGCCTGCCGCCATGACCCCGGCAATCTTTGAGAACAACCCCGGAATCACATCATTGTGGGCAACGACGGCATATTCACAGGTGCCCAGGGGAGCGTTGAATTCCGTTTCAACGACCACGCCGCCCGGTTGCAGACGGCGAATAGCGCCCAAGTGGGCGGCAATACGCCGCGGACTCGTACCATAGGCATACCGCAGGGGGAACTGTTCGAGTTCCGAACTGATCCATGACTTGTCGCCCGGCAGGTCCTGCACGTCGGGAGCCTGTGCTACCACATCATCCGCGATGCGCGCCAGCCGCTGCGGCTCGTCCGCCGTCTCGCGCTCGCCGGAGACCTCCTGCATCGCCCGCAGGTACAACTCGACGAGTAACGACTCTTTCCATTTGGTGAGCACATCCGGGCCGACCGCCGCGATGTCCGCAGCCGTCAGCGCCAGGAGTTTTCGCAGGACCTCCGGCGTTCCCACCTCGCGGGCAAAGGGCAACAGCACCTTCTCGTCATAGGGGTCACGTCGAAACGCCGTATGCGCCATCAACAGATGGCGATGGACGAGCATCACCAATGTGCGCGACTCCCGCTCATCAAACCCCAGGCGCAGGGCGGTTTCTTCCGCCAACCGCTTCCCGACCTCGCTGTGGTCCTCCTCGTGCCCCTTTCCCAGATCGTGAAGGAGCAGGGCCAGATGGAGCAGATCTTTCCGCTTAATCTCCCGATACACCTCTCCAAGCACACCGGGATGATCGGCAAGCGCCTCGGCTTTCGCCACAGCCAGGAGACTGTGCTCATCAACCGTGTACTTGTGATACTGATTGAATTGCATCAGTCCGCGCACACGCGAGAAGGCCGGCACGAGTTTCTCGAGGAGATGCGCGCGATGCATCGATTCCAAGGTCTTCGCTGTCCCGGGCCCGGACAAAATCGACAGGAAGGTGCGGCCGGTCTCCGGCGTGTGAAACTGCTCGACAGAGAGTGTTTCGGCATGCCGGTGTATGTCCTCAAGGAGTGATGGATCGATGCTCACCTTGCGCGATCGCGCGAGATCAAACAGGGTCAACAGCAACGCCGGTTTGGCCAGCACCTGGGATCGGGACTCCGCGGGAACCGTCAACGCCTCGCCGTCGATGGCAAAATGATCTTCGATCCGTCGAGCCGGTAACCACCGCGACACCCGCTGCCACAAGGTTCGACGGCGGCATCGCTCGACAAACCGCATCAAGGCCGCATGCAGCCCCATGGTGTGCCGATAGTACTGCTGCATGAATTGTTCAACGGCCAGGAGATGCGGCCGGTCGGAGAACCCCAACTGTTTGGCCAGCCAGACCTGCTCATCAAACGTGAGAATCTCCTGCGCCATGCCCGCGCGAATGTGGAGAAATGATCGGACGCGCAAGAGAAATTCCCGCGCCTCTTTGAGCGCGCGAAAGTCGGCCTGGGAGAGAATGCCACGGTCGGACAATTCCCGGATGGTGGGCGCATGGAACCGGGCTGAGCCAATCCATTGTAGCAAGTGCAAATCCCGCAATCCGCCTTTACTCTTCTTGACGTTCGGCTCCAGCAGGTACACCGTCTCGCCGAACTTCTGGTATTCGCGCTGCCGTTCAGCGACCTTCTGTTCGAGATACCCATCGAAGCCACTCGATACCACTTTACGCACGTACCGCGCATGGAACTGTTGAAAGAGTTCGGGGCTTCCGGCAAGAAACCGAGCCTCCATCATGGACGTACGAACCGTTAGATCAGCCAAGCCTAAATCGATGCAGTCCTGAATGGTGCGCACGCTGTGCCCGACCTGAAATCCACTATCCCAGAGGGGGTGCAGCACCTGCTTGACCAATTCAGGGATGACCTTGGCCGCATCTTGGTGAAAAAGGAACATCAGATCGATATCGGAGTGCGGCGCCAGTTCCCGTCGGCCGTAGCCTCCGATCGCCACAAGACAGCAGTGCTGAAATCCTGCAGTCGTGAGCGCCTCGCCGCCAGTCCGCGCCGCGGTCCGGTACCGGCCGATGATCAAGCCATCGACCAGATCGGTCGTGGCCGCGACCACCTCGTCGCCCGATGCACCGGCCAATAACCGTTGCTGAATCGTCTGGCGTTGTTCAGCCAGCAATTGGGACACCGAGATGGCAGCCGCGTCCTGCACCATATGAGAACCCGCGTCCAACGCCTGGGACATACTTAGAGCGCGCTTTCTCCCGTTTCACCGGTCCGAATCCTGACGGCAGATGCGAGGTCCCGCACAAATATTTTGCCGTCGCCGATGCTGCCCGTCTTAGCGGCGCGCGTAATGGTTTCCAGCACGCGCTGGACCTGCCCGTCATTCACCGCGACTTCAATCTTGACCTTCGGCACGAACTCGATGGTGTACTCTTGGCCGCGATAGGTTTCCTTATGCCCCTTCTGACGGCCGAAGCCTTTCACCTCCGTGACCGTCATGCCCTGAATCCCGATCTCGAGCAGGGCATCCTTCACTTCATCGAGCTTGAACGGTTTGACGATGGCTTCGATTAATTTCATCCTTGCCTCCTGAGACCGCCGACCGCCCAGAGTCGATGGCGTCGTATCACGAATAGGCGCGTTCGTTATGTTGACTCAGATCGAGACCGGTCGCTTCCTCTTCGGGCGAGACCCGCAGTCCCGTCATCGCATCGACCAATTTGAGGATGGCAAAGGTACCGACCAGGGAGAAGACCGTCGTGACCACCACGACCAGGAGTTGGACGCCGAACAAACCGGGATTGCCGAAGAAGAGTCCATCGGCGCCTCCGGGATTGACGACTTTGCTGGCGCAGAGACCCGTCGCCAGTACTCCGATCACCCCCCCGACTCCGTGGATGCCCACGACGTCAAGCGAGTCATCATAGCCGAATCGCCCTTTCCAGACAATCGCCGCATAACAGGCCATGCCCGCCACCAGACCGATGGCAATGGCAAAGAGCGGGCTGATATATCCCGCTGCAGGCGTGACCGTCGCGAGGCCGGCCACCGCGCCGCTGGCGACGCCCAGTACCGTGGGTTTCCCGCGATGCATCCATTCGGCGGCACACCAGGAAATGGCCCCCATGCAGGCGGCCGCATGGCTCGCCAGAATGGCCGACACCGCCACGCCGTTTGCCCCGAGCGCACTGCCCCCGTTGAATCCAAACCAGCCGAACCACAAAAATCCCGTCCCGAGCAGGGTCATTGGCAGGTTGTGGGGCGCCATATAATCCGTGCCGTAGCCTCGCCGCTTGCCCAGCACAATCGCGCAGATCAACGCGGCCGCGCCGGAGCTGATGTGGATCACCGCGCCGCCGGCAAAATCCAACGCCCCCAGCTGAGCGAGCCACCCACCGCCCCAGATCCAATGGGCCAGCGGGACATACACGAGCACCGACCACATGGCGGCAAACAACACGACCGACGTGAACCGTTTGCGTTCGGCAAAGGCGCCGGTGATCAGCGCCGGCGCAATGGCGGCAAACATCAACTGGAACAACATAAAGGCTTGGTGAGGAATCGTCGGAGCATAGACCGCATGCGGCTGGTTCCCTACTCCACTGAGGCCGATCCAATCCAGCCCCCCGATCACCCCACCCTTGTCAGGCCCGAAGGCCAGGCTATATCCGAACAGGATCCACAACAGGCTGACCACGCTGAGGATCATGATGCTCTGCATGATCGTCCCCAGCACATTCTTGGTGCGCACGAGCCCGCCGTAAAACAGAGCGAGCCCCGGCATCAGCATGGCCAAGACGAATGCCGACGAGACCAACACCCATGCCGTGTCACCACTATCCACCTTGAGCGGTGTCGTCTCCGCCAAGGCTGGCCCGCTCCCGAACCCTGTAAGCAGGATCAATCCCGCTGCCACGCTCACGATGACCGTTTTCCGCTGTGCCGATACCTTCACCATGTCCTCCTTCGGCTGTGCCACCTGCCCCAAGGCCTCCTCCTTCACGCTGCAAAGGAGGAGGCCCGGACGGGAGCTTAAAACGTCTTCGTGAACTTCAGCTTATAGAAGTCTTGATTGTCTGTCAGATCCTTACCCACCGTGAACCGGAAAGCCATGTTGCCCGGCAACTTCATTTCGACATACGGACCGATCCAGCGGTAGTAGTCTTGTGCGGCGCCCGGCGCGCTGCTATCACGCGTCGTCAGCAGATGTTCGTAATGCGCACCGAGGGACCACATGCTGTTCATCCGCACACCGGCGCTGACCCAGTAGTGGAGAAAGTCCCACGTGCCCCGGCCACCGCCTTGAATCGGACCCAAGCAATTGGTGTTGCCGGGATTGGAGCAGCCGATCGCTCCCCCGCCGCCGCTTCCGCCTTCGCTGCGGATCGCCTTGTAGTAGCCCATGTAGAATTCGCCCTCGAACCGATCGTCTACATAGTTCGCAATGATGTTCGGCACTGCGCCTTCAAATGCCGTGGTGCGCTCATTCACGCTGCCACCGCCATTGGGAAAGAAGCCACCGCGGGATGATAACAAGCTGCCATGCACAAACCCGATCATGGGCGTGACGGACAGGCGTTTTTCCAGGAACGTGAAATTGAGTCCCACGTCCGTTTCCAGCCAGGGCGCGTTGTCATGCACCCCCACGCCGCTGATCATCGTCCAATAGGTGAAGTTAAAGGCGAGTGCGATGTTATCGGTCAGACCGTAGGTACCGTAGATGGATGGATTGAATCCGAAGAAGCTGTCGGCCTGCATCGCCATCGTCACCGACACGGGGTGTTTGGTGGTGTCCATCAGGTCGTCTGTTGTCGCGGCCTGCGCCTCGACGAGAGCGGCTCCTCCACCGCTTGCCATCAATGCCAATCCCAAGACCCATGCCCGTGCCTTTCGCCCTACCAACATATTCATGACGCCTCCAAAGAGAGAAGAAGTGAAAGTGGCCCAATCCGAGACCATCGTGCCCGACAATCTGGGAGTTCCGTCTCTCTGGCGCCATTGCCAGTGGTGCTGACCGACGCCCTTGTCGGTCGGGATGCTATGCCTCTACCGATACCCGTTGGTGATCGGCATCCGCCGATCCTTGCCGAACGCCCGATGCGTAATCTTAATACCGAGTGGGGCCTGCCGCCGCTTGTACTCGCTGCGATCGACCATCACCATGACCCGTGCAACCGTCTCCCGATCGAACCCCATCGCCACGATGTCTTCCAGCGCGCGATCCTCCTCGACATAGGCTTTCAGGATGGGGTCTAGCACCGAATAGGGCGGCAGACTGTCTTCATCTTTTTGGTCCGGCCGCAGCTCCGCAGTCGGCGCCCGCTCCAGCACGCGTTTGGGAATGACCGGCTCCGGCCCGACCAGATTTCGCAGATGCGACAACTCATACACCATGGTCTTCGGCACGTCCTTGATGACCGCAAATCCACCGGCCATGTCGCCATACAATGTGGCGTAGCCGACACTCATCTCGCTTTTATTCCCGGTCGTCAGCACTAGGTGACCAAATTTATTCGAATAGGCCATCAGCAGATTTCCGCGAATCCGGGCTTGCAGATTTTCCTCGGTCGTGTCCGGGCGAGTACCCGCAAAGGGCGTCGTTAACGCCCGGAGGTAACTCTTGAAGGTCGTCGTGATCGACAGGGTATCCACCTGGATGTGGAGACGACGCGCCAGATCGGCCACATCTTCGCGACTGACGCGCGACGTGTATGGAGACGGCATGAACACGCCAAGCACATTGTCCGCGCCCAACGCGTCCACCGCGATCACCGCCGTCAATGCCGAATCCACCCCGCCGCTGAGTCCAATCACGACCCGCTTGAACCCGTTCTTGAGCACATAGTCCTGCACCCCAAGCACCAACGCCCGGTAGGCTTCATCCACGCGCTCCAACGGCAATTCCAGAGGCGGCACTACCGTCGACGACGATTTTCTCGCCGGCACCCGCACCTCCACCCGATCGATCAATGCCGCGACGCGCGGGGGTAACGGCTTCTTCCGGCCCTCCCCTTGGCGCGCACGCCCGACCGCCGCCACGTCCAGATCGGCGACCAACAGGTCCTGCGCGAAAGCCTTGCCCCTCGCCACGACTTCTCCCGTCTGGTCCACAATCACGCTGCAGCCGTCGAAGACCAGTTCATCCTGCCCGCCTACCGTGTTCGTATACGTGACGATCACTCGATTCTCGCGAGCCCGGGTTGCCAACACCTGCTCCCGCATCCGGCTCTTCCCGACGTGGAACGGCGAGGCATTGATGTTGACGATCACCTCAGCGCCGGCCGCCGCCTGCGCGCGTGTGGGGCCTTCCGGATACCAAATGTCTTCGCAAATATTGACCCCGATCGTGGTGCCATTCAGGATCAGCAGGGGAAGGCGAGTGCCGGGGTGAAAATACCGGCTTTCATCGAACACGCCATAATTCGGCAAGTGCCGCTTGCAGTAATTCGCCACGATCCGGCGTTCAGCCAGCACCGCCGCCGAGTTATACAAATCATGTCGACCGCCGGAAGGCATGCCCAGCGCCTCGGACGCGGATGCGCCAGTCCCTTCACGGCCGACATAACCCACGACCACCACTAACCCATGGGCATCGGCGGCCAGTGCCTTCAACGCGCGCTGCGTGTCATCGATAAAACGAGCCTTGAACAACAAGTCCTCGGGTGGATAGCCGGTAATGGCCAATTCGGGGAATGCCACGAGGTCTGCCTTGGCCCGTCGCGCTTCCTTGATCCAGGCCTTGATCAACGCCGTATTCCCGTCGATGTCGCCGACGGTGGGGTTGATCTGGGCCATGGCGATTCGCAGCGATCGCATTAGCGGGTTTCCCCTGCAATCACAGCATGCTCAAATCGGCCATTCAACGAGGCCGCAGGGAGCTCGGACGCCGAGGCGTACGGTGAGTCGTACGTCGAGGTGGCTGAGAGACTGAGCACGAAGTTGAGGGCCGATTTCAGCATGCTGTTAATAAAAAAAAAGTCCTCGGACCCACCAACCTCGGTGGACCAGAGGACGTCGTTGTCCTACGCCATCTCTATAAGGGATAGCCTCCTGAGACTCCGTTGTCCCTGGAAAAGCTGGCGATGATATAGCACCAGCCGGAATCGCCTGTCAACCAATAGGGGCGAGGTCTTCCTGAAATCCCGTAGCCTTAAGACGGGTCTATGTTACAATCCCGCCCCATGCGCCGAATGAATCATCACATGATCTCAGGAGCTTGTGAGCCGATACGTCTTACGAAATCCTGGCTGCTGGTGCTCACCTGCCTGCTGCTGGTGGCTTGCACCGCCACATCCCCGCTGACGCCCGTCGGGGAGGGACCATTAGGAACGGTCACGCTTGAACGCCTGGTCAGCCGAGGCACCACGGCCAGATACGGCAGTCCTCAGAGCGGATTCCAAGCATCTCATCCGGCATCGGTGTCCGCATCGGTAATCTCGCGCCTCCTCTCCGGCCTGTCCGTTTCCGGGCTTGATCGTCCCGGCGCCGCGCCGAGACAAGAACGGTATCCGTTGTTTACCCAGGAAGACATGGAGTTTTTTACGCCGCTCGTTGTCAAGGCCCTGTCGCAGGCCGGACCTGACCAACGGGTGCGATTCACCCTGCAGGATGACGGTCTGATCACCCAGGGCACGCTCTACCTGCACAGGACCACCCTTCGAGTCAGTCTTTCTCACTATCGCGCTTCACAGGGGCAAAGCGACACCAGGCCGGCGGCGCTCACCTTGTCATTTACGCCACCAGAAGCGCTCGTGCGAGACGATGTGCCGCAATCCTGGATGAATATCGAACCGGAGCAGCCCCGTGTCGCGGTGTCGCTCGACGCCCTGACTCAGCTCCCCGCCGCCGTTCCCGCTCCGGCCGCGAACAAACGAGTCGCTGAGGTCCCCCCTGTTGCACCACCTCCCACCTCAGAACAACGCAGCGTGCAACAGGAACTGCAAGCCACGAAGGACGTGGTCGTCAAGCAGGCCCAAGAACTCCAGGAACTCAAGGCGGAACTGGAATCGTTGCGACGCCAACTCGCAGAGAAAGATGCCGCCGCGCCGAAGGCGAAACCGAAACCAGCTCCCCGCAAAACAATCCCCACGCCCTGATACAAGGTTGAGACGAGCCTCTCCAGGCCGTCGCCTCCTCGCCTGTCAATAATGACGAAGCGCCGGCCTTGCCAGACCGAGGACTACGCGGCGGGTTGCATCCCATAAACGCTCCTGCGCCATGGCCAAGGCCTCGGGTGAACGGCTCACCAATTTCACGGCCAATCCAGGGGTGGGCGGCTCCGTCACTCCGCCCAAGAGATCGCTGCCGAACGAGTCCAAGATTCCCGCTACCGTATCGCGCAACCCCGACCACCGATCCGGATCGACGGCATCGCTCACCACGAAGAACGAGGCCACATAGTCGTACGCGGATAACAATCCACATCCACCTTGATCCTCTTCCGGACTGACATAGTAGCGTTCTAACAGTCGAGCCCCGGAGGCGAGGGTGAGATCGATCTCATTGTGCAATGAGGTAAAGGCCCAGCGTTCGCCTCGGGCCACACGCCCGGAGGCGAGACTGTCCCAAACAAGCGCCGTTGCCCCCCTGGCCAAAGTCACTGCCATGGTCTGAACAAATCGTGAGCCGGCATAGGGAATGGTGACTTCCGGGAACCACTCGATCACCGCACCCGGCGCAACGGAGAGCGTCACAGACTGCCGGGAGTCTTCGCCGAGAGAACGATACACACGGTTAGCGGAAGGCGTGGTCATCACCACATGCGCCCCCTCTTCCAAGACGGCATGGATCGACAAGTGGTCACCGGCCACGAGGCCGCCCGAGGGGTTCACGAGAGACGTCACCGCACACCCGCTGTCATCCAAATAGGCGGGCGGGAAGAAATGCCAGGGAGTGGAGCAGCGGGATGCCGTCAGGATCGTGCGCCGCCCGTCGCACCGATAGCGCAGATATAGGCGGCCGACCCTCCCGATGTCCGCCATGGCAGGTTGGTTCGAGAGCAACGGCGGCATAGCGGCCTCGGTGTTTCAGTGAGCGTGTGTCTGCAATGGAAGGGTCTGTTGAATCCACTCGATAACGCGGTCCAACCCCTGGCCCGTATGCAGGTTGGTAAAGACGAATGGCAGATTGCCGCGCATTTTCCGGCTGTCTCGATCCATCACCGCCAGATCCGCGCCCACGTGCGGAGCCAGATCGATTTTATTGATGACCAACAAGTCGGACCGTGTAATGCCCGGTCCACCCTTGCGCGGGATTTTATCGCCGGCAGCCACATCGATGACGTAGATGACGCGGTCCACCAATTCAGGACTGAACGTAGCCGCCAGATTGTCCCCCCCGCTTTCTACGAACATGAGTTCCACGTCCGGATGTCGCTTCAGCAAATCGTCCAGCGCCGCCTGATTGTGGGATGCGTCTTCGCGAATCGCCGTATGCGGGCAGCCACCGGTTTCCACGCCGAGAATCCGGTCCTGCGGCAAGGCTCCCCGTCTGGTCAAAAACTCCGCATCTTCCTTCGTAAAGATATCGTTGGTCACCACCGCCAGACTATATCGGCCGCGCAGTTTCAAGCAGAGCGCCTCCAGCAGCGCCGTCTTGCCTGACCCCACCGGCCCTCCGATGCCGACGATTGGAATACCCTTCGCCCGGGCATCGGTCGGGCGACCAGTTCCACACAAATGTTCATCTTCACGATGCATGATATTCGTCCCTCATCATCCGTATCACCGGAAGTTTCGCGAGAACTGCCTGCCCGGAATTCAGGATCGGAACAGCCGCGACTCCAGACGCGTGTGGCGCATGGCGTAAATATCCTGCACCGGCGACCATGCGGTCATCGTGGTGGCCGCTGTGGCTTCCTTGGCACATTCGTCGAACAGCGGCGTCCACCGCTCCAACAGATGCTGCCCCTCTCGCTG
>WBZQ01001075.1_pt1 | contig 19588 bp, 16 predicted proteins | sample 5204251 | NCBI WGS metagenome assembly WBZQ01 (sample SAMN12412402, study PRJNA552823) | activated sludge metagenome | isolation source: activated sludge from nitrification reactor of wastewater treatment plant... | place: USA: Virginia | collected 2017-09
CTTGCCAACCGTTGTTTTGACCGAGCCAACCACCAGCGAGGAATTTGCATCCGGCGTATCGGCCACCACAACGCTGCGTGCCGAAAGATTGCCCTTGTTGGTGACGATCACGGTGTATTCCAGCGTATCCCCTGGGCTGGCGACACCGTTGTGATCATCGTCAAGCAGCAATTTGTAGCCCTTGGTGGCCTGGAGCAAGGCACTGGCGATCTGTACAGTGGCGCTAGCATTGCCGCTGAGCGGTTGGTTGCCGCCATCGACACCATCCACGGTCACTGTGCTCACCACCTGAGATCCCAGTGTGCCGCTGATGAAAGCGCTGAAGAAGCAGCTATATTTGGCGCCAGGCGCTACAATTTGCCCAACTGCACAGGTGGTCGCATGTAAATTTTGGTTACCGGCATTGGTAATATCGCCATAATTGTTCTCTTGCAGGCCAGTGATGGTCAGGTCATCGCCAACGCTGGTGTTTTGCACCTGAACGGTAAAGGTGACAAACGCGCCAGCAGGCGGCACGGTGGCGGGATTGGCGCTATTGGTTACCTGCATCGAGCCAAGTACATCCACTGCAACCTGGGCTTGGGCACTCACCTGGCTCCCGCCGCTGGGCGTCCCGGTAGCGGTGGCAGTGCTAGTGGTATTGGCGGTCAAGGTAACTGTACAGCTAAATTGCCAGATCTCCGCGCCATCCAGCGTGTTGTTCTGGTTTGCATCCCCCATGTTGAAGCCACCGCTGGTGCTGGGGTTGACGGGTGCACATTTGTTATCGCTAACACCGACACTGTTCAAGGGTACAGTCGTTGTGTTGCTCACCTTATATAAATAGGTGACAGCCGTGCTCGGGGGCACAACCAGGCTACTAGGACTGATCTGGATGGCGATGCCGGCGGCTTTGTCATCATTGGTGATGGTGCAGGACTTATTGTCACCCACGTTTAGCGTAATTGTGCCATTTGTACAAGGAGTACCCCAGCCCAAAGTACTATAGCTGGGCAACGAAATTTCACTGACGGTATGGTTGCCGGCATTCAAGATGATTGGGGTATTCCAAATTACATTGTTGCCATCAATTTGGGCCTGAAAGTTACTAACCGTTGCTATGCCGCCATTGTCATTTTTGACGACCTTGACCAATGTTAACTTGGGGGCAACATCATCGTTGACAATCGTGCAGGTTTTGTCTTGCACCGCGCTAACCGTCACAGTGCCTGTAATGTCGCAATCGCCTACAAACCCTGTTTGTGTGTAACCAGTCGGTGGACTATTTTCGCTGACCGTGTATGTGCCGACGGGCAGCGTGTACAGCACACCGGTTTCCGAGCCAACGGCCGGGCTGCCAGTAACATCCGCCCCCTTGCCATTTTTCACATGCAGGGTGAAATCACCAGCGCTCTTGGTTCCACCGTTGTCATTGACCACATGTTTTTTAATCGTGAGTTTGCCAGTAAGCACATTATTCGTAAATGTACAGGTTGTTGCCTGTCCTGCCAACGCAATGGCAACACTCCGATTGTTAAGGTCGATGGTCGCGCTGTTGTCGTCACAAACAATATCGGCCAGCACCCAGCCAGCCACCGCGACTTCAGTAAACGTGTACGTGCCATCGGCCAATCCACTAAAGGTAACAGTACTGGCCACACTACCATCACCCGTTAACTCAAATGAGCCGAGAAGCCCATTATCAGTTGAAAATTTAAAGGCTTGCCCGCTGAGGGGATTGGCGTTCTTCACAATGGTAATTGAACCGACACCCTGCGCTGTGGCATGTGGAATCTTGACCCCGAGCAGAAGAAATAGGGCACCGACCACGCTCAGCAATACGGGCCAGGGTTGTCGCAGTTGGAATCGTTTTGGTTTTGTAGCGCCCATCCATGTCTCCTTTTGTGGTAATGCTCAGCGCGTATCAACCATACGCGCGAAAAGCCGACATTGCCCAAGAAGCTTACGAGGTGTAGCCGATACGAGGGCCAACCACAATCGAAGCAAACATTTGGGCAATGACGGGTTGCCTGTCTTCGGCAGAAATCAGAGGGGCAGCGACGAAGAAACAAAGGGAGTGACTGACTTTGCCACAACAATCAGTACACCGCAACGGCGTTGACACATCAGGCGACGGTGAAATGGTCATACCGACACCGTCTCTGGCAACTGCGGTCTACTTATAATACACTAGAAGGAATTATACTAAATGTAATCTAGCCATACAATGGACAGTTTGGCCAGCTTTATACAGGAGTAGAAGACCAATATTCACTTCAGACCTGACAAAATACTAACGCCATTGCAATATTATACGAGTAGACGAAATTCCGGCCCAAAAGTCACTGGTTGGTTGCTTTTTTTAATGTTGGCAGCCAAAGAGCAAAATATTGGAATTGACGCCTAGTCCGGACCATGCTAGATTTAAGCCCTGATGGTGGCAAGCTCAACTTCCCTATAAACGCAAAGGAAAACCAAACAACCATGAAAAATGAACTCAACGGGCGCGTCCAGCAGCTCATTGACAACCTGATCGCATCTGGTGCAGAAGTGGGCTTGCAAGTAGCCGCCTATGTGGATGGCGAACTTGTGGTGGATGCCTGGGCTGGTGTGGCCAATGAGGCCACCGGTGCAGCCGTTGACGGGAGGACCCTCTTTACCTCTTGGTCAACAACGAAAGGGTTTGTCGCTACTTGTATTCACCTGTTGGTTGATCGCGGTCTGCTTACCTATGAGACCAAGGTGGTGGATTACTGGCCAGAATTTAGTGTACACGGCAAGGCAGCAACCACAGTTCGTCATCTGCTGACCCATATGGCGGGAGTGCCGCAAATGCCCGAAGGCGTGACGGTTGAGATGATGACTGACTGGGACGCTATGTGCAGCGCCATTGCTGGGCATGAACCCTTGTGGGAACCTGGCACAAAAACCGGCTATCATGCCTGGACCTTTGGCTGGCTGCTGGGTGAAACCGTGCGGCGCGTGGATGGCCGACCGCTGGCTCAATTTGCTGAGCAGGAATTATGCCAACCGTTGGGAATCACCGATTTTTACCTGGGCATTCCCGATGCGGTTGAACCGCAGGTCGCTTATCTTCGCCAGGACGATCAGCATTTGGCCAACACCTTGGCAATTCGTGGATTGGGTCGCCGTGTTATGCCACCGGAAGTGACCACTGCCGAAGTAGTCAACCGGGCTGATTTTCGGCGAGCATCAATACCAGGCGGTGGGGGCATTATGAACGCCCGCGCAATTGCCCGCCATTATGCCATGTTGGCAGGCCATGGAACTTTGGCTGGCCAGCGTATTTTGTCACCTGAACAGATTGAGCTGATGCGCGCCCTCCAGACCGATGCCCGCGACGAAGTTTTTGAAGGGCCAGCCCGCAAGGGGCTTGGCTATTTCTTAGGCGGTGCGGCTGCGGTAGCAGGTGATAGCAGCATGGGTCGCCGCGGGGGTGAATTTGGTCATGGCGGCAACGGTGGTTCGTTAGGCTTTGCCGACCCAGAACGCAAGTTGGCCTTCGGATTGACCAAAACTTTGATGAGGGCTGACGTGGAGCATCAGCAAAACACAGCATTCCAGGTAAGCGAACTGATCCGGGCCTATCTTGACGGAAATATTTAGCTTCTAAAAATTTGGTTTTGGCTACACCAGGTCAGGATGCACAAAAAAACCGGCACGGGCCGCAATCTCAATCGCCTTGCGGGCATCGATCACCCGTGGCCCGGCCATACTCAGGCGAAGACGCAGCGAGGAACCTGGCAGCATTTCGATCTCGCGTTCGCCATCCAGCGCCAGCACACAGGGCTCATCATGCGAGAGGGTGATAATCTCACCAGGCGACAACAGACGATGCCCGGCAATCCGCACTGGGCGCAGCAATCCAGGGGCAATGGGGGCTTGCACGGTCACGCCCGGTTGATCTGCACGCCCAGTCTGCAACAGTAGCCCCATGCCAGGTGGATAATCTCCACCCAACAGATGACTGCCAATCGAGGAAAGCCCAATATTGCCCGGTTCAGCACGGGCCAACAGCAGGTCACGGATCTTGGCGCCATCCCAAACGGCACGCGAGGCAATAAACCGTTCGGCATAGACCACAGCATCCACCAGCGCCAGATCAACCATCGCATTCTGGGCGTCCAACACTTCAATGCGTGGGGCACGGCGCAATGCTGCATCGGCATGACCACCGGCCACCAGCCCAGCGGCCAACCCAGCAATCGTCGCTTCGATCATAAAGGGGAAGACATTATTGGTGCCGGTCGAGATGGGCATCAGCGGTACATCACCACAGCCTTTGGCCACAACCCGGTTGGTGCCATCCCCGCCCAATGTAATGAGGCAGGTGACCCCGGCCTCGGCCAACATTGCCGCAGCGCGCCGTGAATCTTCTTGGGTAAAAAAGGGTTCAAAGTCCAAAAAGTCAACCTGCAAGTTGAGTTTGATCCCATCAATGGCCTTCAGCCCAATGCCATAGCGGTCGGGCATGATTGAGACGCGAGTGACCCCAACCATATCCATCCCCAACAATACCCGGCGGACGATGTTGGCTTTTTCGTCATTGTCAAAGACAGAACCGTGCGCCACCAGGCGCCGAATATCTTTCCCGGATGCCGGATTGGCAATAATGCCGACGTGTGTCATGCAAATTCCCTTACTTCGATCCGTCCCTGGTAAGCAAAGATAGAAGTATTGTCAATTGTGATATTTGGAAGGAACAGCGCTATGGATGAGCTACACCCAGGGCCATTTTCTACTCTCTAGAAAATGGCCCTGGGTGTAGCTCATTGACCAATGGGAAGATTATAGAAGATCGAGGATTTTTGTGTCAAACGGTGTAAAAGTGTTACAACATTGAATTGATGCTGTGGGAGTGCCCGTTCTCATGTTTCATGCGTTTACGCCCGCCACCTTCAATGCGAGCACGATCCATCGGGCGCTCAGCCAAATCCGAGGCTAATTCGTTGCGACCCCGGCGAATAGTATTGACATGCAACCCAGTAATCTTGGCGATCTTTTCCAGGCCACCGTGACCTAGCTTTTGGGCCTCTAATGCCGCATACCAACGACGTTCTTGCTCGTTTAAGCGGCTCATGAACAAATTCATCAAACGATGTTCTTCGTTTTTTTCGTATGCTTCTTGACTTCGACAATGTTCACATTCGCATTCATGAATTTTCACGGTACGCATCTTGCCTCACCTTGTAGTTCGCGCCGTTTGAGAACATGAATTTTTATGGCTGAAACCCTTACGTTCTCAAAACAACTGCTAAAACTTTTGCTCTCAACGCATTCACACTTTAGTAAACTTACGCAAGCCTTGACTGAAATGGCGTGCATTTAAACACCAGCACGAGTCAATCATCAGGCGCTGCGTAAGTCCTGTTTAGATTAAACAAAGGCCTGGAGCATATCATCAACAATATTAGGAGACTCTGTAGACAGCGCATGATAGGCTGTGCTCAATTCGCGCAATTTCCATTCGGCATACGCTTTATCCACGGGTTCATCAAACCGGTCAGGGTGATAAATACGCGTGAGTAAATGATAATGCTGCTCGATCTGTTCTGTCGATGCGTCAGTAGGAATGTCCAATACTTTATGATAATTTTTCATCTTACCCAATCCTTGTATGTTCAAGCTGTAGCGCCCGCGCTAGCTTAAGGGCTTTGGGTGTTTTCGTTGCTGAGGGAACGGAAACAACAAGTACGAAGTCAGTGGCTGGGCGCCGTATGAAATTCTTTTGTCAGTATACTGATTGTAATTTCATTCGGCTAGCGGGAAAGTTTGACAATTTGGAGGGAAAAGCTTCGATCTTCAACTCAACATGCTAACAAAATAAATTGGACATTTAAGGTGGAGTGACAGGGATAGTTAGCAAGTTATGCAAATTTGTGTAGGGAATCTTTGATTTGGATGTTGGAGATCGTCCCCAGTTTCTACTCAGGAAACCGGGGACTTATTCTAAACTGATCAAGCCCTGCTGAATGGCAAACTTAATTAAGCTAGAGAGGTCGGCAAGACCTAGCTTTTGCATCAGGCGGCTCCGATAGGTTTCAACCGTTTTGGGCGAGAGGGTCAACAATTCGGCAATTTCCACGCTCGATTTGCCTTCTGCCACCAATTGCAAAATTTCACGCTGGCGTTCACTCAACTGGGCGAGTGGGTTGACCATATCTTTTTCTGTACGTTGGGCCAGATAATCATCAATCAGCGTGTCTGATATTTTGCGGCTCAAATGACGCTGACCGCTACAGACAGCCCGAATCGCCTCGATCAATTCGCTGCCCACCGAATCTTTCAACACATAGCCACGGGCGCCAGCTTGTAAGGCGCGATAGATATGCTCGCGCGACGCGTACATGGAAAGAATGACGATCTGCGTCCCTGGGTATTCTGTACGGATCTGCTGGGTGGCTTCAATGCCATTCAACTCTGGCATAGAAATATCCAACACCACCACATCGGGTCGCAAACGTGTGACTTCACGCACCGCCTCCCGCCCATTGGTCGCTTCGCCCACAACGGTGAGTTCCCGGTCAGATTCCAACAGTAGACGCAAGCCGGCGCGCACGATCCCATGATCATCTGCCAACAAGACTTTGATACTCATCTGGACACCTCCACCAGTATCGTTGTCCCTTCTCCTAAGGTTGATTGAATCTTGCATCGTCCCCCAGCTGCCTCAGCCCGTTCGCGCATGGCAATTAATCCCCACTGTTGACGTTGCTCAGCCTGAGCCAACAACCCTACATCAAAACCATGACCGTTGTCGATAATGTTTAAATGAATAATCTCAGCGGTGAAATTCAGAAGAATCGTCGCTTTGGTGGCCTGTGAATACTTCACCACATTGCTCAAGGCTTCCTGCGCAATCCGAAATAAAGTTAACTCCACATATTCCGTAGGTCGTGGCGTCAATTCTTCCCCCAAGACGTCAATGGCAAGCCCTGTACGCGAGCTAATCTGATTGGCATACCATTCTAAAGTCGCCAGCAATCCATAATCATCCAAAACCGGTGGGCGCAGGCTGGCCATACTATCGCGAATTTGAACAGTGGTCTGCTCAACCAAGGCTATCGCATCATTCAAGCGCGCATGAATCCGACTATCTGCGGCCACTTCACGGGTGATCATGGTGCGGATAACATTGAGATTCAGGTTCACGCCAGTCAGGTTTTGGGCAACGCTATCGTGCAGTTCCTGGGCAAGTCGTTTCCGCTCATTTTCCTCGGCTTTAGCAAAGCGAGTGTTGAGGGCGCGTAGTTGAACGCGTTGCTGGACTACTTCAGTCAGCAATTGAGTATTTTTAAGTTCGGCCTCTTTGCGTTCGGTCACATTGCGATAGATCACCTGGACGGCGATGCCATCCTGATCCTGATAGGCTACAGCCGCGACTTCCACGGTTAGAATGGCGCCATCCAAACGAATAATTTTCTGCTCGTCCAGCGAAACTTCTTTGCCAGCATAGAGGTGTACAATCCGTTCCTGGACAACCTGATGATAATCTGGATGGACCAGATCAAATAAGCTTTTGCCAATCAGTTGCTGCAAGGCGCTCGCCCCTATCAGGCGCAAAAATGCTGGATTTGCATAAACAATCAATTGGTTGCGGTGGATGAAAATTGCATCCGGCGATAGTTCAACGAGTTGGCGGTAGCGTTCTTCACTCTGGCGCAGGGCGGCTTCGGCACGTTTACGCCGGGTAATGTCGCGCACAATGACTAGCACCTCGTCATCACTCAGGGGAATCACGCGCTCCTCGCGCCAATGTTTTTCTTCGTCGATCTGAATGTCATATTCGTATATCTGCACTTCACCCTGTTCTAAGGCCTGTTGATTAATACGCATCAAATGGCTGGCAAAATCTCCAGGCAAGAGTTGTTGGATATTGTGGTGAACGATTTGATCCGCTGCCATAAACATGGCAAAGTTGCTAGGTGGTTTTAACTCAATAATATCACCATTGCGATGTACATGTAGGATCATATCCGGTAATGCCCGGAGTAGCGCACGCTGCTCGGCTTCACTCTTGCGCAACGCAACTTCACTTTGTTCTAGTTCAGCCGTGCGGTTCAGCAAAGCCCGGTTGCTTTCGGCCAATGCACGCTCATGCTGGCGTGTACGGGCCAAGGTTTGGATTTGATTGCAGGTTTGCGCGTATTGGACAGCGGCCACTACGCCAAAAATGAGCGATCCCCACAGCCAGCGCAGAATCGCTGACACCGTAGGTGAATCGCTCAGGGTAGCGCCGCCAGTTGGGAAGACTATCATGGATAAACCGGCCAGAGCACTAAACCCAGCAACGGCAAAGCCAGCGCGCGGCTCGATGAGCAGGCCTGCAATCAGAATACAAATCACATAGGCATAAAAACTAGGGGAATGAACCCCCCGAAAGATAAAGGCAGCACAAGTAAAAGTACCCCACAGGCCAGCCACCAAGGCGAAACTGGCCCAGCGTAAGCGACGCTGGACTACCTGGTGACGGAGGTAGAGTAGCAACAAAAAGATAAAACCGATCAGGTATAGATCATTTCGGTAGTTGGTAGCCACTAAAAACAAGACCAACCCATAGATCGTTACTGCGATGCCAACTCCCCAGAAGAACAGATTGAGCAGATGGGCAATCCGGTTTTCTGATTCATCGGTAAAACTGGGAATATGCCAAAGTTGCTTAAGATAAGTTACCACAAATGGTTCATCCTCAGCCGCCTGGGGCCAGCCAGAAACATCCTGTTCGTGTGGTTATGGGTAAACAGGCAAGCTTTTCCTTGTCTACTTAAACACCTATACTCTCAGAACCACTCAAGGGGTATCAATGTCGTTGAAGCCACTGGCACACTTCCAAGATCGATTCAACTACCCAATCTGCTTCACTAAAATCTAACCCCCGGGTCATGACGTTGGGCACCACCACGCAATGCATACCGGCGCACTTGGCGGCCAACATACCGTTACGCGAATCTTCAATGGCGAGGGCATGTTGCGGGGCAACCCCCAACCCAGACAGTGCCGATAGATAAAGTTCGGGATCAGGCTTCACCCGTGTCACATCCGCGGAGGTGCGGACCACAGCGAAATGCTGGCGTAAATTCCGTTGGCTAAGTTGCCCTTCCACCCATTCACGCGTGCCGCTGGAAGCAACCCCCAGCCGAATGCCTGCTTGTTGGGCAATGGCGATCAGTTCAACCACGCCCGGCTTGATCGTTTCTTGGGCAATCAGGTTGAGAAATTGTTGGCGCCGTTGTTGCTTCAACATGGCGCGATCCAAGGCATACCCGATCTGGGTTTCCAGAAGTTGATGAGGATCAAAACTGTGGTCAACTGTGCCAATTTGCATGGACCACCGCTCTAACGGCAGAGACGCGCCATGTGCTTGAAAGATCTGCTGCCACGCTTGATATTCGGGCAGTTCACTATCCAAAATCGTACCGTCAAAATCAAAAATAATGGCTTGAAACATAGATAACCAAGAAGATTGATTCAATACCCAACCGCCACTACCAGGCAGTAGCGATTGGGTATTGAACAGTCACACTATTGTCTTTCAACTGCTAGAAAATTTAATCGGTACTTACGTGCCCCCAGAAGCGAGGCTTTTAGAAAAGCCTCGCTTCTCTAGTTTGCACTTCCGTCGTATGTAAGTATATTAATGATATTCAGGCAAATAATTGCCATGCGCCGCGATCAGGTCATCCACCAGCGACCAGATCTGCTCTAAGGAAAGTTCAGCGGCGGTGTGTGGATCAAGCATTGCTGCATGATAGATATGTTCGCGTTTGCGGGTCAATGCAGCTTCGACGGTAAGCGCCTGCACGTTTAGATTGGTCTGCATTAAGGCAGCCAAGTGCGGCGGCAGCGCGCCCACTTTGACTGGTTGAATGCCGTTTTTATCCACCACACATGGCACCTCTACACATGCACCCTGCGGCAAATTATCAATCAACCCATCATTGGGCACATTGCCGTTGATCATGCGCAGTTCACCGGTTTCCATGCTGTGGATAATGCCCGAACCATACTCATGGCTGCGCCGAATGGTCTTTTTCTCCATGGCCTCGGCAAATTCTTTGCGCAATTCCGCCGCACGCCCTGGATCAATTTTGGCAATGTTGGCCAGCCGTTCTTCAATTCGTGCCCGTTCGTAATTGGGCAAAGCATCGGGATTCGGATCTTCCAGGGCGGTTTTCATCCCTTTCCACTCGCCAATCTGGACTTCGCAGCGACGAATGTATTCATCCAACGGAATGTTAAATTCCTCGATCAGATCCGGGCGATCTCGTTTGATAAACCAGGGCACATACTCGGAGAAATGTTCGCTGGATTCGGTGACAAAGTAGCCCAGCCGCTTGAACATCTCATAGCGCACTCGGTTCCAATCAGGCACACGTTTTTCTTCAAGCACCTGGCGAATGCGCGGATAGAGATCTTCCACCTGGCTACCCTGTTTGCGTTGAAACTGTAGGTAAAAAGCCATGTGGTTGATGCCAGCACAGAAATAGTTAATTTCGTCAATCGGCACCCCAATATCCCGCGCCAGTTGTTCGGCTGTGCCTTGCACGCTGTGACATAAACCTACGGTTTTGATCTTGGTGGCGCGGCTGATCGCCCAACAGTTCATCACCATAGGGTTAACGTATTGCAAAAAGGTAACATCGGGGCAAAGTTTTTCCATCTCATGACAAATATCCAGAAAGACTGGAATGGTGCGCAAGCCCCGCATAATACCGCCGATGCCCAGGGTATCGGCAATGGTTTGACGCAGACCATATTTTTTGGGAATCTCGAAATCAATCACCGTTGAAGGCTTATAGCCACCAATTTGAAACATGCTAATGGCATAATCGGCTCCATCCAGGGCACGGCGGCGATCTTTGGTGGCTTCAATGGTCGGTTTGGCGTTCAAAATTGCGGCGGTTTTGTGGGCCACAATTTCCGAGGTGCGTAAACGTTCTTCGTCAATGTCGTGTAGGGTCAAGGTGACGTTCTGCAGTTCGGGAAAACTGAGGATATCTCCCATCAAGTTCTTGGCGAAGACAGTGCTGCCCGCCCCAATAAAAGTAATTTTAGTCATAGAAATGGAAAACCTTTCTGTACTGCGGTTGGGTTAAATAGCCATTGCTGGCCGTTCGGCAAACCGTTCCGAACTCGCGCCAAAGCCAGCGGGAAAAGCCAAGATTTAACCAGAGCAAATTGGATTGGGTTAACGATTGTCACCACTGCCTTGGATTGTACCACGTTCAAGCCGAGAGAATAATTTTACCAGGTTGGCTTCGGCAACTTCCTCCAACGTCAAACCAAGCTCAGTGCAGATCTGGGTTAGATACCAAAGGACATCGCCCAATTCCTGCTTGAGGGCTTGCCGATCTTCTTCGCTGATTTTCCCCTCTTTGTCCCGAAAAATTTTCTTGATTTTGCCAGCAACCTCACCAACCTCGTTGGCAAGCCCCAATGTGGGGTAGACAATGGGATGATCCGTATGGATCAAATTCCAGGTTTTGCGCGATTCGCTCTGATACGTTGCAAATTGCTGTATATCCATTCTCTGCTTTCATCCTTGTTGTTCTGTAAACACGCTTACATAAAGAAATGTCCTTTGTCCTGGCCGAGGACAAGGGAAATCTCAGTTGATATCTAGAAAGTATACCATCAGTTGCGCTGGCATCAATTTAGATGGTTTTCGGCGTAGGGATCGCGCTAAACAAGAATTGGCAACGCGAATTCTAATAATAAAGCATGTTGTGCGCTTTTTGCTATACTGAAGCACGGTTGCTTTGAAACCAGAAGTAGAGAAGCGAGGCTTTTCTAAAAAGCCTCGCTTCTGGGAGAGTTCGTAAGTCCTGACTTGTAGAGGCGAAGGAGAAGTGACCTATGAATATACCCTGTGGCGTACTATTTTTGCCAACAGCCCCAAACACGGCCCCGCGAGCCTGGTGGCCCAGCCAGAACCTGCATCATTGGTTATGGCGGCTGAAAGTGATCTGGGAAATCTTTGCCGAAGAGGCAAGCGTCAGCGAAACCGCCGCCTTTTGGCCCGTTGAATCACCTCAAAAGTAACACTTTACCCTAACTGACGCGCTAGGGGGTGGCGCGCCACCCAACGCTGAAAAAGCAGCCACAGCAGCACCATCACCAACGCGCTCACACCGCTCAAGCGCAACAGTTGCCAGATGGTCCAGTGCCAGACATCTTGGGCATAGCCGGCCCATAGCGTGCTTATCGATTGCACCAAGGTAAACGCGGCGAACTCGAATGAAGCCACACGACCGCGAAAATTATCGCGCGTGAGGGTCTGCAACAAAGCAGCCGAGAAGACCCAGATCGCACCACCACCTAGCGTACGCACCAGCGCGGCCAGTGCCGCTTCGGGAAGATTATGCGCCACGCTTAGCCAGAAAACACCAACCATCGAAAGCGCAAAGCCCAGCAAGATAGCTTGCAAGGACGCACGCTGATCATCGCCCAACCAGCGGCGTAGAAAAATTGGCCCTAGCCCACTGCCAATGCCGGTCATGGTATAAAAGATGGCCAACGAGAGCGCGCCATCGCGGCCCAGTGGGAAATAGGTACGCGCCAGTGGAAGCTCTAACACATTAATCATTCCCCAAACAATAGCACCGCCAGCCTTGACCAAAGCAATACCCAACAACAGTGGGCGACGGCGTAGATAACTCAGACCTTCTACAAAAGCAAAAAAGCCTTGCCGCTCACCCACACTGGCCGGGGCCTGGCGGGTTGGACCACTGATACGATTGATAAAAAAGGCCGACACCATAAAGCTAGCCGAATCCAACAAAAAGCAGGCGGTCATTCCCAGCAGCGTGGTGGCAATCCCCCCTAGCAATGCACCTACGGCTAACATGACGCTCCAGGTAAAGCCATCGATGGCGTTGGCTGTCACCAGTTCGTCGGCGCTGACCAGGTTAGGAATCACCGCGGCATGGGCTGGCTGAAAAAGGGCGCTGAGTACAAATTGGATCACTGTGAGCAAATAGAGGAGCCACACCGCGCCCGTCCATTGCACCAAGACAAACGATGCTACCACGCCGGCACGCGCCAGATCGGCGAAGATCAAGATTCGCTTACGGTCAAAGCGGTCGGCCAGCACCCCAGCCCACGGCGAAAGAAAAAAAAGCGGCAGATAGCGGGAGAGAAAGAGAAAGCTGACCGCTGCGCCACTCTGGGTCAGCTTACCGATCAGCGCGGCAGAAGCCAATAAATTGAACCAATCCCCGGTGTAGCTGATCAAGGTCGCCAACCAGAGGTTGCGAAATTGCTGGTTGGTGCGTAGCAGGGCCACGTAGCTGCTCATGAAGTGCCTTTCGTCGGCAAGAGTGCGGTTGCTGTAAAACCAGAGCAAGCAATAGGAGAAGCCTTAAGAACCTATGTCCGAGATGATGACAGGTTCCGAGCGATTATACCTGGGTCATGTTGGTTTGCCAAACCTTTTTCGCCTCGTCTCTCCCGGCTGATTGCACACGCTGCTGATCTTTTGTACAATAACCTCTCCGCTGTGCCGTAGCTAGCCAGCCTGCCCAACAAAAGCGGAATCAAGTAAATTCTTTACACACTGAACAGCAACTATACTTTGCTCTGGTTAGAAGTGCGCTTTTTCCCGCTGGTCAAAAACGCACTTCTAACCCAATCGCAGTATATGGAGACCTATGCCCAACCCAGTGCACGCTTCAACCCTGCTTTTGCGTTATCCCAACGCCAGCCACGACCACTTGGCCTTTCTCTATGCAGGCGATATCTGGGTAGCCAACCGTGATGGCAGCCAACCGCGCCGACTCACAGTTCACGCCGGGGTAAAAACAACACCGCATTTCTCGCCCGACGGCGCCTGGATTGCCTATTCAGCCGGCTCGTTTGAGCGTAATTTTTCCGTCTATGTCATTCCCACCGTTGGTGGTTCTCCCCGCCAACTCACCTACCACCCCGCCCACGCCTGGGCCCAGGGATGGACACCGGACGGTACGCAGATCCTCTTTAGCTCGGCGCGTGATACCTCTACCCCGCGCTACACGCGCTTTTTTACCGTGCCATTGAGTGGGGGTTTGCCCGACGCCTTGCCGCTGCCGATGGCTGCCCGTGGTGCCTATGCACCAGACGGCCAACGCCTGGCCTACACCCGCATTCCCGATCCATTTACCACCTGGAAGCGCTATCGCGGCGGCCAGGTCACGACCATTTGGATCATCGATCTGCACACCTATGTCGTCGAAGAGATCCCCAATCCCCAGGTCAATGATAGCTGCCCATGCTGGCTGGGTGAGACGGTCTATTTTCTCTCCGACCGCAACCATACCATGAACCTCTTCGCCTATGACACCGAAACGAGCACGGTGCGCCAGGTGACCTTTCATGACGATTTTGATGTCAAGTACGCGTCGGCAGGAGGTGGCGTAATCACCTATGAGCAGGCCGGTCGCTTGCACCTATACGATCCAGGGCGCGACGCCTGCCAGGCCCTCGATTTTCAGATTATGGCTGATCTCCCGCAAATCCAGCCGCACTACCAAAAAGTCACAAGCTTTATTCGCAATGCCCATCTTTCTCCGACTGGGGTGCGGGCGGTCTTTGAGGCACGTGGCGAGATTCTCACCGTGCCCGCCAAAAAAGGCGACATTCGCAACTTGACCAACACGCCTGGCGTCCATGAGCGCGACCCCGCCTGGTCGCCGGACGGCAAGCAGATCGCCTACTTTTCTGATGCCAGCGGGGAATATCAATTGGTCTTGCGAGACCAGACCGGGTTAACCCCGCCGCGGATGATTGAGTTGGGTGCCGCGACTTTCTTTTATAGCCCACGCTGGTCGCCGGATAGCAGCAAAATTCTCTACACGGACAAGCGGCTCAATCTCTTCTACATTAACGTGGCAGAACCCACCAGTCAACCGGTGCTGGTTGACAGCGACACCTATGATCATCCCGCGCGCACATTGGATCCGGTCTGGTCGCCGGACAGCCAGTGGATCGCCTATACCAAACGCTTGCCCAGCCATCTTCATGCCGTCTTTCTCTATGATCTTGCCAACGCCTCTGTGCATCAGATCACCGATGGGTTGAGCGATGCATCTTCTCCTTGTTTTAGCCTGGATGGCAAATATCTCTTCTTTGCCACCAGCACCAACTATGGCCTCAACACCGGCTGGCTCGATCTTTCGTCGTTTGAACGGCCCTTTAACCGCAGCCTCTATGTGGTTGTACTCAATCAAAAAGATCCTTCGCCTTTCTTCCCCGAAAGCGATGAAGAAGCGGAATCTGAAAAAAAGGAAACGCCGCCTGTCGCGAACAAGGAGGAAGAGAAGGAGAATAAGGAAGAGAAGGAGGAGGAGAAAAAGGAAGAGATAAGGGCACGGATACGGCGAAGATGCAGATCGATCTGGCCAATATTGAGGAGCGGATCGTCGCGTTGCCTTTGCCGGCGCGTTACTATCATTCGCTCCAGGCGGGCGAGAATGGCAAACTTTTTTATCTAGAGGCGGTGCCCAACCAGGAGGAACACCAACTCTCCTATTTTGATATCAAAGAGCGAAAAAGTGAGCTGTTTTTGAGCCGAGTCAATGAATATTGGCTGACCCCCAATGGCAAAAAGCTGCTCTATCATGGGCCGAACGGCACCTATGCGATTGTCGAAACCAAAGAGAAGCCCCGCTATGATCACGACAAACTCAAGCTCAACAAAATGGAGGTCTATGTCGATCCGCGCGCCGAATGGGCCCAAATGTTTGACGAGGTGTGGCGTATCCAGCGCGACTACTTTTATGATCCTGGAATGCACGGCGCTGATTGGGCAGCCATCCGCGCCAAGTACCGTCCGCTGCTCGACCATGTGGGCCACCGCGATGACCTGAACTTTCTCTTTGCTGAAATGATCGGTGAATTGGTCGTTGGCCATGCCTATGTCGGTGGCGGCGATTTAGACCAAATTGAAACGCGCAACGTCGGCCTGCTGGGGGCGGATTATCGAGTTGTGGATGGTTATTATCAGATTGCCCGCATCTACCACGGCCAAAATTGGCGCCCTGAATTGCGCTCTCCCCTGACAGAACCGGGCATCCATGTGGCGGAAGGTGATTATCTGCTGGCGGTCAATGGGCGCCCACTGCGTGCCCCAGTCAATCTCTATCAGATCTTTGAAATGACAGCCGATCGCATTACCACCCTGCGTGTCAACAGCACACCCTCTGAGGAAGGAGCACGCACGATCAACGTCGTGCCGATTGCCAGTGAGAGTGCGCTGCGTCACTGGGCCTGGGTAGAAGCCAATCGGCGCAAGGTGGATGCCATGACCAATGGCCGGGTAGCCTATGTCTATCTGCCTGACACGGGCCGGGGTGGCTATCAGGCCTTCAACCGCGACTACTTTGCCCAATTGGATCGCGAGGCAGTGATCATCGACGAGCGCTTCAACGGCGGCGGCTATGTGGCCGATTATGTGATTGATCTGCTGGAGCGCCCGCTGCTTAGCTATTGGGCCACACGGGAAGGCCAACACTTTACCACACCTAATGCCTCGATCTTCGGCCCCAAGGTGATGATCATCAACGAATATGCTGCATCGGGTGGCGATGCGCTGGCGCAATTCTTTCGTCGGCGCAAACTGGGCACGTTGGTTGGCAAGCGCACCTGGGGCGGTCTGGTGGGCATCTATGACTATCCCGCGCTGCTGGATGGCGGCTATGTCACTGCCCCGCGTTTGGCTATCTTTAGCCCCGAAGGGGACTGGGAAGTAGAAAATGTAGGCGTTGCCCCGGATATTGAGGTGGAAATGACGCCCAGCCTGGTTATTGCTGGCCATGATCCACAACTGGAGAAAGCGATCGAGGTCGTCATGTCGGCGCTGGCCGCCAAGCCACTGCCGAACATGACCCGACCCCCTTCGCCGAACCGAGTAGCGCCCAATCCTCAAGCGAGTTCGCCCAAATGATGAGTGAAGAGTGATGAGTGAATTGTCATCACTCACTCATCACTCTTCACTCATCACCTTTTCATTGCCATCATCCAAACAAAGGTGTGTCCGCGCATGTCTAGTTCTATCACCCAAATCACCCCGAACCTGCTGGTTTATCACGGCAATTGCAATGTGGGCATCCTGCGCCAGGGCGACCGCGCCCTGCTGATCGACTGTGGCAACGGCGCGGTGCAAGCTGCCCTGGCCAATCTTGGTATTCAACACATTGACCGCCTGCTCTTTACCCATCATCATCGCGACAGTGCTTCCGGTGTGACCCTCTTGACTGGCCCAACCACGCGCATCGGTGTGCCAGCGGCGGAACAAGCATGGTTTGATGCGGTGGAAACGTTCTGGCATGACCCACAGATGCGCTGGCATCTTTACAATGTTCATCCCCACAATTTAATGCTGGCGACGTCGGCGCCGGTGCAGGAAAGCTATGTTGAAGGCGATCAGTTACGTTGGGGTGCGGCCTTGATCCGTGTGTTGGAGACACCAGGTCACACCGATGGCAGTGTGGCGTATTTAGTTGAAATCGACGGGCAGCAGATTGTCTTTGCTGGGGATACCATCTATGGGGATGGTCACCTCTGGGATCTCTACAGCTTGCAGAAACGGGGAGAAACCACAATCGATTATCACGGTTTTCTGGGTGACCGTACACGACTGTTGGCCAGCCTGGAAAAAATTCTGGCCACCCAGCCGGATCTGCTGATCCCCACACATGGGCCAATCATCAGGCTACCAACCCAGGCCGTAGCCAAGCTGCGGCAACGGATTGAGCGCTGTTACAACAGCTATGTGGCCATCTCAGCCTTGCGCTACTATTTCCCGCACCTATTCCAGGCTTTTGTCAATCAACCCGACCAACTGCCGATCGGCGCGGGCTTACCGGTGCCCGTTTTTTTGCGCCATGTGAGTACGACCTGGATCGTCATTGCTGAAAACGGTGAAGCGCTGGTGATGGACTGTGGCAGCCCAACGGTGATTCAAGCCTTGCAACAATGGCAACGTGATGGCACGATCAGCCAGGTAACCGCCTGTTGGGTGACCCACTATCACGACGACCATGTAGACTGTATGCCGGAATTTCAGGCCGCCTTTCCATGCCCAACCTATGCAGACCAGGTGGTCGCGGCGGTAATCGAAAAGCCGCAAGCCTGGCGCTTACCTTGTATTTCCCCGGCTATCACCCGGATTGATCAACGCACCGTGGATGGCACAAGCTGGCAATGGAACGAATTTCGCCTGACCGCCTACCATTTCCCAGGCCAAACTTATTACCACGGCGGCTTATTGGTGGAAGGTCACGGTCTACGGCTCTTCTTCTCCGGTGATTCATTCACACCGGCTGGCATTGACGACTATTGCGCAGGCAACCGCAACTTGCTTGGGGCGGGGGTAGGCTATGAACGCTGCTTGGCCCTGTTGGCCCAATTGCAACCTACCCATATTTTTAACTGCCATGTCAACGATGCCTTTGCCTTTACCCCAGCCGAAATCGATTGGATGCAGCGCAACCTGGTCCAGCGTGAAGAATTGTATGGCGAGCTAATTGCTTGGGATCACCCCAACTACGGTATGGATGAGCATTGGGTGCATCCACTACCCTATGAACAAACTGTACAGCCAGGCCAGACCGTGCAACTCAACGTAGTCTTTACCAATCACTCAGCTGTGGCGCAGACGGCCAGTTGTCGTCCGCAGGTGCCGCTGGATTGGCGCTGCACACCCAACGAACAACAGATCACGATTCCTGCCAAACAAACTGCATCTTTGCAATTTGCCCTCACGCCACCAGCTGAATTGCCCGCAACCGGCACTCGGCTGGTGGCGCCAATCGAGGTAACTTATGCGGGTAAAGCATTGGGACAATTTCGCGAAGCGATTTTGCAGGTAAGCCACGACGCATAAGCGACAAAGGGGACGCTCACCTTGCGGTGACTGTCCCTTTTTATCTGCTTGACCGACAAAACTGCCTTTTGGCCACACAAACACAAAAAACGCCCCCTTTTGAGCCTTCTGTGTTTATGTGGCGATTTAAGATTTGCCAGTCAAGCAGCCCCTGTTGTTTATGCCTGGCCTGAGAAGCGATCATTGATATAGGCCAGTTTGGCCGCGGCATCGCGCGGCGAAGAGAGAAAGCGCACCCAGGCATGCCGTTCGTGCCAAATTGGCGCTAATTCCCAGACACAATAGGTGCCCCGATGGCTATTTTCAAAGAGCAGCGGGCGGTACTCCACGCCACTGCCCACCTCTTTGACATAGACTGATTCCCACATCTCGTTGGTATTGCGCCAGGTTGTGAGCAACAACAACAAAACCGCGCCAGCCCGGTGCAACAAGACAAAGCCCAGCTCATCCTGGAGATTGAGCTTCTGTACTTCTGCGGCCAAAAAGTTGCGGCTTTCTGCCAATTGTTCCGGCGTAATTTCAGCATCCGCCGGATAGATGTCATACCATTTGAGATAGGCAGTGGGCAGATTCAGATCGGCACGCGGGGTGACAAGCTTTTGATAATAGCGATAGCCTGCGGGAACCACATTGCCGAGCTTCTCAATGTGAGCGATTTCTTGTACAACGTGTGGGTTGGACATGGCGTCACTTTATTGGGGCAGGTATGCAGGCAAAGCAATGCCTGCG
>WBZQ01001078.1_pt1 | contig 19561 bp, 13 predicted proteins | sample 5204251 | NCBI WGS metagenome assembly WBZQ01 (sample SAMN12412402, study PRJNA552823) | activated sludge metagenome | isolation source: activated sludge from nitrification reactor of wastewater treatment plant... | place: USA: Virginia | collected 2017-09
CCCAAGGTGATCAAGGTGGGCGGTCGCAATTACGGCGCGATCCAGCGGGCCGGCCAGGTCAGCTTCGCCACCGTGGTGCTGAAGCGCGGCATCATCCAGGCGCAGCATCTATGGGCCTGGTGGTCGCTGTTCTCGGGCGCCGATCGTGCGCGCAATGGCGGTTGGGCCGCCGCCAGCCGGTGCGACGTGTCGATCGCCCTGCTGGACGGCCGCACCCCGGTCCTGGGCTGGCAGTTGGAAAACGCGATGCCGGTCAAGTTCAAGACCGCGGACCTGAACGCCCGCGGCACCGAAATCGCGATCGAGGAGCTGCACCTGGTGCATGAGGGCCTGCACATGCGGGGGGTCGTCTGATGTCAGGATCCACCAATACGGGCGTCGCCACGATCTCACGCGTGGAAGCCCCGACGACGTCGCACACGGTGCATTTCAATCCGGCATCGTTGAAGATCAACCTCAGCAACAGGATCCAGGACGACGCCGCCGCGTCGAATCCGGCCGGTGCCCAGCCCGCCGGCCAGGCCCCGCCAGCGCAGAGCCCGAGCGTCACGACGTCGAAGCTTGAGACCGAGCTGATCTACGACACGACCGAAACCGGCACGGATGTGCGCGACGTGACGGGTGAACTGCGCCAGATGGCGACCGTCGTCGCGCCCACGGAGGCCGGCACCGTGCCCCCGGCGCTGCCCAAGGTCGAGTTCCGCTGGGGTCTGTTCAAGTTTGTCGGCGTTATCGAAAGCCTCAATGAAACCTTGGACTTCTGGGCCGCCGAGGGCGTTCCCCTGCGGGCCACCGTGCAACTGGTCCTGCAAGGCCTGCAGGTGGAGAAGGACAACAGCGCACCGGCGATCTCGGTCACGCTGAACTCGGTCGATCCCGTCGGCGCCGGAACCACCTGCGTCGCGACGCTGGCCGGCGACCCTGGCGCCGGACGCGCGATCGCGGCGGCGAACGGGATCGAGGACATGCGCATGGCCGGCGGTGGCGCCGTCGCCGTCAGCGCGGGCGTGCAGTTGCAGGCCGCCGCCGGATTCAGCGTGGGCGCCTCGGCCGGCGTGGGCATCGGCATTGGGGCCAGCGCGGGCGCCTCGGCTGGCCTCGGCTTCGGGATCGGCGCCAGCGCGTCAGCCGGCGCGGGCATCGGCATCGGCGCCTCGGCTGGCTTCGGTGCCAGCGCGTCCGCGGGGTTTGGCGCCAGCGCCGGGGTTGGATTTTCCGCTGGTGCGTCCGCCAGCTTCGGGGCCAGCGCATCCGCCGGGTTCGGCGCGAGTGCGTCGGCTGGGTTCGGAGCCGGTGCCGCCGCGGGCTTTGGCACCAGCGCATCCGCCGGGTTCGGCGCGGGGGCGGGCGTCGGCTTCTCCGCCCGATCGTCCGCCGGCGCGTCCGCGACGGCCGGTGCCTTCGCCGGTCTCGGCTCCTCCAAGACCACGCTTGGCAGCGTCCGCCTGAACCCGGCGCGCCTGATGGCGCCCGCGCATGTCCAGGTCGGCTCCGCCACACAATTCGACGTGACCGGACGCGCCATTGCCACCGGGTCGAGCGGCCTGACCGCCAACGTCACCGGCCATGCCGGCATCCGGTTCGGATAGGGAGATCGCGATGCCCCTGACCATCGAGGAAGCCGCTGTCGAGGTGTATGATCAGGCACAACCCCAGCCTGATGCGGCCCCGCGTTCGGCGCCTCCCCCGCCCGACATGGACCGCCTGCTGCGTGAACTGCGTCGCACCCAGTCCCGCCTCGAACGTCTCTGGGCGGATTGAGCCATGCCGCTGGACGCCCCCCTCGTCATCAACACGCGCCCCACCGTGCGGCTGGCCGGACAGGAGCTGCCGATGCTGGCGGCGAACATCCTGCGGCTGCGCATGCGGGAAGCGCAGGGCGGGCTGTCGACGCTGGAACTCGTGCTGGTCGATTTCCTGTCCCACCCGGACGGGACCGTCACCTACGGCGCCACGCGGCAAAGCCCGATCGCACTCGGCGCGGAAATCAAGGTCTACATGGGCGAGGCGTCCGGCCCGCGGGAAATCTTCGACGGCCATGTGACCGCGCTGGAAGCCGAGGTCGGACCGGACACGCCACCGCTGTTCACGCTGCTGGCCGAGGACAAGCTGTTCAAGGCCCGCAAGACCCGGCGCCGCCGTGTGTTCGAGCAATCGACCCCGGCCGATCTGGTGCGCGCCATCGCCTCCGACCACGGCCTGACGCCGGAAATTCGCGACGGGCTTGACGCCCCGACCGGCACCTGGGTGCAGATGAACGAAAGCGACCTCGCATTCCTGCGGCGGGTGCTGGGTCGCGTCGATGCCGTGTTCCAGGTCGTCGGCGCCGCGCTCCAGGCCGGGACGGCGGCCCGCGACGCGCGCAGCAGCGTCACCCTGACCCAGGGCGAGACCCTGATCCGCGCCCGCCTGACCGCTGACCTGGCGGAGCAGACCACCGAGGAGCGGGTCAGCGGCTTCGATCCCGAAACGGGGGAGGCGGTGATCGCCACCGCCTCGTCCTGGGAAAAAGGCCCGGGCAGCGGCCAGGAAGGCCCCACCATCCTGCGCGACAATTTCGGCGACCGGCGCGAACATCACGGCCAGCAGGGCGGCCTGACGCAGAACGACGCCGACAAGCTGGCCAGTGCCATCGCCGGCCAGCGCGCCCGCCGCTTCGTGCGCGTCGACGCCTCGGCCCAGGGCAACGCGGAAATCCGCGTCGGCAGCCACGTCACCATCGGCGGCGTCAACCCGTTCTTCGCCAATACCTATGTGGTGACGGAAGCGACGCACCGGTTCGACCAGCGCAACGGCTACCTGACCGACTTCCTGGCCGAAAGCGCATTCCTGGCGGAGGGCGCATGAGCATCGGCAACGCCCCGACCGGCCCCTTCGCCGTCCCCGGCTGGTGGATGGCCGGTGCGCATCTGGCCAAGGTGGTCTCGGTGCAGGACCCCGCCAATCTCTCGCGCGTGCAGGTTACGCTACTGGGTGCCGACGCGGATGGGGAAGCGCCGATCTGGGCCCGCGTCGCCGTGCCCTTCGCCGGCGACAATCGCGGCGCCTTCCTGATCCCCGACGTGGGTGACGAGGTGCTGGTCCTGTTCGCCGGTAACGACGCCCGCCATCCGATCGTGGTCGGCGCGCTGTGGAACGGATCCACCGCCGTGCCCGAAACGATCGGCGGCGACCGGATCGATCGCTGGACCATCACCGGCAAGGCCGGCACCCGCATCGCCATCGTCGAAGCCGGCTCGGGCCAGGAAACCGTGGAGATCGAAACCCCGGCCGGCGCCAAGGCGACGCTGACCGATAAGAGCGGTGGTTCGATCAAGCTCGAGGTCGGCACCAACACGTTCACGATGGACAGCAAGGGCATCAGCCTGCAAACCTCGGCCAAGTTCACGGTGCAGGCCAACGCGATCGAAATGACCGCGACCCAGGTCAAGGTCGATACGCCGCTGGCGACGTTCAGCGCCTCGGTGAAAAGCTCGGTGCTGATCTCAACCTCGGTCGTCGGCACGACCTATACGCCGGGGGCGGGCAACGTATGGTGACCGCGCTCGCCCTTCACCCGGCCCAGCGCCGGCGGCAGATGACGCTGATGCCGGCGGAACCGCCGCATGACGTCGTGCTGCGCCCGCTGGCCGGCGTCGGGCCGAACGGCGTGATCGTGTCGGCTGACGAACAATCCTTCATCGACGCCATCCTCGCCGACCTGGAACGAACCGACTGGCGCCAGGCGATGGCCGCTCGGCGCGGCCGCCGGCGTGGCACCGATGGGGTGCTGGAACTGTCCCAGCCCGTGCACCGGCGTCAGCATCTGGTGATCGTGGAAGCCTTCTGCCGCGATGTCGGCAGCCCGCGCCTCGATCCGGCCAAGCTGGATGGCGCCGGCTTCGTGCTGCGTCGCCAATCCGCCACCGGCTGGCAGGGCTGGCTCAACCAGGGTCCGCGCAAGCTGGGGTGGCGCACCCTGCCGAACCCCGACCTCGACCCCGATCCGTCGCGGCGCGTGTTCCAGCGCCCCGGTGCCGCGGGCCAGATCAACGCGCTGGTGCTCGCCCGTCGACCCGAGGCGACGTTGGCCGAGGACATCGTCCCGCTGTTCCCGGCTCCACCGGAACTCTGCGACAAGCTGGGGCGCACCATCCTGTTCGGTGTCGTGCCCGTCACCTCCTCCGACCGGTCCGACGAACCGGTGCCGGCACCCGACTACACGACCCTGCCCGCCGATGAGGCGCAGGCGATGCGGGACCATCTGTCGGAATACCTGAAGCAGCGGCCACGCATCGCGATGCCGCGCCCGGGGCAGACCCTGGACCCCGCCTGGAACCCGCTCGCGATCACGGTCGTTCCGGGCACCGAGGATGCGCGGCTGAACGCGTTCGGTGTCCTGCTTCAGCAATTGCTGGTCGAGCTGGACGCGTTCGGCGGTGGTCCGGCCGCGGTGGCGCTGCTCGCGGAGCTCAACCGGATCAGCCTGCCGATGCGGCGGGACGGCCAGGGGCGCGTGACCCAGACCATGCCGGCCGGCAGCTTCCTCGCCGCCGCGGCGCCGATCCTGATCGGCGGTGACGCGAACAGCCAGTCGCTTACCATGCCGCTGGAATGGCCGGCGATCGATGCGACGCAGGGCCAGCGCCTGACCCAGCTTTCGCTCGCCTGCCTCGCCCAGCGCTTCGTGGCCCTGACGCCGCCCACGCCCAAGTTCGACGGCGCCACGCCGCGCTACGCCGTGCGTCCCTTCATCCGCGTGCGAGGCCACGACGACTGCCCCTCGCGCCTGGTCTGGGGCGACTACAGCGAGGCGTTCCGCATCCTGCCCTGGTGGGATGGCGACGGACCGGCCACGAAAATCCCACTGCCCAACCCGCTCGACTTCCGCAAGATGAAGCCGAACGTGTCGTTCGAGGTGCCGGCCCCGCTGGCCAATCTGCTGCGCGGCGACGCCAAGAAACTGTCCGAGGGCGAAGGCTCGACAAGCGGGCTCGACATCGCCTGGCTGTGCAGCTTCTCGATCCCGATCATCACGATCTGCGCCTTCATCGTGCTGGGCATCTTCCTTTCGCTGTTCAACCTGATCTTCAGCTGGATGGCGTTCATCAAGATCTGCATCCCGATACCGAAACCGAAATGACCGGACCGATCGCCACCACCCGCAAGCCCGCGCTGCCCACCATTCCGGTGGGCTGGCCGCTGCTGCCCGTGCCCAACGCCGACGGCGCCCTGACCTGGCCCGACCCGGCAACCTCGGTGCGGCAGATGATCGAGGTGATCCTGCGCACCACGCCGGGCGAACAGCTCATGCGCCCCGGCTTCGGCGCCGGGCTGGAAGCGATGATCCACGAACCGAACACGCTGACGACCCGCGCGCGCATCCACGACGCCATCACCGACGCGCTGCGCCGTTACGAACCCAGGATCATCCTCGATCGTGTCGATGTCGATACCGGCGACGACCCGCGCGAGGTACTGATCACCCTGTCCTATCGCCTGATCCTGACCGGTGCGCCGGCCAGGGTTCAGGCGCGCATCCCCGTGGGAGCCGGCTGATGCCCATTCGCCCGCCCGCCCTCGACGATCGCGGCTTCGACGACCTGGTCGCCGATCTGGTCCGGCGCATTCCCGCCCATACACCTGAATGGACGAACCCGCGTGAAGGCGATCCGGGTCGCACCCTGATCGACCTGTTCGCCTGGTTGGGCGACACGATCCTGTATCGCGCCAACCTGATCCCCGAACGCCAGCGCCTCGCGTTCCTGCGCCTGTTGGGCGCCGGCATGCGCCCGGCGCTGCCCGCGCGCGGCCTGATCCAACTTTCCATCGACGACCCCGCCGCCGTCGCGCCGCTGGTCCTGCCGGCGTTCACCGCCATCGACCGCCCGGCGCCGTTCGAGACACTCAGCGACATCGTCGTCCATGCCGTCGAGGCACGCTGCTACATCAAGCGCCGCACGACGGGGGAAGAAGCGGCCAGGCTGCGGGACCTGCTGCCTGATTTGCGGGAGCTGTACGGGATCACCGGCCAGGCCACCGGCTATGTCACCACGCCCGTCTTCGCCGGCGGTGCGGCGGAACCGGGCGGGCGCGACATCGCGGCGGACGCGTTGGACCAGTGCCTGTGGGTCGCCCTACTGGCCGGCACGCCCGACCCGGCGCATGTCGCGGCCGTGCGCGCCGAACTGGGCGGTGGGGCGGCGAACCGGCGGCTGGTGCTGAATGTCGGCCTCGCACCGGCACTGCCGATGCCGGAATCCTTCGACGACATCGGCATCCGCGCCCGCATCCCGCATGTGTGGGAAGTGAACACCGGCGCCGGCCAGGGTGACGGCTATCTGCCGCTGGATGTGTTGGCTGATGGCACCGCCGGTCTGACCCGCGCCGGCGTGGTGCGCCTGCTGCTGCCTGGCCAGGACGACATGGGCGCGCCAAGCAACGATGTATTGCGGAATGTCCGGGCGGGCGTGGGGGATCGGCCGCCGCGGATCGACGACCCGCTGGTCGCCGGCCGCCTGGTCACCTGGCTGCGCCTGCGTCCCACGTCGCGCACGCGGCTCGCGCATCTGAAACTCGCCTGGACCGGGGTCAACGCGCTCGCCATCGAGCAGCGCCGCACCCTGGGCCGGCAGGTGATCGGGCGCGGCACCGGTGCCTCGGGCCTGGAAGTACCGCTGGGCGCCGAATCGGTCGAGCCGCAGTCATTGCAGATCGAGGTCGAGGAAGAGGAAGGCATGCGGCCGTGGCGGCAGGTCGCTGATACCGCCGCAGCGATGCGTGACGATCGTGTCTACAGCCTGGATGCGGAAGCCGGAACGATCCGGTTCGGCGACGGCGTGCGCGGCATGGTGCCCGCGGCCGGGCGCGCGATCCAGGTCGTGCGCATGCGCGCGGGCGGCGGATCGGTTGGTAACCTGCCCCCGGGCAGCATCAAGGCCATCGCCACACCGGGTGGCGGTCCGCGCATCAAGGTTGCCCAGCCGCTGCCGACGGTCGGTGGTGCCGATGCCGAGTCCCTGGCGGAAGCCGAAGCGCGCATTCCCGCCGCCATCCGTCACGGCAACCGCGCCGTTACCGGCAGCGACTACAAGGAACTCGCGCTACGCACCCCGGGCGTGGCGATCGGCCGGGTGGAAGTGCTGGAACGCTTCAAGCCGCAGCAGCGCCGCGACGGCGTGCCCGGCGTTGTGTCGGTCATGGTGATCCCGCAACGCTACGGCACCGCGGCGCCGGCGCCGCGCCCGGACCGGCCGATGCTGGAAACCGTGCATGCCTGGCTGGATGAACGCCGGCCCCTGGGCACCGAGCTTTACGTGATCGGCACCGACTATGTGCCCCTGGGCGTGTCGGCCGCGGTGGAATTGGTGGACAGCACCCAGCGGGAAGCCGTGCTGAACGCGGTGGCCGAGGCGATCCGCCTGCATCTGTGGCCACTCGCGCCCGGCGGCCCCGACGGCCAGGGCTGGCCGCTCGGACGCGCGGTGGATGACCGGATGATCGAGACGGCGATTGGCCGGGTTCCCGGCGTGCGCGCCGTCGCCCCGGTGCGCCTGTTCGGCCGCCGCCCGGGTGAAACCCGCTGGCGCGCGGTGCGGGAAGACGCGACCGGCCGCGGCCGGCTGCCGATGCTGCGCTGGCAATTGCCGGAACTCGCGATGCTGGCGGTGGGTGAGGGCGATACGGCGGCGTCCAGCCTGCCGGTCAGCGAGTCCGCGCTGGGCGTCGATGGCGCCGGCGGCCTGGGCGTCGGCGTGCCCGTCGTGCCGGAGAAGTGCTGATGGACCCGAACGGTCTTCGCGTCTGGCAGGTCGCGGACGCAGCGGGCTTCGGCCTAGCTGGCGCGCCGCCCGCCGGTCCGGCGACCGATCTGCACTGGCGCCCGGATACGCGGCTGGTGCGGCTGGACCGCCAGCAGCCGGCGCCGGTGCTGGCCGAGAGCCAGGTCTTCGCCCGCGCCCGGGTCACCAGCCCGTCGCCGGTCTGCGACCCGGGCGGCAGCTTCGCCTGGTGGGACGGCGTGGCGGGGACGCTGCGCGCCGCCGGTTTCGGCATCGGCTCGACCCCGATCAGCCTGCCACCCGACACGCCGCCGGGTCTGCCGCAACCGACCGACCTGGCGTTCGGCACCGACGACGTGCTGTACGTCGCGCGCAATGACGGCGTGGTGATGGTGGATCGGCGGGAACGCTGGCTCCCCGCGCGCGTCGATCTGGCCGGTTTCGACGTGCATCTGCTGGCGCCCCTGCCGAATGGCGGAGCCTGGGCGCTGGATCGCCTGACCGGCCGCCTCGCCCGCCTGACTGGCCGACCGATGCGAGTCGCCGGCTACAGCGATCCGCAAGGCGAACAATTTCGCCCGGTCGAACCGAACCCCAACCCGCCGCGGCTGCGCGTGCTGCGCGGGGCCGCGATCCCGGCCGGGTTTGAACCCGTCGCGATGGCGGCATCGGTTGGCGGGCGGCTCGCCGTGCTGACCTGGGTCACGGGTGATGACGCGGTGCTGTTCACGCTGGAAGACCGCAAACTGGTGCGCCGCTTCGCGCTGGCCGGGTTGCGGTTCCCCTATTCGATCGCCTGGTCGGGCGAGGACCGGGTGGCCGTGCTGGCCAGCGACAACGCCGCCCCCGCCGCGCAGGCCTTTGTCTACGAGCTCGACACCATCATCCAGGACGACGCCGTCGCGCGTCCGACCGGCGAGATCCACCCGCTGATCGAGCCGTGGCATGGCGGGTTCTGCAATCGCCTGACGCCGGTGCCCGAATATCCGATCGCTGGCGCAACCCCGGCCGAACCTGGCGGGCTGCGCCGCCTGCGGCCCCTGTCGCGCGCGACCTATGCCCGCCGCGGCTTCGTCACGATGGGTCCGTTCGATTCCGGCCAGCCGGGAACGGTCTGGCATCGGCTGTATATCGAGGCCTCCGTGCCCGATCACGCCGGTGTTCGGGTCTGGGCGCTGGCGAATGACGAAGGTGGCATCCCGCTCGTGCCCGACGCGCCCGGTGCGCCGTCCTGGTCGCCGCATCTGATCGGATCGGCTGACCTGCCGGTTCGGCCCGACGCCCCACGCGCCGCCTGGTGCGACGAGGCATCGGAAATGCCGTTCAATCCCGGCCTGTCGGTCTGCCCGCGGGAGCCGGACCGGTCGGGCCTGTTCACCGTGCTGATCCAGCGGGCCGGCACGCGCGTGCGCCGGATCGAGGGCCGCTACCTCTATCTGCATCTGGAACTGCTGGGCGACAGCCAGGTCACGCCGGAGATCGCCGCGATCCGCGTCCATGGCGCCCGGTTTTCCTATCGCGACCGCTATCTGCCCGCCTTCTACCGGGAAACCGTGGCCGGACCCGACGCCGCCGCCCTGGGTGCCGCCACGCCGCAGGATTTCCTCGATCGCATGCTGGGCCTGTTCGAGGGCAGCCTGACGCAGCTTGAAGCCAAGATCGTCGATAGCTGGCTGCTGACCGACCCCGGCGCCACGCCCGACACGGCCCTGCCTTGGCTTGGCCGCTGGATCGGCATCGACGGCGACGACACCGAGGAGCCCGGCCGCCTGCGCCAGCGCCTGCTGGCCGCGCCCTGGACCGCTCGTCTGCGCGGCACGCTCGGCGGGATGAACGCCGAACTGGAACTGGCGACCGGCGGGCGGGTGATTACCGGCGGCACGATCGATCCCAGCCGCCCGGTGCCGCGGCCCGGCCAGCTCGCTCATGCGTCACTCGCCAACGGCATCATCCGCACGCTGGTGCTGGGTGTATCCGATCCCGACGGCGGCGCCGGGTCGACCGTGCTGGCGGGCGGCGCGGTGTCACGCGGGGAAATCGTGGTGGTCGAAGGCTGGCGCCTGCGCCGCACCTTCGCGACGATCCTTGGCGCCGACCTCGCCAACGAAGACGATCCGCTGACGCTGGGCCTCGCTGAATCCGGCAACAGCTTCGTCGGTGACACGTTGTTCCTGGGTGATGAGGCGCAGCGGGAGTTCATGGCCCTGTTCGCGGCCGACCTGCCGCAAAGCGCCGCCGATCGCGCCGCCGTCGCCGCGTTCTTCGAGCGCCTGGCCTGGCGGGTGATGATCCTGGTGCGGGAAGGACCCCGCACGGTTGATCTGGCCCGCATCCACGCGCTCGCCGAGGAAACCGCGCCGGCGCATGTCGAGGTCAGCGTGCATGTCGCGCGCCAGCCGCTGATCGTGGGCGCGGCGTCGCTGGTCGGCATCGACAGCTTCCTGCTGCCCGAACCGGCGCGACGGCGGGTCCGCGTGGGCCGCACCCAGTTGGGCGGCGGCGATCTGGTGGAAGGCGAGGGGCGCCTGGATGCGCGGGCCGATGGCCCGGTCAGTGCGCGTCCCGTCGCGGTCGTCGATGGGCCGATCACGGTGCCCTACCGCACAAGCTTCCTGTTGAGCGCCGCACGGTCGGAGAGCGCCACCGACCGGACCGTCGCGCGCAACATCTGGACCTGGACCTGAGGGAGACGAGACGTGGCCACTTTCAAACCCAACCAACCGGTCGTCCAGTCCGACCCGATGGTGAAGGTCGACGTGACGCGGGCGAACCCGTTGCCCGTCGGCCCGCACCGGTTCCGGCTGGTGGTCGTCGATGACGCCGGCAACCCGTCCGACCCGACCTTCCTGGAGGTCGTGGTGCTGGCGCCGACGGACCCGACCGCGGTGCTGGACATTGTCGATGGCGGCGGCGTCCGAGTCGATGCCAAGGTGCCATTCGGCGCGTCCTTCATCCTGTCCGGGGGGCGATCCAGCGATGTTCCGCCCGGCAAGGTGGTGGAATACCAGTTCACCCTCGTCGAGCGGACCTGACCCATGGTCGCGATGGCCCCCGGCAAGACCATCCGCTCAAAGGACCCGACCCTGGTGGTCGACGGTGACCTTCCCGCGGGCAGCTACCGGTTCCGGCTGGTCGTCGTGGATGACGAATCAAATGCAAGCCTGCCCTCGGACCTGATCGTGCAGGTCACGGCCCCGCCCAGCACCGGGCCCACCATCCGGCCGAGCGTCCGCACGCCGACCGTGACCATCCCGACCGAGGTCCTGAGACGCCGCCCACTCGGAGGCACGCGATGAGCGATACCGACCCGTTCGCCCCGACCGATCCCCTGGAAGCCGCGCCCGCCGCCGAACGGGTGAACTACGCCACCGGCGTCCTGCTGGATGCCGAGGATTTCCGGGATGAGCAGACCTATCATCGCGGCCGGCTGGCGACGGCGCTGCGCCATCTGGTCGGGTTCGGCACCGTGGCCGGGCTGCGCGTGATCGCCCCGGCGGTCGGCGACACTGAACTGGAGCTCAGCGTCGCCCCCGGCGTCGCGATCGACCGGCATGGCCGGCTGCTGGAACTGGCCACGCCGCAATGCATCCGTCTGGCACGTTGGTTCACCAACGAAACGACCCCGGCCTTGCGCGCGGCGGTGCATCGCGCGCCCCGGATCACGACGCCGGTCGCGGTCGTCGTCGACGTCTTCATGTCCGGTTTGCACTGCGCACGCGGCAAGACACCGGCCTTCGCCACCGGACCATTCGACGCGCTGGACGCGGTGGTGCCGTCGCGCATCGCCGAAACCGTGCGCCTGGAACTGGTTCCGCGCACCGAGGGACCGCCCAACCCGATCCCGACGCCCGCCAATTTCTGGCCGCCGGCCGGCGGCCCTGGCGACGAGCAACTGGCCGCCGTGATGGGCAGTTGGGACGGCGGCACCGCATCGTCGGCCGACGGGATGCTCGATCCGCTCACGGAACATGTCGAAGGCCATGACCCGGCTGCCGTGTTCCTGGCCCGCGTGATGATCCCGGTCGTGCTGGACGAAGCCGATCCGGTGACGACGCGCCCGGTGCTGGACCTGGCAACCCCGGTCGGCGTCGACAACAGCGCCCGCCCCTTCATCTTCCTGCCGGGCAAATGGCTGGGACGGGCACCCGATCCGGTGCCGCTGACGGAACCATAGAAGGAGTGTGGCGATGGCAACCATGAACCAAAGCAGCGCCCGCACCCGCATCGATGTGGCCGAGGCGAGCGAGATCGCGCGCATGGCCCGTACGGGCGATCCCAACATCATCTCCCGCGATGACATGGAAAGCCTGCTGGGGAACTCCGCCCTGGTGTTGGACGGGCTGCGTCGCCGACCGCGCTACTTCGATGGCCGGTTCCTGACCGGCGCCGACCTGACGCGCGACCAGGAATACATCCGCCAGCGCCAGGGCGACCTCGCCCGTGCCTCCGGCGCCGGCGTCGTCAATGGCCTGGCGGTCGGCGTGGTCGGCAGCGCCGGTGGCGAGCTGCTGACGATCACCCCGGGCCACGGCATCACGCCGTCCGGGGAAATCGTCACCGTCATGACCCGACGCCAGATCGCGCCGCTGGACCTGCCGGCGGTGGAACGGCTGGACGCGACCATGGGTCTGCGCCTGTCCCCGGCGGTGCCGCTGGGCCGACGCACCGGCCTGTTCCTGCTGGTGCTGCGCGCGGTGGAGTTCACCGCCAACCCGATCGCCGCCTATCCCACCTCGATCAACGGCCCGCGCCGGATCGAGGACGGCGACGTGATCGAGGCCACCGCGATCACGCTGATCCCCTATCCCGACAACAGCGGTGCCGCCAGCCTGGCCGAGGCACGCCGAGCGGTCGCGCGCCAGTTGTTCCTGGGCGACGCGCACGGCATGCCGCAGGACGCGCTGCCGCTGGCGATGATCGCGATGGAACGCGGTGCGATCCGCTGGGTCGACATGCCCATGGTGCGGCGGGAGACGGGGGCCGACACGCCATTGCAGGTGGGCATGGGCGCCCGCCCGCGTGCGCTGTCGGAAGCCTTCGTGCTGCAACACCGCCGCCATCTGGCCGACGTGCTGCACGACCGGGCCGCCAGCGGGCTGCCGCCCGCGTTCTCCGCCATGCAGTATTTCTCGGCCCTGCCGGCGGCGGGCCAGTTGCCAGCCGCGGCGATCACCACCGACCCGCTGGGCTTTCAGCAGATGTGGTTCCCGCCCGCGGTCGATGTCGACCTGAGCTTCGTGCCCGGCGATGAAATCGCGGCACTGGTCGAGGAAAGCCTGACCATGCCGCCGATCGACCTGCTGGCCGATCCGCTGGACCTGGACGCGACCGGCGTCGTCGTATTGGCGCCCGTATCGCGGCCGATGCTGCAACGCTTCGACCAGGCGCTGACACAGTTGTCGATGCGGGCGGTGTCCGATCCGGGCCAGGGCATCAGGCGCGCACCGGCGCAGATGCTCGCCGCCATGCTGGCGCGCCGCACCAAGTTCCTGGAAGCCGCGCGTCGTGACGCGGAAGCCGTGGCGCGGGCCGAAGCCGAGGACGCCGAGATCCGCACCTGGCAGACCGCCTGGGCCGAGGCCGTGGCCGCCATCGACACGTCGAACGGGCTGCCGCCCCTGCTGTGGTATGTGCGCCGGCGGGCGGTGCCCTATGCCTCCCGCGTGGCCGGCATCGCCGTCTCGGTCACAGGCGATGACACCACCCTGCAAACCGCCGTCCGCGCGCGCATGACCGCGCTCGGCCTGACAACCCGCGTCAACGCCTTGACCGCACGAACCACGCCCTTTGCGGAGGCGCGTCTGCTCGCGTTCCTCGGCGCCCCGCGCGTGCTGAATTCGAACATCCTGCTGACATCGGCGGTGCACGATCTGGAACTGATGGCGGCGGCGCTCGGCACCGACGCCGCCGCCGCCAAGGCGCGGGAGGCGATCACGAACGCCGCCCTGGCGCGGCGGATCGATGCGGCGGCGGCCTTGCGCGACGTGACTGGCGCCATCTCGATTGGCCGCACCACGACGGGTGCCATTGCGACAACCGGCACAATCACGACGGGCCCACGAGCACCGACCGCCAAACCCCCAATCGCCGAAGGCGATGTGATGGACGTCGCCAGCATCTATGCCGATCCGCGCCTGGGTGAAGGGCTGGAACGCGTGGCGGAACAGTTGGGCGACGCAACGCCCATGGCGGTGGCGTCCGCCCTGTGGATCGGTGACACCGGCAAGGCCCTGGACCTGGATCGCGCGGCGCGGGACGTGCGGCCCTGGGCGTTGGCCAAGTTCGCGACCGACCTCGTCAAGCTGGCCGACGACAAGGATTCCGACGGGCTGGCGCTGCTGATCGCCAACGCCGGCTGAGCGCGGCAGGGGGTAGAGATGCGCATCACATCCGCCATCGACCGGCCGATCAAGGACGAACACGTCATCGGGACGGACCCGCCGCTGCGGCCGGAACTGCCGGGCGTATGGCGGCGGCGGATCAACCCGTTCCTGGGTCGATCCCTGTCCGATCGCGCGCTGACCGCCGAACAGGAGGTGCGCGCAGGCATCCAGCGCCTGCGCGGCCAGGGCGTGACCGCGGGCGTCGTATCCGGCCTGGACGTCCTGTTGGAGCCAGGCGCGCGATCGGCCGCACCCGGTCTGGCCGTGTTGCAGATTCTACCCGGTCAGGGGCTGACCCAGTCCGGCGAGGACGTCTCGGTTTCCAGCACGCGCCGCATCCGGCTGGGCGATCTGCCCGTGTTTGCCCGCGTGGATCATCTGGACGCGATCGCCAATGACGATCCGCCGAGTGGCAGCGATCCCGACGCACCCGAACCCGACCCGGAAACGGCGCCACCGGCCGACGGCGTGATGACCGGGCTGCGGCCGCGACTGCCGCGGCGAATCGGCCCGACCCTCGCGCATATCATCACCCGCACCGCGGCGGCCGACCTGCCGCGCGTCGCCGTACTGGTCGCCGAACCCGTCACCGCGACGATCCTGGGCCGGCCGGGCGATACCTGCCCGCGCGACCCGCGCGACGAACCCTATGACGACCTGCAACTGATCGATGGCTGCCGCCTGGTTCTGGCGTTCTGGCCGGCCGAGATGGTGGCGATCGCCGGCGGCCCCGACTACTCGATGCCGCCAATGGGTCCGACCCGCCGCAACGCGCTGGCCTATCGTGCCTTCAACGTCGAACGCCGCATGGCCCAAGGTGAGTATCACCCGTGGGAAGACGTCGGCGTCCCGCTCGCGCTGGTCGGGTTCAACGACGATTGGACGCTGGACTTCATCGACCGCGCCGCCGTGATGCGCATGGGCGGCCAGCCCAACCCGCGCACCCCGTTGGTGACGCGCAGCGGCACGCCGATCCTGTGGCAGGCGCGCGTCAGCCAGTTCGTCGAGCATCTGTCGGAACTGCCCGACCTGACCCCGGCGACGCTGGCCGCCGCCATGCGGCATCTGCCGCCGATCGGCTTCCTGCCGGCGGACGTGATCGACATTCCCACGCGGCGCCAGCAGTTCTTCCCGGCGGGATTCACGCTCAGCGCCGCCCCGGTGCCGCTGGAGCAACTGGACGTGCTGATGCGCGACAGCGCGTCGCTGATCCCGATCAACCTCGACGCGTCGGACGCGGTCGAATTGCTGGTACCGGTGCCGGACCGGGTCTACGAACCGGGATTGCTGGAAACGGCCGAGGTCGATCCGGCCTTCGCGCGCGCCATCACGCGCTATACGGCGGATCGCACGCAATGGCTGATCCGGCGTGAAATGGTGCGCCGGCGTCGCGACCTGCAGATGGATGCCGCCACTGGCAAGCGGGCACGCTGGCCCGCATCCGACCTGCCAGCCGACGAGGTCTTGCCGTATCCGACGACGCGACCGCCGGTGACCGCGACGCGGGTCAGCAGTGTCGCGGCTGGTCTTGGCCGTCGCGTGTTGCAGATGCGTCACGCCAAGAGCTCGCTCGACATCGACGCGACCGACCGCATCTACCTGTGGGTGCGCGTCGCGTCCGCTGTCGGGCTCACGGGCTTCTCGCTGGCGTTCGGTGAACGCGCGACCTACGACGCGACGGGGCAGTTCCTGTACGGCGTCTTCTGGGGTTCCAGCGCCGGCCTGCCGCTTGGTGACGATCCGGTGGTCGGCCCCTCGCAACGCCAGGGCGACATGCCCGCGACGGGCCGATGGGTCCGGCTGGAGGTTCCGGCCAGTGCGACCTGGCATCCCGGTGGCGAAACCATCGGCGGCATGTCGTTCGAGGGGATCGAGTTCGCCCAGATGGGTGGCACGATCGAATGGGGTCCGATGGGCCGCATCGACAACGACGGTAATGAAACGGTCTGGATCGCCGACGACGCGCCCCAGCACGCGGTGCTGATGGATTCGGCATTCGGCCTCAGGCCGGGCGACTGGCCATGGGTGCCAGCCGACATCCTGGAGACGCCCGAAGAACCCGACTACGGAACGTTGCGTAACGGCGGGACCCGCGTCTCTGTCGCGATCGACAAGTTCTGGGACCGTTGGTACTCCAACCCGTTCCTGCAACGCGACCTGGATGAGCTGAACGAACGCGGCATCGATGGCTTCAACGCCCTGGTCCGCCCGCGACTGAAGGCCACCAACGACGCAATCGATCTCGGCTTCGTACGCGCGCGCGCCGACATCTATCGCGTCCGCCAGTTCATGCTCGGCGCGGACGCCGCATCGCGACTGGTAACCTCTCCCACACTGGCCGATGTCGCGACCCGGGAAGAAAGCGCCCGCGCGACCAGCGAGAAACTGTCAGACTTCCTGCGTTCCGCTTACGAAACCAGTTTCCGACGCGATCCGTCGAACCCGTTGCGACCACAGGCGACGACCTATGCAGGCCCCGTCGCCGGGCGCCCCAGTGCGGGGGGGGCGAGCGCGATGTACATGACGACGATGGATGCGAGCGTGACACGGGCGGTGCGCGTCGCGCCTGCCTATGTCCCATCCGCCGGAACGCAGGCAACGGCCTATTTCGCTGCACCGCCGCCACGACAGAGCGTAAATACCGGGATCGGCGCGCCGGTCGCGCCAGTCTACGTACCACCGCCCGGCGTCCAGTCGTCCGTCATGACATATGTCATGCCGCCTGCCGCTGGCAGCATCGCGTCCTACTACACCGCGACCACCGCGGCTCGCGCCTACTCCACGCGCGACGTGACATCACAATTGTATTTACCTGGTGCGGTGGAGCGGACCGCCAGCGTCGCCGAACGCCTGACCCCGGCGCCCGCGGTACAGGCACACCAGGCAGCACTATCGGGCAAGCTTGCGGTCGTAAGCGCCATCGCGGGGCTGCTGGAAATGGATGGCGAGCGCCCGAAAGGGATCGCCCTGGGCGATCTGCCGTCGGTCGGATACGAGCTGGTCAGCGGACGGACACGCCCGCCTGGCGTCGCCAATACCATCGCCGACGTGATCGCGGACATGAAGCTGACCCCGACCGCGCGGGCGTACCAGGACAGCGACCAATTGGCGGAGACGAGCGCGACGCACGAGGCCGACTATTTCCGCGCCGCTGTCGCCACGATCGACAATACGATTGCCCTGATGCGCCTGGTGGAAGGCCGCGTCGACCTGTACCAGCGCATGCTGGACGACGCACAGTCCGTGCGTGAGACGCTGATGCAGAACGTCGCTGCCGCGGATACCCGATTGCGCCTGATCGACACCGAACTGGCCGAAGCGCGCCATGACCTCGGCGTCGCGATGGCCCTGTTGGCCGAGGAGCGCGAGCGGATCGATGCCCTGAACGCGCGCCGGCAGGCGATCCTGCGGGAACACGCCAAGATGATCGTGTTCCGCCGGCCCCGGCGCGCGCCGCATACGTGGTCGGTGCCGACCGCGCCCGCGACCTCGCTGCTGGTCGAGGCGCCGGTTTCGGTCTGCCTGCGCGAGCATGACGACGTGCCCGAGGAAATCCGCGATTATGCCGCGCTGTTCCGCGATGCGCCGGTCGCCTGGTTCCCCGCGGTCAAGCAGCGGATGGACCTGCTCGATCGCCTCGACGCCGTCCGCGCCGCCCTGCTCGCCGCAAGGCTGCGCGCGCAGATGGGATGGCCCTATTTCGGCTATGTGCCATCCAGCACGCAGCCACGCTTTCTGTCCGCGGTCTATGCCGCGATCGCGGCGCAGCGGGAGGTGATGGACCGGCGGCGGCAATACGCCGCGCAGCTCGACTACAGCGTGCTGCAATCGGTGAACCTGCTGATCGCGCGCCAGACGGTGATCGAGGCGGCGAGCATGGGCGACCTGATCGCGGGCGATTACAACCGCCCGGTGCTGGCGCGCATGGCCGCGACCGAGATCGAGAGCATCGGCCAGATCGCCGGCTGCCTGCACGAAAGCTTCGCCGAGGTGCCGCCGGTCATGCGGATGGAATGGGCCGAGATGCTGTCGGCGTTCGACAACCCGGCGCCGTTGCACCGCCTGGCCGGATTGCCCGACTGGAGCACGCTGCCGCTGGAAACACGACGCACGCAGCAGGGATTTGTCGACTGGCTGTTCAGCCGCATCGACCGCTCGATCACCGATGCGGAATCGGCGATGAACGAGCTGATCCGGGTCTGCCTGTTGATGGCCGCGCATGCGCCCGTGGATCGGCTGATCCCCGCGCGTCTGGTTGCCCCAGCACCCGCGCGTCTCGGCGCCAGCCTCGATCTGGCGCTGGATGCTCGTCTCGCGCGGATCGGCATGATGGCCGTGGTGCGCGACGCCCAGGCGCAGCCCATCGCGCACGCGGTGATCGAGAACCTGGAGGACGGCATGGCGCGCGCGCGGATCACGCACTCGTTCCAGTCGATCGCGACGATCTCGGTCTCGGCGCGGGTCGAACTGACGCGGAGTTTCTTGCGGTAACGCTTACCCCGCGTCGACCATCCGCCTGATCCGGCGCAGCGCCGCCCATGCCTCCTTGCGGGAGGCAGCGTTGCGCAGCGCTGTGGCGGGGAAAGGCAGCACCACCGCCTCCAGCGGTTCGGGCAGGCCGGGCAGGCGGCAATCCGCGATGCGCAACCCGTTCTGCGCCCGGGGGCGGGTGCCGACCAGCGCGCGCAGGGCCTGCGGTCCGGCGATGACCAGGAAGCGCGGCCGGACCAGCGCGATCAGCTGGTGCAGAAAGGGCAGGCAGACCGCGACCTCGGACGCGTTGGCGGGCCGGCCGCCGGGCGGGCGCCATGGCAGCATCGGCGTCAGCAGCAGCCGACCACGATCGAGGCCGGCGGACGCCAGCATGGTGTCGAGCAGCTGCCCGTCGGCGCCCGAGAAGGCCTGGCCCGAGCGGTCATCATCCGCGTTGGGCGGGTCCCCGATCAGCAGGCAGGCCGCATCCGGATCGCCGCTGGCCCACACCGTGTTCGTCGCGGTGCCGCGCAGCGGGCAGCCATCGAAGCTGGACAGGGCGGCATGCAGCGCCTCCAGCGTATCGGCCTGGCTGGCGGTCGCCAGGGCGCGTTCGGCGGGTGACCCGGCGGGCGCGGCGGCCGGCGCCACCGGGGCGCTGGCCCGCGGGGGCTGGGCCGGCGCGGCGGGCCGCGCGACCGCTTCGGCGGCGCGTAGGCGCACGACCGGTGTATCGTCCAGGGCTTCGTCGGCGCCCCATTCAATCTGCAGGCGCAGCAGGCTGAAATCGTCCATGCCGACCCGGTTTCTGTTGCAGGCGCGCGCCAGACTCGGGATCGGCCCGGCCCATGTCAACCAGCCCCTGGTCAACCGGCCGGTTGCCGAACCAGGGGTTCCATGGGAAATCGACGCCGCACGCGCCCCCTCCGGCGCGCCTGACCGAGG
>WBZQ01000375.1_pt1 | contig 19548 bp, 18 predicted proteins | sample 5204251 | NCBI WGS metagenome assembly WBZQ01 (sample SAMN12412402, study PRJNA552823) | activated sludge metagenome | isolation source: activated sludge from nitrification reactor of wastewater treatment plant... | place: USA: Virginia | collected 2017-09
TGTCCGTAGCGAGCAAATCGTCTTCAGTTTCGCGGCGAACGATCACTGTGGTCTGGCCATCGCGCACGCTCACCACTGGCGGGCGAGGCACCTGGTTGTAGTTGCTGGCCATCGACCGGCAGTAGGCACCTGTGGCTGGCACAGCGATCAGATCACCGGGGCGCACGTCGCTAGGCAAGAACTCATCGCGCACGACGATGTCGCCTGCTTCGCAGTGCTTGCCGACAACCCGAGCAAGAGTTGGTGTCGCCTGCGAGGAGCGGTTGGCCACAGTGGCTGAATAGTCAGCGTCGTAGAGCGCGGTGCGGATGTTGTCGCTCATCCCGCCATCGACGCTGACGTAGGTGCGGGCAGCGCCACCGTCGAGTTGCACCTCCTTAACCGTGCCCACGGTGTAGACCGTGCACATCGAAGGACCAACGATCGCTCGACCTGGCTCGATCGAGAGTCGCGGCACCTCGATGCCTTGCGCGGCGCACTCGTGAGCCACGATCGCGCGCAACTCGGCGGCCAACTGCGCAGGCTCAGCCGGGTCGTCTTGGGTGGTATATGCGATGCCGAACCCGCCACCGAGATCAACCTCAGGCAACTCGCAACCCAACTCGCGTTGCACTTGGGCGTGCAGGGCAAGCACCCGACGGGCCGCCACCTCAAAGCCGGAGGTGTCAAAGATCTGCGAACCGATGTGGGAGTGCAGACCCAGGAGGGTGACGCCTTCGATCTGCGCCAACGCAGCCGCTGCGCGCATCGCGTCGCCGCTGCTGATCGAGAACCCGAACTTCTGGTCCTCATGTGCAGTGGCGATGTATTCGTGTGTGTGAGCCTCGACCCCGGCCGTCACCCGGATCATCACCCGGGCACCTAGACCCTCCTTGGCCAGGCTGGCGATCCGATCGATCTCATCGAAGGAGTCGACGATGACGCGACCCACGCCCAGCGCGACCGCGCGGCGAAGTTCGCTCAGTGACTTGTTGTTGCCGTGGAAGCCGACTCGGTCCATTGGGAAACCTGCCCGCTCGGCGATGCTGAGCTCGCCTCCTGAGCACACGTCGAGAGACAAGCCCTCCTCGTTGATCCAGCGTGCGATCGCCGTACACAAGAAGGCTTTGCCTGCGTAATAGACCTCAGCGCCGACAAAGGCCTCCTTGAAGGCACGCGCGCGGGCTCTGAAGTCGGCTTCGTCGAGGATGTACGCCGGAGTGTTGTGCTCGGCGACCACATCGGCCAACGCCAGACCGCCCACATGGAGCACGCCGTCGGCGTCTTTGAGCGCAGACTGTGGCCACAGTGCGGGGACCAGGGCGTTCGGGTCGGCGGGTTGACGCAGCCACGAGGGCCCGCGCAATCCTCCGTCAGCGTGCGCCCAGCCTGAGGGGTGAGAGGTGGGCACGACTACATCCGTTCGGGAGCGGTGACGCCGAGCAACCCGAGCCCGTTGTGGAAGGTGATCCGAGTCGCTGCCACCAGCATGAGGCGGGCCAGGTTGGCCGCGGTCACCGGTTCATCGCCTTGGGGCAACATGCGGCACTCGCGAGTGTCATACCACTTGTTGAAGACCGACGCGGAGGCCTCGAGGTAGCGCGCGATCCGGTGCGGCTCACGCAACTCGGCAGCCGATGCCACGACCCCTGGGAACTCTGCGAGCGCTCGCAACAACTCTCCATCGCGCTCGTGGCTGAGCAGCGAAGGGTCGAAATCGGTGGGGATCGCCATGCCGAGGTCGGCAGCGTTGGCCATCATGCGGCAGGTGCGAGCGTGCGCATATTGCACGTAGAAGACAGGGTTGTCGTTGCTTGCCTTGGCCCACTGGTCCAAGTCGATGTCGATGTTGGTGTCGTTGGTGTACCTCGTCAGTGCGTAGCGAGCCGCGTCCACACCGATCGCATCCACCAAGTCATCCATCGACACGACCGTGCCCGCCCGCTTCGACATCCGCAGCGGGGTGCCATCGCGCAGAAGGTTGACCATCTGGCCGATCAGGATCTCGAGGTTCTCGTGCGGCTTATCTCCAAACGCCTCACACATCGCCATCATCCGGCCGATGTAGCCATGGTGGTCGGCCCCCAACAAGATGAAACACAGATCGAAACCACGCTCGCGCTTGTCGAGGTAGTAGGCCAGGTCGCCTGAAATGTAGGCCGGGGTGCCGTCGGATCGAACGATCACGCGGTCCTTGTCATCGCCGTACTTCTCTGTGGCGAGCCACAGGGCGCCGTCCTTTTCGAAGGTGTTGCCCATGCTGGTCAGCCGCTCGATGGCGCGATCAACCGCGCCCGACTCGTGCAGGGAGTTCTCGTGGAAATAGACGTCGAAGTCGACGCCAAACGCGTTGAGGTCGGCCTTGATTTCGCCAAACATCATCGTGACCCCGGCCTCGCGATAGGCCTCGATCGCCTCATCGGTTGGCAGGTCTTTGGCGTCGGGGTGTTGTGCGGTCACCGCTGCGGCGATGTCGTGGATGTATTGCCCGCCGTACCCATCCTCGGGCACGGCCTCACCCCGCGCACTGGCTAGCAGGCTCTTGGCGAACCGGTCGATCTGGGCGCCGTGGTCGTTGAAGTAGTACTCGCGAGTGACCTCCGCGCCGCTGAACTGCAGCACGCGCGCCAGCGCGTCACCCACCGCCGCCCACCGAGTGCCACCTAGGTGCAACGGACCAGTCGGGTTCGCACTCACGAACTCGACATTGATCTTCATGCCCTTGAGGGTTTCGTTGCTGCCGTACTGCGCCCCAGCCGCGACGATGTCAGCAGCCACCTGCCCCTGCGCCGCACTCGCGACCGTGATGTTCAAGAACCCAGGGCCTGCCACGTCGACCTTCGCAATGCCAGCGTTTTGCTCCAACTGTCCCTTGATCAGCTCAGCCAGCGCCCGCGGGTTGGTGCCTGCCGGCTTCGCCAACTGCATCGCAATGTTGGTGGCATAGTCGCCGTGCTCCTTCACGCGCGGGCGCTCGACGTTGACATTCGGGGTCAAACCATCGGGCAAACTGAGCGCGCCGCTGCCAGTCAGGGCAGCCACCACCTCAGCAATCAGCGCAGCAAGGGCTTCAGGAGTCACCGTCAGAGGGTATCTGCGCGGGACGTCAAGGTTCGACCCAGTTTCGGAGGGTGGATGAGGTCTTGGGCAACGGGCAGCCTCACTTTCCCCCGCCGCTCAGAGCTGTCGGGAGAACTTTCGTACGTTTGCTGATCAATACCGTCGATTTCAGCCAGGAAACCACCACAAATCCGGACACCGACTGCACTATTGATCAGCAAACCTACGAACGCGACCTGGCGAGTCCTGCCAGTCGCGCAAATAGAGGGATTGACCTCGATGCCGAGTCAAGCCTGCGTCCAATCAGCGGCCTCGTGCACGTAACCAAGATCGATTCCGTCATTCGCCTTCACCTCAAATTCATTGGGCGGCACGCCGTCTACCCAGGAGCCCTCGCTGAACCATGCCCAATCGCTCAGGGACCTCCGCTGTCTCGATCGTGATCCACATCTCGCAGAACCCGATTGCGTCAAAGCTCCCGTTAATCTAATGTCATCTGTGACATCTGAAACATCTGAGTCATTTGCTACAACCATAGGTGCACCCATGAACACGCTTGAGATCTCCGGCATCCCCGTCCAACAGTTAGACGAACTAGACGCGTTCGCAGCCACAGTTGGTCCCGAGTTGCGTGATGTCTTGCTAAGCTTGAGCCGTTGCGTGCGCGACGGGGACGAAGCCGTCGTCGTAGACGGTTCGGACACTCTCACGCCTACCCAAGTCGCACAGCGCCTTGGCATGAGCCGCACACATCTCTACAAACTTCTTGATCGCGGGGAGATCATGTTCCATCGTGTCGGTCGTGACCGTCGCATCCGCGTTGAAGACCTGAGGAAGTTCGAGGCGCAGCGCCAGATGGACCGTCGCGAACTTGCCGAGCGTTTTGCTCACCAGCACCAGACCGCGATTGCCGCGACCGACGAGATCGCCGATCTGCTCTAACTCGGGCGGGTCCGGCGTTCTTTGTCGGTGTCTTTGGGCAAGATGGGCGGGTGCACAACCGTCGCGCCCGCCCCACGCTTCGCGTGCTCAGCGGCGACCTTACGTCCGACTGGAGTTCACCGCATCCGCAACGCTCCCTCGCGGAGGGGCGACATGCGGACTTGCATCCGCTGAGCGAATTGCCGCACCCCATCATCGCTAAAGCAGCCGAATGCTTCCCCAACGACGCCTCCAACGACAACTTCGTCGGACCGGTACTCGGGGCCACAAACCTTCGATTGCTTGAGGTCAAGAACTCCCAGTGGCGAGGCGGCGTGTGGGAAGACGACGGAACAGGCGTTTGCTGGCTCGTGGTCGCTGGCCTCGCCAAGGGCGGTCACGAGGACCACGACGACTTCTACAAACGCGTGCAACGGGAGAATGACTCCGGCGGCTTCACCTCCTGGCTCCCCACCGAAGATGACGTCAAACTGCTCAAACGGGAGACGGCCGCTCGCATCCTCACGAATTGGGAGCTCGCCATCCAGTTACTCGCCACTGACGCCTTGCGCTCCGTCCAGAGCGGCGGAACCACAGACTTCACCATTGATCATCCGAACCCGAGCATGGGCCGACTCGCTGAGGTCACGCTCTCAATCACCACTGTCCGAGAGAGCGGTATGGATCGTGACGAAGTCTTTGTCGAAATAACTCCCACACCAAAATTTGTGGCAAGCAACCTGACGTGGCAGATGGTGACTCGCATCCTCATCTCAGTAGATCCACCTGAACAGACCTGGGACCGTTACAAAGACACGTACTCCACAATTGGTGAAATCGGATGTTGGGCTGCACGCGTCACCGCGCTTGAGGAGCACAACAGCCGGGGCACATTGGCAGAATCTGTGCCAGGGTCCACTAGCCACTACAGCCACAAGAAGCACCTAGCCGACAGCACGATAGATGGCACTGCACTTCGCGCTCTGTGTGGCGCATTCTTCGTACCGAGCCGAGACCACGAGGTCTTACCCAGGTGTCCGACCTGCGACCGACGTCTCGCCGAGTTTCCTCAATAGTCGGGACGGGCGGCACCAGGGCTCCACTGGGAGCAGTCGAAATGTTGCGCCTCCGGCAGGATTCGAACCTGCGACACCTGGTACCGGAAACCAGTGCTCTATCCCCTGAGCTACGGAGGCCAGGGTCGATGGACGAGGCTACAGGGTCTGAGCGGACAGTCGAAAACGCCCCCTTTTGGGCTTCGTGTCACATCGTCGTACGACGGATGCCGGATCACCGCGAGACAGGGGTAACCTTGGCTACTGTTCGCGCCCAAAAGACTCCGAACGCACACCCGAGACCACAGAAGAGGCGTAGTCAGTCGTGACTGATTCTTCCCAGGACAAACTCTTGTCTGATTTCGGAGCCAATGAGTGGCTCGTCGAGCAGATGTTTGAGCAGTGGCAGGCTGACCCCGCCAGCGTCGACCCTGCGTGGCAGTCGATCTTTGCGGCCCGATCCGGCAATGGGGTTGCTCAGCCCGCTGCTGCCGCACCCGCGCCAGCCACCGCAGCCACACCCGTCGTTGCCTCGGCGGCACCCGAGCAGCCAGCTGCCGCCGCTGCTCCTGCGCCCGCACCGAGTGCGCCGGCAGCCAAGGTCGTTAAGCCAGCCGAGACCTACCGCTCAGAGGCCGCCAAGACCCAGCCCAAGCCCTCGGCTGTGCCCAAGGAGGCCACCGCTAAGCCGAAGGCCGAGGCCACCGACCAGCCGACCTACACCGTGTTGCGCGGCGCCCCGGCACGCACCGTCACCAACATGGACGTCTCGCTCACGGTGCCCACCGCGACCAGCGTGCGCAGCGTGCCGGTCAAGCTCCTGTGGGACAACCGCATCGTGATCAACAACCACCTCGCCCGCGCCCGCGGCGGCAAGGTGAGCTTCACCCACTTGATCGGTTTCGCCCTGGTCAAGGCGCTGCAGTCGATGCCCGAGATGAACGTCGGGTACGACGTGATCGACGGCAAACCCACCTTGATCACCCCGGCCCACATCAACTTGGGTCTAGCCATCGACCTGCCCAAGCCTGATGGCACCCGGCAACTGCTGGTGCCCAGCATCAAGGCCGCAGAGACGATGGACTTTGCCCATTTCTGGACGGCTTACGAAGAACTCGTACGCAAGGCCCGGGCCGGCAAACTCGAAGTCAGCGACTTCCAGGGCACCACGATCAGCCTGACCAACCCCGGCACCATCGGCACCAACCACTCGGTGCCTCGCCTGATGAAGGGCCAAGGGGCGATCATCGGCGTCGGGTCGATGGAATATCCCCCCGAGTTCCAAGGGGCTTCCGAGGAGACGCTGGCGCGCAATGCGATCTCGCGCATCCTCACGTTGACCTCGACCTACGACCACCGCGTCATCCAAGGTGCCCAAAGTGGTGAGTTCTTGCGCCGCATCCACCAGTTGTTGCTGGGTGAGGAAGGGTTCTACGACGAGATCTTCCGCTCGGTGCGGATCCCCTATGAGCCCATTCGGTGGGCCCAAGACATCTCCACGAGCCACGACGATGAGATCGGCAAGCAGGCTCGGATGGTGGAGTTGATCCACGCCTACCGAGTGCGCGGACACCTGATGGCCGACACCGACCCGCTCGAATACCGCCAGCGCAGCCACCCCGACCTTGAGGTGGAGTCACACGGGTTGACCATGTGGGACCTAGATCGCGAATTCGCCACCGGCTCCTTTGGCGGTGAGCGTCGGTTCATGAAGATGCGCACCATCTTGGGCATCTTGCGCGACTCCTACTGCCGCACCGTGGGCATTGAGTACATGCACATCCAAGACCCCGAGCAACGGCTCTGGCTCCAGGAACGCGTCGAGCGCCCCCACGAAAAGACCCCGCGCGAAGAGCAACTGCGCATCCTCCAAAAGCTCAACCAGGCCGAAGCGTTCGAGACGTTCTTGCAGACCAAGTTCGTCGGCCAAAAGCGCTTTAGCCTCGAGGGCGGCGAGACCACCGTGCCGCTCATCGATGAGATCTGTGAGGCGGCTGCCGAGAGTGGCCTCAACGAGGTCTGCATCGGCATGGCACACCGAGGCCGACTCAACGTGCTGGCCAACATCGTGGGCAAGTCCTACAACCAGATCTTCCGTGAGTTCGAGGGCAACATCGACCCGCGCACCGTGCAGGGCTCTGGCGATGTGAAGTACCACCTCGGAGCCGAAGGCGCCTTCACTGCAGGTTCGGGTGCCACCATCAAGGTCTCGGTTGCGGCAAACCCCAGCCACCTTGAAGCCGTCGACCCCGTGCTCGAAGGCATCGCTCGCGCCAAGCAAGACATGCTCAACAAAGGCGAAGCCTTCCCTGTCTTGCCGCTGCTGGTGCACGGCGACGCCGCGTTCGCTGGTCAAGGCGTGGTCGCTGAGACGCTCAACCTCTCTCAACTGCGCGGCTACCGCACCGGCGGCACCATCCATGTGGTCGTCAACAACCAGGTCGGGTTCACCACCTCCCCCGCCTCATCGCGCTCCAGCCTCTACTGCACCGACGTGGCCCGGATGGTGCAAGCACCGATCTTCCACGTCAACGGAGATGACCCCGAGGCCTGCATTCGGGTGGCTCGGCTCGCGTTCGAATACCGCCAGGCATTCAAGAAGGACGTCGTCATCGACTTGGTGTGCTACCGCCGCCGCGGCCACAACGAAGGCGACGATCCTTCGTACACCCAGCCGTTGATGTATGACCTCATCGAGCAAAAGCGTTCGGTGCGCAAGCTCTACACCGAGTCGCTGATCGGTCGTGGCGACATCACCATCGAAGAAGCTGAGCAGGTCCTCAAGGACTACCAGCGCAAGCTCGAGGGCGTCTTTACCGACGTTCGCGATGCCGGCGAGGGCCCCAGCGAGTGGACCACCGTGCCGCATTACCCGATGAAGGCCAGCGACACCTACAGCACCGCGATCTCTGATGAGACGTTGAAGCGAATCGCCGACGCCCACGTCAGCGCACCCATTGGCTTCACCGTGCACCCGAAGGTCAAGCCACAGTTGGAGCGCCGCGCAGCCGCCATCGCTGCTGGCCCGATCGACTGGGGCACCGCCGAAATCTTGGCGTTCGGGTCACTGCTCATGGAAGGGCGTCCCGTGCGCCTGGCCGGGCAAGACTCGCGTCGTGGCACCTTCGTGCAGCGGTTCGCGACGATCATCGATCGCGACAACGCTGACGAGTGGACCCCCCTGGCCAACCTCAGCGAGGACCAGGCTCCGTTCTACGTCTACGACTCGCTGCTTTCTGAGTACGCCGCACTCGGCTTCGAATACGGCTACTCCGTGGCCCGCCCCAATGCTTTGACCTTGTGGGAAGCCCAGTTCGGCGACTTCGTCAACGGAGCCCAAACGATCATCGACGAGTTCATCACCTCCTCTGAGACCAAGTGGGGCCAGCAATCTGGCGTCGTACTCCTCTTGCCGCATGGCTACGAAGGCCAAGGCCCCGACCACTCCTCAGGGCGCATCGAGCGCTTCATGACGTTGGCCGCCGATGAGGCTTTTGTCGTTGCTCAGCCCTCCTCGCCTGCCTCGCACTTCCACTTGCTGCGTCGCCACGCGTTGGGCGAGGAGCACATGCCTCTGATCGTGTTTGCGCCCAAGTCGATGCTCAAGCGCAAGGAGGCGGCTTCGCTTCCCGCAGAGTTCACCTCCGGCACCTTCGAGCCGCTCATCGGCGACTCGGTGCTCGACCCGGCCTCGGTTGACACCCTGCTGCTGTGCTCGGGCCGGATCACCTGGGACCTCATGGTCGAGCGTGACCGCGTGCAGCCGGAGACGAAGACCACCGCGATCGCTCGGGTCGAGCAGCTTTACCCCCGCCCCGAGCAACAACTGCTCGCCGAGGTCAAGCGCTACCCCAACCTCAAGTCGATCCGCTGGGTGCAAGACGAGCCGGCCAACATGGGCGCAGCTCCGCACTTCCAGCTCAACCTCTTCGGACTGCTCGACCTGCCTGTGCAGGTCATCTCGCGGCCTGCCTCTAGCTCGCCTTCGGTGGGTCAAATGAAGCGCCACGTGGAGCAGCAGCAGGAGTTGATCAACGCCGCGTTCGCCCCAGTGGAGGGCTGATGTACTTCACCGATCGTGGCGTCGAAGAACTCGCCAAGCGACGAGGCGAAGAAGAAGTCAGCTTGGCGTGGCTTGCTGACCGACTCTCTGAGTTCACTGACGTGCACCCAGAATTTGAGGTTGCTGTCGAGCGGTTCGCCACCTGGCTGGCCCGACTTGATGACGACCTCGACGACGAGTGACTCGCATCGAACGACGACCCGCCACTCTCGAAATTCCCGCGCGCCGATCGCGGCACCTCAATTAGGGTGCGCTCCATGATCCGCCTTGTTGTTCCATCGGTTGACTATCACCGCTCATGGCTAGCGGCAGCTGAGGAGTTCGCGCAGACCGGTGAATACATGCATGGATCTGGGCTGGCACCCGATGACATGGCTGACGAAGACGTCATGGGCACGATCTTTCGCCCATCGAAGATGACCTCGACCGAGGTGTTCGCTCAGTTTTGCCACGAGATGCGCGAGCGCACCAAGCGTGACGTGGTTGAGCCTTTGGGGTGGGTGCCCGACTCGAAGCTCTTCATCGTCGAAGGCAATGAATTCGTCGGCTCAGCCTCGATACGGCACGAACTCAACGACTGGCTGCTCCGCGAGGGCGGCCACATCGGCTATTCGGTGCGGCCCAGTGCACGCCGTCGAGGAATAGCGACCGAGGCCCTTCGTCAGGGTCTCGACCTGGCTCGAGGCCTGGGCATCGACCGTGCGCTGGTCACCTGCAAGGACGACAACCTCGCCTCAGCCGGCACCATCGAGAAGAACGGTGGCGTGCTGGAAAACGTCCTCGACGGCAACCGCCGCTACTGGATCGATCTCTAGTTCGGTTCTGGCGACTCGGCCTTGTTGGGCAGGCGCCACACCAAGATGAGTACCACGAGCGCCACCCCCGCCGAGATCGCAAACGACACCCGCATCCCGCCGAGGTTGGCTAGCTGCGGCGAAACGCCTTGACCGGTCAGGGTCGCGGCATGGGCTGTCATCACCATGACCACCAAGGCGGTTCCGAACGCCCCGGCCACCTGTTGCACAGTGCCCAGTAGTGAACTGCCGTGGCTGTAGAGCCGGTGCGGCACTACCCCGAGGCCCATGGTGAACAGCGGCGTGAACAGCAGTGCCAAACCCATCATGAGGATCAGGTGCAAGATCACCAACAACCAGACTGGAGTCGTCATGGTGATGTTTGCGTAGCCGATGAAGGCCACCACCATCGCTACGGCTCCGGGAATGACCAGCCGGCGGGCGCCTTTGGCGTCGTACCAGCGGCCCACGCGGGGCCCAAGCAGACCCATCATCATGCCGCCGGGCATGACGAGCAGCCCGGTTTGCAGCGGGGTGAATTCGCGGACCTGCTGCAGATAAAGCTGGAGCAAGATCATTGACCCGAGCATGCTCAAGAAGGCCAGCGACATGGCTGCCATCGAGATCCGAAACACCGGGATCTTCAAGGTGCGCAGGTCGAGTAGCGGGCGATCTTCGCGTTGCAGCACCAGTTGCCGCCACACGAACGCAGCCACCAACACAGCGCCAGCGACTAGGCAGGCAAGCGGGATCAACTTGTCGGCATAAACACCGATCTCGCTGAGTCCAAAGACCAGGCTCGAGAAGCCCAAGGTCGCCATCGCAACGCTGGCCCAGTCGACGTGCACCTGCTGCACAACGCCGACGTTCTCGAGATTGCGATATCCAGCGAGCGTCACGAGCAAAACGATGGGGAGTACGACGGCGAAGATCAGCCGCCACGAGCCCAATTGCAGCAGCAGCCCTGACAGCGTGGGCCCGAGCGCCGGCGCCACCGAGATCGCGAGCGTGACGTTACCCATGACCCGGCCGCGGTCTTGTTCGGGTACGACGTTCATCAGTGTGGTCATCAGCAACGGCATCATCACCGCAGTGCCGCTGGCCTGGATGATGCGAGCCACCAACAGCACTGGGAATCCCCAGGCCACTCCGGCTAGCAACGTGCCCACAGCAAAGACCCCCATCGCGATGAGGAAGGCCGCGCGCGTGGTGACCTGCTGCAGGAACCAACCCGTGATCGGAATGACAGCCGCCATCGCCAGCAGGAACGCCGTCGAAAGCCACTGCGCTGCGCTGGCCGAGACCTCGAAGTCGGCCATCAGCCGTGGAATCGCCGTGAGCAGGGTCGTCTCGTTGAGGATCACCACAAAGGTCGCCGTCACCAGCCACTTGATCACCGTCGGTGTCGCGCCGCCCTTGGTAGCGGTGGGCCGGGCAGCAGCGGGTGTCATGAAGGTCCTTGTGGTTGATTGCTTCGCTCGGTCAGACTCCGCTCGGAATCCGGTGGTCAGCAGAAGCTCGGTCTCCGATGGTCGCTGATGGGCCCCCTCACGGGCAAACCGATTACGGCGAACGTCGTACAGATCACGAAGGTGCTCGGTCTGGCCAGTCGATGCACGCTGACCCTTGTGGCTGCTGCTTCACCCGGATGTTTGTCGCTTTGCCCGGATGATCCTCCCCGCAAGGCGCCAAAGTCACAGGTTTACTTGTGACTTTTCGCGGGGTCTCGGGCGACCAAACATCACGTCAGTGACGGTCGCATCAGGGGGCATGTCGAGCACCCCGAGGATGCTGGCTGCGACGGTCTCAGGTTGGGTCCACTGCGAGGGGTCGTAGGTCCGACCTTCTTGCTTATGCACCATTTGCTGCATGGGGGTGGCGGTTCGGCCGGGGTAAACCGTGGCCACTCGAACAGCTGGCTCCTCGGCTCGCAGTGACTCAGCGAGGGCGCGCAGGCCGAACTTGCTGGCGGAGTATGCCGACCAACCGGCACCTGCTGTGAGTCCAGCCGTTGAGTTCACGAAAACAACGCTGCCAAGGCTGGCTCGCAGCGCGGGGAGGAGTTCTCGGGTCACCACTGCCGGGGCGAGGAGGTTCACTGCGAGTTGGTGCTCCCAGCTATCAAGTCGGGCGGCACCAACCGGCGCCAACGCCACCACTCCGGCGCAGTGCACGAGCGCATCGACCGTGCCTTCGATCTCACGACCGAGCCCATGCAAGGTGCCTGGCTCGGCGAGGTCGGCCACCACGAACTCGGCAGCCGGGAAGTCCGCCTGCATCGCGGCTGCGCGTTCGGCGCTTCGCACCAACAAGACGAGTTGATCACCGCGGTCACGAAACATCAGCGCCAAGGCGTGCCCGATCCCCGACCCGGCGCCGGTGAGCACGACTCTCATCGCGTGAAAACGATCTTGCCGAAGATGTCTCCGGTCTCAAGGGCTGCAAAGCCCTCGGCGGCCTGCTCCATGGGCAGCACCCGGTCGATGAGCGGACGAGCGCCACTGGCATCGAGCAGACCAATCAGCCCGGCAAGGTCTGCCCTGGTGCCCATGGTGGAGCCGATGATCTGCAGTTGCAGGAAGAAGATTCGAGTCAGTTCGGCGTCGTCGAGGTTGGGGCCACTCGTCGTACCCGAAATCACGATCTTGCCCCCGGGTCGCAACGAGCGCACCGAGTGGCTCCAGGTGGCCCGACCAACGGTCTCCATGACGGCATCAACGCGCACTGGCAGTCGCGCTCCAGACTCATATGCCTCATGTGCACCGATCTCGATGGCCCGAGCCCGCTTGGCCTCATCTCGACTGGTCACCAGCACCTTGAGCCCGCCGGCTCGAGCCAGTGTGATCAACGCCGTTGCCACTCCCCCACCCGCGCCTTGCACGAGCACGGTTTCGCCGGGCTTGAGGTTGCCTTGCACAAACAGCATTCGGTACGCCGTGAGCCACGCAGTCGGCAAACAAGCGGCCTCTTCAAAGCTCATGCCAGCCGGTTTGGCGATCAAGTTCGCTTTGGGTACGACGACTCGATCGGCAAATGTGCCTTGGTATCGCTCCGACAGAATGCTGCGCCGAGGGTCGAGGGTTTCATCACCACTCCAAGCCGGATCTCCCACGATGGCATGCACGATCACCTCGTTGCCGTCGCCATCGACACCTGCGGCATCACAGCCCAAGATCATGGGCAGCTTGTCGGTGCCAAGGCCCACGCCACGAAGCGACCACAAGTCGTGGTGGTTCAACGACGCAGCCTTCACGGTGACCTCGGCCCAACCCGAAGGGACCTCAGGGTCAGGGCGCTCGCCGACCACCAGTCCGGTCAAGGGGGCTTCGGGGGAGATTGATTCGGCGTACACAGCAAACATGCTCGCGAGCCTAGCTGCGGCCACCCTCCCGTTCGAATGACTCACGCCACACTTCGGTGAGGTCATCTCGCTGCACGCGTAAGGTCACCAGCTGCGGTCTCACAGTCGCCACACGGACGCCAACCTCGCTTGCCACCCGGTCGATTTGGCTCTGCGGGTCATCCGCGAGGTCCTCATAGGCAATGTCAACGATGGGCCAGCCATGCTGCGGCAAGATCGAGTCCCACCAGGCGTCCTGCTCTTGCAGCCACGTGGCGGCGCCCTCGATAGCCTCGCGGGAGTAGGTCGCCTCGGCCTCCAACCGATCGCCAGCCCGATGGGCATTGGTCTGCGACGCGCGTACCCACGAGATCGCACGCCCCAGCTCATCGCGCCGTCGCAGCCGGATCACCATGGTTGGGCCTAGCTTTCCCACGGCCTTCAAGAGATCTTTGGGATGTTCCTGCACCTGGAAAGGGTGCATTTTTACTCCAGCAATCCCGTTGGGGGTGCGTCCGGTCGTGCGGATCTGGCGCAGTTGGCCGCGCAGGTCAGATGGGTAGTTCGGGTCGTCGTACTTGCGCCGACCGACGTGATTGAAATACTCGCGAGGAACGCCAAGCTCCCCCGTGCTCGCCATGAGTTCGCACAGATAATTGCTGCCCACTCGCGGGGTCGCAGCAACGAGCAGACAATGATTTAACTTCCGAAAGAGCACGTCTGGCCTCTTTAAGTCCTCTTTGGTCGGGTTTCGTGTTCTGCTGCTACAGACAGATCGTCGAGTCGTCGCTAGCCTGCCAAATCAACGGCAGAAGTGCGAGGTCACGATGGGCACACTGAAATTCGTCAGCTCCAAACCCTCGACGCTGGGCATCGAGGTGGAGCTCTTCATCGTCGATTCCCTCACCCAGGGGCTCTCCAACTCTGCGAGCGCAGTGATGGAGCGCGTTGGTCCGGTTGTGATGGGCAGCGGCGCCTCGAAGGTGAAACATGAGGCGTTTGAGCACACGGTCGAGATCGTGACCGATGTGTGCACCACCGTGGCTCAAGGTCGCCAGGATTTGGCCGAGACGCTGGCGAAAGTGCAAACGGCCGCGACCGACTTGGGGTTGCGTGTCATCAGCTGTGGCACCCACCCGTTCTCGGATTGGCGCAAGGCCGAGCTCACCCCCGATGAGCGCTACCGCGATCAACTCGATGAGGTGCAATGGATCGCTCGACGTGCGCAGATTTGCAGTGTGCACTTCCATGTCGGGGTCGATGACGGCGACAAGGCCATCGCGATCGTCAACACGTTGATGTACTACCACCCAGCTTTCCTGGCGCTCTCCTCCTCCAGCCCGTTCTATGAGTCCGATGACACCGGCTTGGCATCCTCGCGTACGACGGTGCTCGAAGCGATGCCCACCGCAGGGTTCCCACACCTGCTCAGCGGCTGGGACGAATTCGCCGCGATGTATGACTCGTTGCTTCAAGCAGGAGCCATCCGAGGCATCCGAGAGTTCTGGTGGGACGTGCGGCCCCACCCAGATTTCGGCACCGTCGAGCTACGCATGTGCGACGGCCTGGCCACACTCGATGAGATTGCCTCGGTGGCCGCCTTGGCCCAGTGTTTGGTGACCCACATTGGCGAGATGATCGATGCGGGCACCCCGATCCAGACACCACCCCGCTGGATCTTGCGCGAGAACAAATGGCTGGCGGCTCGCTATGGACTCGACGCCCCGATCGTGACCGACGTTGTGGGTCATCGGCAGGTGGTGCGAGATGCGGTGCTTGATCTGGTCGAAATGTTGGCACCCATGGCAGCCAGGCTGGGTTGCTCAGACGAACTAGCCAATGTGGCCCGCATCCTTGACCACGGCGCCAGCTACGAACGCCAGCGTCGCGTGTTCGCGCGAACAGGTAGCCTGGCCAGTGTGGTCGACAACCTCGCCACTGAACTTGAGACCGGTCGTCCGAATAGGTCGTAGCCCTCGTGAAAGAAGTTGCCAGCTCACCCGCGCTGGATGAGTTCCTGACCACTTTGGTGCGCAGTCACGCCGAAGAAACCATCGCGTTTCGACGCCAACTGCACATGTTTCCTGAGCTAAGCCAACAAGAGTTCCAAACCACATCCATGATCGCGACCCGGCTCGAGGTCGCCGACCTGCCCGTGCGCATCAATCCCTCACGTGTGGGCCTGCTCAGCGACATCGCCGCTGACGCACCCGGACCTCGCATTGCTCTGCGTGCCGACATCGATGCCCTCCCGATCACTGACAGCAAGAGTGCGCACTATTCCTCCCGGGTGCCTGGGGTGACCCACGCGTGCGGTCACGACGCCCACACCACCATCGTCTTGGGCGCCGGCATCGCCCTTGACGCGTTGCGGCGCGCCGGTCACGACAACCCAGACCTGCCACGGGTCGGGCCGGTGAGGCTGATCTTCCAGCCCTCAGAGGAGAAGGCACCCGGAGGTGCCCGGGCGATGATCGAAGCCGGTGGACTCGACGATGTTGAGGCCATCATCGGCATGCACTGCGACCCGACCCTGACTGTCGGCCAGATCGGAGTGCGCACGGGGGCGATCACCTCGGCTGTCGACTGTGTCGAGATCGTGCTTCATGGGCCAGGCGGACACACCGCCAGACCGCACCTCACTGTTGACCTGCTTGAAGCTGCCGGACACGTGCTGGTCAACTTGCCGGCTCGCGTCTTGGAGCGGCTGCCCTCGGCCGAGGGTCACGCTCGGTTGGTGTTTGCGATGGTCGAAGGTGGTCATGCCCCCAACGTGATCCCCACCCAGGTGCGCATTGCTGGCACGTTCCGCACTTTGAATCGTGAGGTCTGGGAGGCCGCGCGCGAGGTCATCACCTCAACACTGAACGAGGTGTTGGCCCCTTATCCGATCACCATCGAGGTGAACTACGACAGCGGTCCGCCCCCGGTGGTCAATGACGCATCTGTCACTGATGTCGTCGCTCGGGCTGCAGCCAGCGCCCTTGGACCCCAAGCTGTCATCGCGGCCGAGCCGAGTCTGGGAGGTGAGGACTTCTCCTTCTATCTCGACCACGTCAAAGGCACCTACTGCCGCCTCGGGGTCACCTCACCAGATTCCACTCAGACACCCGCTGCATTACACACCAGCATGTTCGACATTGATGAGCGGGCGCTGGCGGTAGGAGTGCGCACGCTTGTGTACGCCGTACTCGAGGCTCAAAAGCCTCAGTAGTGCTTGGCCACCCCGTCGCGGCGAGCTGCCTCAGCAACCGCAGCGGCCACAGCCGGCCCGACCCTGGGGTCGAATGGCGAAGGAATGATGTATTCGACATCTAGGTCATCGCCTACCAGCCCTGCCAATGCCTGCGCAGCCGCCAACTTCATGCCCTCGGTGATTGCCCGAGCGCGTACGTCGAACGCACCACGGAAGATGCCCGGGAATGCCAAGACGTTGTTGATCTGGTTGGGGAAATCGGAGCGGCCTGTCGCGACGATGCGGGAGTACCTCTTCGCCAACGGCACCGCCACCTCGGGGTGCGGATTAGCCATGGCAAAGATGATCGGATCGGGCGCCATCGTGGCCACCACTTCCTCGGGCACGGTGCCCCCCGAAACCCCGATGTAGCAGTCGGCGCCCGGGAACACATCGGCGATAGAGCCGCGGCGACCGGTGAGGTCGGCAGTGATCTTGGCCAGCTCACGCTTAGCCGGATGCAAGTCTTCGCGGCTGGAGTGCAACACCCCGGTGCGGTCGATCACCGCGATGTCTCGCACCCCTGATGCCAACAACATCCGGGTCACTGCCACGCCTGCCGCGCCCGCACCCGAGACCACAACACGTGTCGTCTCGTTGAGTCGGTCGGTGAGCTTCAAGGCATTCTCAAAGGCGGCCAACGCCACCACGGCAGTGCCGTGCTGATCATCGTGAAAGACCGGAATGTCGAGGGCCTGCTTCAGCCTCTCCTCGATCTCAAAGCAACGCGGCGCCGAGATGTCTTCGAGGTTGATCCCGCCAAAACTGGGGGCCAGCGCGATCACCGTCTTGATGATCTCTTCGGTGTCTTGAGTGTCGAGGCAGATCGGGATCGCATCGACCCCGCCGAACTGCTTGAACAGCACGGCCTTGCCCTCCATCACAGGCATCGCCGCGCGAGGACCGATGTTGCCTAGTCCCAACACTGCCGAGCCGTCGGTCACCACCGCGACCGTGTTGCCCACCCAGGTGTAGCGGTCCACAAGGTGTGCATCGGCTGCGATCGCTTCGCAGACCTGAGCAACCCCAGGGGTGTAGGCCAACGACAGGTCGTCCTTGTTGGCGAGTGGGGCTGTGGAGGCAATCTCCATCTTCCCGCCCTCGTGCAGCGTGAAAACTGGGTTGTCCGAAAAATCGGGGGCTGGGGGCACTGCCATGAGTTATCGCATCTTTCAAAGGTGGAAACACGCCAAGACCGCTCACGAGCGGTCGGCGAAGGGAAGTCGGATGCCTCTGTGCCGTCGAACCGGGCCGTGTGTGGCCGGGCGGCAGAGAGGCTCGGGGATTACCCGTGACGCAGAGTTTGGCACATCTTGCTTTGTTACGCCTCAGCGGGGTCAACGCGGCGTCGTACTAAACCAGGCCGGGGCCACACCCGCGCCTTGGCCACCGCGAGCACATTGTGTACTGCGATTTCGCCGACGTTGGCCGAATCAATCCCCCGATGCGGGTTATCGCGTGAGACCCACCAGCCCTCGCCGTGACGAAACGCCGCACGTTTGATCGCGATGGTGTGATCTGGCAGTCGCACGACCACCAGGTCGCCCTCGACGGGAGTTGCACCATGTTTGACCAACAGCAGGTCACGTGGTTGGAGGGTGGGTTGCATTGACTCTCCGTGCACGCGGGCAAGCCCCCATTGGGCGCCAGATTGAGTCATGGCGGGTAGTCTCCCAGGCTACGGATCATTGGCAACGAAAGGACCACCCATGCTGGCGCGACTCTTCGCTCCCACCATTCACGTTCACGCCCACTGCGACCTCCCCTGTGGCGTCTACGACCCAGCCCAGGCCCGCATCGAGGCCGAGTCGATCAAGGCTGTCATCGCCAAGCTCGCTGACAACGACGACCCCGACTTCCGCACCCGCGCCGTGCTCATCAAGGAGCAGCGCTCCGAGATGGTCAAGCACCACCTGTGGGTGTTGTGGACTGACTACTTCAAGGCTCCTCACTTCGAGAAGTACCCGAACTTGCACACCCTCTTCAACGAGGCCACCAAGCTCGCTGGCACCGGCGGCACGAAGGGCAGCATGGACGCCGCAGCCGCCGACCAGTTGCTCGCGAAGATCGACGAAATCGCAGAGATTTTCTGGGAGACAAAGAAAGCCTGATTTCAGGCTTTCTTCGTCAATCTGAGGGACTGCGAGAGCAGGCCCTCTAGCGACTTCGCGTGACCCCTGGTCACGGCTTTCTTTGTCAATCTCAGGGGCTGCGACAGCAGACCCTGTAGCAACACCGCCTGATTTCAGGCTTTCTTCGTCAATAGCTCTGCGGTGGGTGGACGAACTGGTCCACCCATCGCATTGCATTTCGCGGGCTCTAGTAGTCCAGCGCGTGTCGAGAGTCAGGGTGAAGCAACCCCGCGAGGGCAGCAAGTGCGGAGATCGCGAGCACCACAGCAACCCAGGTCGTGGCGCCTCCGATGAATGACCACGCGACACCCAACCAGATGAGTTGTGACAACAACACCGGGCCTCTGGCCCACGGTGAGAGTTTCGAGAGTTGTCGGGCGGCCACGATCAAGAACGAGCCGTAGAGCACGAAGAAGATCGTGGTGACAGCGCCCATGGTCGCCCGCGCAGCTACGAGGTTAAAGAGTTCCAACAGACCGATAATCACCGCGATAGCCGCCTGGATCATCGTGATGATGATGGTGATCTTGAGCGGCTTGGGTGCGCGGCGCACAAATTCTTCGACCGTTTCCACGGTCACAGCCTAAGTGCGAACGGCCAACGAATCGCTCTTTGGACGCGCGCCATACGCGGTGGCGCGAAGCGACGTACAAGCAAAAAAAACTTCGACCCAAGGGGCCGACCTGCCCACAACTTTGCTGCGATGTCGGGTTTGTGACCAATACGACCTTGCCAAACCCTTGTGCCGAGGCCGATTGGCAGGAATTATCTGCCGGGTCGGTTTCATCCACGTGTGGGTGGGGCCGATCGTTCGTGAAAGCTTTCACAACACCCGTGGTGTTCGGACTCAACCCGTCTTGACATCACTCTGGCTGGTGACACTCAGACGGTCACCATCGTCGGCCGGCCAGCGATGACGAAGAAGGAGTTCCCCGCCATGGATTGGCGCCACCGCTCTGCGTGTCTTGA
>WBZQ01000706.1_pt2 | contig 19531 bp, 15 predicted proteins | sample 5204251 | NCBI WGS metagenome assembly WBZQ01 (sample SAMN12412402, study PRJNA552823) | activated sludge metagenome | isolation source: activated sludge from nitrification reactor of wastewater treatment plant... | place: USA: Virginia | collected 2017-09
TGTGGTGGCGGAGATTCATGTTGCCGAGGGATCGCTTGTGAAAAGAGGCGCGGCGCTGCTACGGCTCGAGAGCCCGGAGCTGTCGGCCAAAGCGCTGGCGGCGCGGGCAGAAGTTGCGACTCTTTCGGGGGAAAGGAACCGGGCAACGTCGGAGCTTGCCGAGGCTCGTCTTGAGGAGGCGCACCGACTGCGCGTGGCCGAGGCGGATAAGCGGTTGCTCGCGGAGGGCGCGATTGCGAAGTCCGCCGCGGAGGCCAGCGCGCTCGCGGCCGCGAGCGCCGCCGAAAGGGTCCGCACTATCGAAGCACGCCTGCTTTCGCTCTCTGGGTCTCGCGAGGGTTCTCAATCGACCGACGGTCCGCGTTCGCGGCTATCGCTGGCGCGTGAGTCCGCGGACGCCCTCGAGAGGCGCGTCGCCGCGTTGAACGTGAGGGCTCCGATGGATGGGGTCGTCTATGGGCTGCCGCGGCGCAGTGGGGAAGCCGTCGCGGCCGGGCAGGTCATCGCCAGCGTCTCAGACCCCAACCACCGCCGCCTGCGCGCGCGCATCGATCAACCGGATCTCCCGCGCGTCGCTCCCGGACAACGTCTGGTTGTCACGTTCGACGGCCTTCCCGAACGGCGTTGGGAGGGCACCGTCGCGCACGTCTCTCCGGGGCTCCGCGAGGCGGGAGGCCGCGAGGTTGGTGAGGTCGTGGGAGAGATCGCCGATTCCTCGTCCGCGCTGCCGCCCAATGCCGCGGTCAATGTGCAGATCGTCGCGGGCGAGAGGCGACGCGTGTTGGTGCTGGCCCGCGCCGCGCTTTTTCGCGACGGAACCCGGCGATATGTGTTCGTGAATCAGGGTGGTAAGGCCATGCGTCGCGATGTGGAGATTGGGCTGATCGGCCTTTCCGAGGTGGAAGTGACAGGCGGGCTTCGCGAAGGCGAGGCCGCGATCCTTCCAGGCGCGGTGCCGTTGACCGACGGCCGTCGCGTCGTCGCGCAGAAGGCGTCCTGAGATGCGTGTCGCACTTGCCGGAACTGTCGTCGTGCCGCGGGTCGCGAGTCGCACTCCAAGGGCACGGCGCCCGCGGACGGCGATCGCGCGGATGTCGCGGCCCTCGTGACTCTGCGGCGCCGGCCCTAGACGAATATCGCGCGATGGTCAACCGCGAGCTCTTCGAGACGGCTCTTCATCGGTTTCGGACGCACCCCGTTCAAACATGGCTGACGCTCGCCGGGCTGATTGTCGGGACGGCCGCGATCATCATCATTGTGGCGCTGGGACTCACGGGCCAGGCCTTTGTGATGGCCCAGATCGAAGGAGTTGGCTCTCACCTCGTGTGGGGCGCGTACGAGGGAACCATCACGGCCGGCGTGTCGCGCGATCTCGACGATCACATCACCGACTCCGACACGCGCGCGATCGCCGCGCGAACGGACCTCTTCTCCGGCGTGACGCCGCTTGTGGAGGTCCACGGCACCGTGACCGTGCTGTCGCGCGCGACGCCGCTTGTGATCCTGGGCACGACGCCGAACTACATCCATGTTCGAAAGAACGTGAAGGTTCTGTGGGGCCGGTTCCTGGATGAGGAGGACGTGACGCAGCGCGCGAAGGTGTGCGTCGTGAACCGGCCGCTTTACGAGCGCCTGTTTGGCGACGACGGCGGCAAGGACAAGCGAGAGAGGACGCTCCGGACATTGGGGATGACGTTTCAGGTCGTCGGCGAGTTCGACAAGCCTGTCGACACGATGGGCCAGGGCGAGGTGATTCCGGAGTCGATCTTCGTGCCGATCACGGTGGCCTGGTTCTTCACGCCAACGCGACGGGTGGATACCGTGTTCGCGGAGGTCCGCGACTTCGCGAACATCCCGGCCGCGGTCGAGACCATGGACGGGATTCTGCGCGATCGCCATCACCAGGGGTCGGTCTTCAAGGTCAAGAGCATGACCACGGTGATCAAGGTCGCGAAGGCGATCTCGTCCGGGCTGATCGCGGTCTTCATTGTGGCGGCCGCGGTGTCGGTCGTGGTGGGAGGAGTCGGCATCATGAACATCCTGCTGGCTTCCGTGGAGCAGAGGACGCGCGAGATAGGTCTCCGAATGTCGATCGGCGCAAGAAGGCGCGACATCCTGCGCCAGTTTCTCCTCGAGGCCTTGACACTGGGCGTGGCAGGCTCGACGCTTGGCGTGTTGTTGGGGCTCGGACTTCCGATCCTCTCCCGAGCGCTTGTGCCGAAGGTCGCGATCGAGGTCTCGGGCCTGTCCGCGGTCCTGGCCTTCGCGTTCTCGTGTCTTGTCACGCTTCTCTTCGGCGTCTTTCCGGCCTATCGCGCCTCGACCATGAACCCCACCGAGGCGCTGCGGCATGAATGATGTGATGGACGAATCGCGCGGGACGACGTGGCCCGTGATGGAGCGCCGCCGCGCCTCTTGCACGCTCCGCTTCGCCGCATCGCTTGTCGTCCTCGCCTGTGTGGGTCTCGTCGCGGAGCGATCGGTTGGACAGGAGGCTTCGCGCCCGCTTTCATTGAAGGAGGCGGTCGAGAGGGCGCTCTGCAATGCGCCCGAGATTGGCCTCGCCCGCGCCTTGGCCGACGAATCGCGGGCCCGCGTTCGAGAGGCAGCGTCGGGGTTTCAGCCACAGGGCTTCGTCACCACGACTCCCGGCTACTCGAGCGGGATCCCGGTGGCGGTCGCGGGTCAGGTTCCCGCGGTCGCGGGCGTCAAGGTTCGACAGACGCTGTATGACGCGCCCCGGCGTTCCGATGTCTGGAGCGCGGAGGCACAGGCCGTTGAGGCGGAGGCACGGGTGGCGGTGGCGCGCGCGGATGTCGCGAAGAACGTTGTGGCGGCTTACGCCCGCGTGGCGGCGGACGCCAAAGACCTCGAGATCGCACGGAGGCGCATTCAGGCGAGGGAGGCGCTTCTTCGTCGCTGTGAATCGTTGCGTCGCGAGGGACGGCGCACGGACCTCGATGTGGCGCGCGCGGAGCTGGAGCTTTCGAAGGCGCGCCATATGCTGACGGAGAGGGAATCGGACGCGAAGTTGCACGACCTCTCCCTTCGTGCTTTGTTTGGGGCCTCTTCGGAGATGGAGCGGACGGTCACGGTCACCACATTGGACGAATGTGCGGCGGCGACACCGGTTGCGATGGAGCGCGCGATGGACACGCTCGCCAGGGCTCGCGCGAACGATCCACAGCTCGCGGCCATGGCGGCCGAGAGGAGCGCGCTTCAGAAGTCGGCTGTCTTGGAGGCGCGCTTCTTGCAGCCCACCTTGGAGGCCGAGTTTCAGTATTCACGGCTTTCGAGGGCGAACAACTACGACGAGTACTACGCGACGTTCAAGGCCGATGACTGGAGCGTTGGGCTCGCTCTGATCCTGCCCTTCTGGAGCGGCGGACGCAGGCCCGCGCGCATGGCGCGCGCGAACGCGAGGCTCGCGAGGCTCGAGGCGGAGGAGCGGCTACGGACGACGGAGCTGGACCTCTCGGTCGCACGCGCGGAGTCTGAGCTCGAACGCGCGCTCTCACGCGTTGACCTTGCGAAGCGAGGCCGACGAGTCGCCGAGCAGGCGCTCCGGGTCACTCGCCTCCTCGCACAGGAGGGGCGCGGCGAGCCCGACGATACGGAGATGGCCGAGCTCGCTCTCGCGGCCGCGGAGGAGGAGCTCGGCACTGCGGAACTAGCGACGATTCTGGCGCGCGCATCGCTCCTCGCGCTGCGAGGCGACCTCGAAGCGGCGGTGACCGGCAAGGGTGACGACAAGGGACGGCGTTGACAAGAAAAGCCGCTCGAGTGTTGAGCGAGGTTCCGTCGAAGCCGTGGGGAATCGTCACCGCCCTGAGCGAGGAAACAGACGCGATCCTGAAGGGCGCGCGCGATGTCGAGCGCATCGCATTGAGCGGCGCCCGTGCCTTCGGCGCGAGGTTTGGGGCCGAGAATGTCGGGGCGGTCCTGGTCGAGACCGGAACCGGGCCGAAACGAGCCGCGCGTGGAATCGAAGCTATGCTGGGACGGTTCGACGTGGTTCGCCTGCTTGGAGCCGGTGTCGCGGGAGCCTTGAGCCCGAACCTTCTGGTGGGCGATCTGGTCTTTGGTCAGGCACTGTGCGATGAGGATGGAAAGGCGCCGTCGCCGTCCCGACCTGGGGAGATGGAGACTCTCCTCGGCCCGCTCGGAGGGCGCGGGGCGGTGCTTGCGACGTGCAGTCGAATCGCGATCACCGCGAGGGAGAAGGCTGGGCTTCTGGCGGATGCGCGCGACACGTGCGCGGGCGCCAACTGTGATTGTGTGGCCGTCGACATGGAATCGGCGGCGTGGGCACGCGTGGCCGCGCGCCAAGGAGTTTCGTTCGATGTGATTCGGGCCATCTCGGACACGGCCGAGGAGGATTTGCCCGACTTTCTCGCGGGATGTCTGGATGCGGACGGTGGCGTCGATCGCGCAAGGGTCGTTGGCGCCGCGCTCTTGCGGCCATGGCGAGCCGGTGACCTGCTCAAGATGAAGACGCGGGTGACGACGGCGGTGGGGCGACTCGCGTCGGCGATCGAGCGGGTGATTGCGGCGCGATAGGGGCAGGGTAGGTCGGGCGTCTGGCGTCGTAGGGCCCCCACCCTATCCCTCTCCCGCTTCTCGCGGGAGAGGGAAGGTTCACGGGTCAAGATGACCTTGTTAGGAGAGCAGTGGCATTGTCACCGTCCTCACCCCGGAAAGGAAGCCAAACGCTATCAGATCGAGGAAGCCCGCGAGTTGCTAGAGCGCATAGGGGTCAAGCCATGAGCACCATGAATACCATGACGTACAAGGGGTACACGGCTCGAATCGAGTTCGATGATCGTGACAACATCTTCGTGGGGCGGGTTCTGGGGCTACGTACGATGGTCAGCTTTCACGGCGAGACCGTAAAGGAGCTTCGGGGCGCATTTGTCTCCGCCGTTGATGAGTTCTTGCTCGATTGCAAGGAGCAGGGCCTCCGGCCCGAAAAGCCCGCATCTGGAAAGCTCATGCTGCGGGTTCCTCCAGACGTTCACGGCGCGGCCCTCGTCGCGGCACGGGCCGCAGGCAAGAGCCTGAATCAATGGGCAACGGAGGTTCTGGCACAGGCTGCCCACGGCTGAGCGTGAGAGCCACCTCTTGGATTCGCGAAGTGGTGGGAAGGCCTTGCCGCAAGAGCCAGGAGCCGGTCCGAAGCTATTGGACGAGGTAGATCGCGAAGACGTCTAGCGGTTCTCGCGAGAACCTCCACGGCAGCGATTCCAGGCCACCGAAGTAGAAGCCTCCCCAAGGCGAGGCGGACATCGTGCGAATGCAGGTCGTCGGCGTTCCGGGGACCGTGAATGAGGCGACCCGCCGCAGGCGCCTTTGAAGTGAACCGGCGACGGCCTGCTTGTGGACCAGGGCGGGAGCGATGAGAAAGTCACCCGGCCTGGGGGGCGCCACGCTCCTTTCGTAGAGGCGCATGCCTGCCTTCGGCGCATACCACTGCCAGCCCCAGTGCCCTACGAACCAGACGGTCGAGTCTTTGGGGAGCTTCGCTCGGATCGCCGGGGCGCTCTTGCGGTACAGATCGGCGAATTGCCAGTCGGAGATCCCGAGCGCGACGCCAAGGACCGAGGTCGCGGTGAGGGCGAGAAGCGGCAGGACGCGACTTGCGCGCGACTGTTTCTGATCGGCATCCGGGGCGAGGACAAGGAGCACAACGGGAAGGATCGGAAGTACCTGGCGTGCGGCCATTGTCGGCGAGAGGAGAATGACGAAGGCCGCGGTTCCGAGGAACCAGGCCGTGAGAAGGGCACCGGTAGGCTCGATCGCCCGTCCGAAGAGGCGGGTGCTACCTACCCGAAGACTCCACGTTCGCGTCAGGACGGCGTCCAGAGTCGCGACGAAAAGGAGCAGCCCATTGGCAAGAAAGAGCGCTCGAAGGGAGGCGCGATCGCCGAGATGTCCGTCTATGCCGAGGCCCTCCGGAAACAAGAGCCACGAGAGGAGAAAGACGCACAGGCTCGTCGCGGCGAGCACGCGGCCGCGCGGCTTCGAAAGGAGCGCCGGCAGAAAGAGAGGTGTGAACGGGCAGACGGCACCCAGGAACGCGACCCAATCGATCCCGCGCAAGACGAGGGCATCGAGCGTGAGCGGCTCCGCCTTTCTCCCGAGAATGTGAATGCCGCCGTAGTCCAGAAAATTGAGCGCGGACCACGCCGCGAGGATTGCCAACGGAACGAGGCCCGTCCAAAGCCGCCCTCTGCCGCGCCGAAGGGCGAGCGCAAGCCAAAGGATCGGAATCAGAATCAGGCTTGTGTATTTGACAAGGCAGGCCGCGCCCGCGAGAAGCCCAGCCGCGAGATCGCGCGGCGGCTGGTCAGGCCCCGCGGGCAGGAGCGCGAGAAAGAACAGGGTCAGGAGGGCCAGCATGGGAACGTCGCACATGAGGTTCTGGGAAGGCAGGAAGGCTGGCCCGAGGACGAGGAGCGCCGTTAAGAGCAGGGGGTCGCGCTTTCTCAGGCGCAGGGCGAGGTGGTGGAAGGCAACGACCACGACGAGTGTGGCGATCGCCGTGAGACCATGCAAGGCGAGCTCGTTCTCTCCAAAGATCGCGATGAGGAGGGCGTATCCAAAGAACAGCAGATGCGGCTGGTTGGTGTTGTGGATCGGCTCGGCGACGTCGATCCAGTTCAGCGGAGACGACATTGCCTGAAGCGGGGAGGCGACAATCGCGCGGGCGATCTCCAGGTAAGCGGTGTCGTCGATGTGGACAGCCTTGGTCAGATTGAGCGCGGTCGCGAGGGCCCAGATGGCGAAGAGAGCCCACCGACGATCGATCACCCAATGATGGTACCAGCGCCGTAGATCGGCCTGGCGCATGTCGAGGCTAAGCGGGCTTGGCGCGGCGCGACCGGGCTATTTGGGAACTCGCCAAGCGGACAGCCCGAAGCACGTTGTTCGCGGTGTCGTCGGTCGGAAACGCCTGCGCGACGTCCGGCGCCAGGATCACGACGTTCGAGCCCGCCTGGGAACGCTTGTAGTACTTGCCCCGAACACCCCGAACACCACCGCCGAGCTTGGAAAGGTCGTATTCGGGGCGAAGATCGTCAGTCAATGGTGCCTTTTTCTGGGAGCCACTCACGATGGTGATCGTAGCAGTCGGAGCGGGGCTCAGGTTCGCCGTGGCAGAATCCGATTCGCGGAGGTTGACAGCCTATGGCGACGCGGGCGGGGGCGGCGTGGGATCGCGGCGAGGTCGAGGTCTTGCTTCGGCGCGCGGTGGAGCGCGCGGGTCATGAGCCTGCTTCGTGGAGCTTGTCGAGGCTTGCCGCGGCTCTTCCGGCCGGTTTTCGGCCTTCCCGGGAAGCCCTTCGCGAAATCTTGGACGGTCTTGTCTCGCGCGGGATTCTGCACGTCTGGCCGGGGCGCGCGCCCGGATACGCGGCGGTGCCCTTCGTCGAGGTCGCAGCCGCGCGGGTACTGGCGGAGCTTCAGAAGGGGCGGTCGACGCGGAGCAAACTGGCGCGGGCGTCCCGGCTTCCGCTGGCTGTTTGCCAGGACGCCGTGAAGGATCTTGTCGGGTCGGGGCGGGTTTTCCAACATCCCAGGCTTGGGAATCGCCAGCATTTCGGCCTTTCCCCCGCCGATCCGCTGGACTACGCGCGGGGAGGCCTGGAGACGGTCGTCCGAGGGCTTGGGCGAAAAGGGTTTCTTGCCGACGATATCCGGGGCGCGCTTGTGAGGTTCGCCGAGGGTCTGACCGGGCCGCGGGAGAAGGGGGCGGATCACGAGGCCGCGCTGCTTGGCGCGATGCGTGAGATCGAGCCCCAGCTGGACCGCGGGGCGCCGGTGTCGATTGCCCAGTTGCGCGCGCGCCTGTCCACTCGGTTTGCCGACAAGCGCGCGTTTGATGACGCGGTCCTTGGGCTCGCGGAATCGGGGCGCTTCGACTTGCAAAGCCACGATTTGCCCTCCGAGCTCTCAGACCAGGAGCGCGACGCGCTCATTGACAATTCCCGCGGCAGCTATTTCATGGCGATCGGCCTTCGGCGGGATTGAGGCTGAGATGACCGGCCATGCGGCTTCCTTGGGAACCCGCGAGAAGTTCCTTCCGCTTCTGGCCGACGCGCTTAACCCGTTCTCGCAGGACCGCGTCGACTCGGCCTGGGAAGCCGTGCCGGTCGATCTTCCGGACATCAACGACGCGGCCTTTCGGGAGCTTCTGCAAACGGTCGACCTCGTCCGGCGCGGGACCGGCTCGCGGGGCGTCCTGCTCTATGGAGAGCGCGGATCGGGCAAGACGCATCTTCTCAACCGGCTGAGACGGCACGTCATCGGAAACGGGCTTGGGTGGTTTTCCGCGGTGCCGCCTTTGACGCTCCCCGAGCGGTTCTTTCGGCACGTTCTTCAATCGGTTGTCGAGGACCTTCTCCGGCCCGGATCGTCTGGCTTAGGTCCTTTGGAGGAGGCTCTTTGCGGTCTGCTCCTCGAAAAGGAGACGTTCGCCCTTCCTGTGACCGGAGGCGACCCGGCGCAACGCCTGTCGGGTCTCCTTGCCCAGCGTGGGCCTCAGGATTCCCCGACGCTCGAGCGTTGGTTTCAGGAGATCGCTCTGGAGCGTTCGCTCGATCCCGATGTGATGTCGGTCCTGCCTCATTACTTGGCTCGCACGGCCCGGTTCGAGGCCTACTCCTGGCTTCTGGGCCGGCCCATTTCAGAGGAGGCGCTCGCGCGCCTCGGGGCATTGGCCAACATCGAGGACGAGGGCCGCGCCCGCGATGTGCTGCGGACGTTGATTCGCCTCTTGCCTTCGGGTGGCGCGCTCGTCCTGGCCTTCGATCAGCTGGAGGGCCTGCAGGTTCGTGCGGGCGATCTCGAGGGCCTCAGAGCCTACGCCAACGGTGTCACGGGAGTCCTTGCGGCAAGTCCCAATGTGGTGGTGGTCAGCTGTGTGCAAATCTACTTTCTCGAGCTCCTGAGAGGACCCAAGGCGGCGATTCACGCGTCGCTTTTCGACCGGCTGGGGCAGGACCTTTCCGGGCTGCGGCTCCTCAACCGCCTGGAGGCCCGGCGGCTCGTGCTTCGGCGCCTGGAGGTTCGCACCGACGACCTCCAGACCATCCGCCGTTCGCTTGGGGAGGTCGATCCGTTCTGGCCGCTTTCCGTGGGCGCGGTGGAGGGGATGGTTCCCAAGCCCGGAATCCCCGTGCGCGAGCTCCTGGGAAAGTGTCGCGGGGTCTTCGAGGAGCGTCGCCGCGCGCTCCTGAGTGGGCTGGAGGCTGCGGTCGCTCCGATGGCGACGACCCTGGCGGAAGCCACGCCGAACCCGCTCGTGGCGAGCCTCGAGGCGGCGTTTCAGGAGACCCTGGACGAGGAGCGGAAGAGACCCACCACCAAGCTGGACGAGGGCGTCTACGCGGATGGGCTCTTGAGGCTGGTCGACGCGCTGAACCGCCCGGGAGTCCAGGCCGAGAGGTCGGCGATCGCGGACGTGGATCTGATCCTGCAATGCGGCTCCGAACGGCTCGGCGTCAGCGTTTGTCACTCCGAGCAGATGACCAGCCTCGCGGCGCGGCTGAGGCGCCTTGTCGAGATGGCGGAGGCCCTGCCGCGCCACAGGCTGACGCGCCTCCTCGTCCTCCGCGATCTGAGGCTTCCAATTTCCAAGGGCGCCCGCAAGGCGCAGGGGTATCTCCGGGAGCTTGCCGAAAAGGGCAACCTCTTCTTGCGTCCTTCAGCCGAGGCCTACGCGGCACTCTCGTCGGCGCGGCGCCTCCTCGCAAGCGCGGCCGCGGGGGACCTCACGCTCGCCGGAACGCCCGTCGAAATGAGCGACCTCAAGTCGTGGCTTTCGAAGGAGACACCGGCGCCCCTCGCGACGTTCTTCGACGGGCTTGTGGAGACTGTGGACGAAGTTGCGGAGGGTGGCGCTGCGAAACTCGCCAAGGACGTCCCTGATATTGGCAACACGGCTCCCGGTGGTGAGGCTTCGGTGGAGCGTCTGGTGGAGTATCTGCAGCGCGTCTTCCTCGCGACGGTTCCCGACGCTGCGGCGGGAGCGGGGGTCTCCTCGGCGCGGCTCTTGGAGTTGGTGTTCGCGCACCCCGGGATCGCGGGTTTCCTGCGCGGCGCGCCCCCGGTCGTGTTCCTGAGCCCGGATGCCCTCGAACGCTCCTGAGGCTTGGCAAGAGAAGATTCCAATGCCGGCCGTCCTCACCGTCACACAGATCCGCGATCACCTTTACCGGGCCGCGGGAGGACCCAAGAGCGCGGGCGCGGGCCGGCCGTCGGCCGCGCTCTTGGGGCGCCTCTTCCACGAGCTGTTCGCGAGGTTGGCCGGGCCCGACGAGGCCGTGAACATGGTGCGGCCCCTGCTTCGCGCGGACGCGACCGAGGAATCGTGGACCACCCGGCTCGTTTCGCATTGCTACGCGTGGCATGTGGCGCCCGCCCTGGCGCGGCAACAGTCGGAGCTGCAAGGCGACGCCGAGCGGGTGCTGTCGTTCTGGGACGCGGCGAAGGGCTTGTGCGCCTACCTGGTTTCCTTGGCCTATCCGCGCTTTCAAAAGGGCGAGTCGATCGAGGCGATCCGGCGTGGCCTCTTCCTGGCTTCCGAGGAGGAGGTTTGCGAGGTTCTGACCGACCCGTCCTGGTCCGACGCGGTTCAGGTCGAAGGTCGCTTGGATGCGCTCCTGGGGCACCCGACGAACGGCTCGCTGTGCGTTGTGGAGCTCAAGTTGGGGCGCGGAAGCCCCGAGGTGGATCTCTGTCAGGCGGCGCTCTATCACCTCCTGCTGTCGCGCGCCCGCTTGCCCAGGTTCGGGTTTCCCCGCGATAAGACGCGGGCGAGTCGGTCGCTCCTGGACATCAAGCTCGCGCTCCTGTCGTTTGAGCCGGGTCTTCGCGAGACCTTCTTCGAAGGGGAGGCTCTTCACAACACGCAAGCCCATTTGAAGGAGCTGGTCGGGCACTTGGCGGGCGTCGTGGGAGCCGCGTCCCGCGCGGTTCTGAGGCCACCCACGCGCGCCACGCGCGCGTCCTCGAGCGTCTCCCCGTCCATGTCCGCCGGCCCTCGCCGAACGCGGTCCGCCCAGGCGACGCCGGAGGAGCCCGGCCCGACGGCCCTCGACGGGCGGTTCGCGGATCTCGCCCGGCGGCTCGTCGATGCGTTTCGGGAGTTTGACAAGCCCCTGCGCCTCGTGGGGGAGCCCATGGTGGGGCCGGCGTTTGTGCGCTTCTTCGCGGTTCCCGAGAAGGGCGTCTGGGCGAGCGGCGTCGAGAGCGACCGCCTCGCGAGGAGCATCTGGGTGCGGCTCGCGACCAGCCAGCCTCCGGGCGTCGCGATCCGGAACGGCCGGGTCGTGATCGACATCGAGAGAAGCGACCGCGAGACGATTCCCTGGAGCGCGATCGCGCCTCAGCTTCCGAATCCACCGGCCCCGGGCGAGCGCGTGCGGGCCCGGTTTCCGGTGGGCCTTGCGGTCGACGGTACGCTTCACTGGGCGGACCTTGCCGAGCCGGAAAGCTGTCACGTCCTGGTCGCCGGGACGACCGGAAGCGGAAAGACCGAGTGGCTGCGCGCGATGTTGGCAAGCCTCCTCGCGTCGCAGACCCCGGAGACGCTGAGGCTCGTCCTCATCGATCCCAAGAGGCTCGCGTTCCACCTCTTCGAGGGCTCGCCGTTTCTCTTTCGCGACGTGATCTACCCGGACGGCGCACAGGCTTCGGTCCTCTCGGTTTTCGACGAGCTCATCGCGGAGATGGACGAGCGATACAAGCGACTCGCCGACGCGGGCGTTCCGGATGTCGGGCTCCTCTCCGCCGAGGTCGCGCCCGAGACCACGCCGCTTCCCCGGATCGTGGTGATGTGCGACGAGTACGCGGACCTGATCCTGCAAAGCCCAACCGGGCGTCGCGAAGTCGAGAGGCGTCTCGCGCGGCTTGCCGCGCGGTCGAGGGCCGCCGGCCTGCATCTCGTCCTCGCCACACAGCGTCCAAGCCGGGAGGTCGTGAAGGGCCTGATCGACTCCAACATCCCGGCCCGGGTCGCGCTCCGGGTGACGAAGGAGCTGGAGTCCCGCCTGATTCTGGGCAGCGGGGGAGCGGAGCGGCTGCTCGGGAAGGGCGATCTTTTGTTTCGGGACCTTGGCGACGCCGTGAGGCTGCAGGCGCCGCTCGTGAGCGACGAGGAGTTGAGGGGGCTCGCGGGGCTGTCTCCAAAGCCGTAGAGCTGGCCACGGTCAGCCAGTCGCAACCCTCGGCGCCCTACGGACTGAAGCGTCTGAATCATGGCGCGCGCCTCGACCTCGACACAAATAGCGGGAAGCATCGATTCGGACGGTCCCAGCGAGCGCGGTTTCGGCTCGCCGGTCCGGAGAGGGGGATCTATGGGCGCCACTCTCGCGAACCTCACAGGTGCTGGAACCGAAAGGCCCCGAAGACCCCTGCGCGACTCCTGGCTCGTCTCGGAGCTTGAGCGCCGGGGCGTCTCGCGGCGTGAGTTTCTGGGCTTCTGCGGAACCATGGCGACCGCGTTCGCGCTCCCCAAGGTCTTTGGCTCCCGGATCGCCGAGGCGGTCGCCCGCGCCGAAAAGCCCATCCTGGTCTGGCTGGAGTTCCAGGACTGCTGCGGGAACACCGAGTCGTTCCTCCGCGCCAGCCGGCCGACGGTCGCGGACGTCGTCTTGGACACGCTGTCTGTCGACTACCACGAGACGATCATGGCCGCGGCCGGACACCAGGCCGAGGAGATCCTGAAGAAGACCGCGAAGGACAAGCGCGGGACCTACCTCGCGATCGTGGAGGGCTCGATCCCGACGGGCGAGAACGGCGCCTACTGCACAATCGGCGGGCGCTCGGCCTTGGACCTCGCCCGCGACGTTTGCGGAGGAGCCGCCGCCACGATCGCGATGGGAACCTGCGCGGCGTTTGGCGGTATTCCGGCCGCGGCCCCGAACCCGACCGGGGCATTGGGCGTCGCGGACGCGGTTCCGGGGCTGAAGAACCTGGTCAACCTGTCGGCGTGCCCCGCGAACGCCGAGAACATCACCGCGCTCGTCGTCTATTACCTGACGTTCAAGTCGCTGCCGCCGCTCGACTCTTTGAGGCGGCCTCTCTTCGCCTACGGCAAGTCCATCCACGACAACTGCGAGAGGCGGGCGCACTTCGACGCCGGTCAATATGTCGAGACGTGGGGGGACGAGGCCCATCGGACCGGGTACTGTCTGTACAAGATGGGCTGCAAGGGGCCCGTGACCTTCCAGAACTGTCCCAATGTGAGGTGGAACGAAGGGACGAACTGGCCGATCGGTTGCGGGCACCCTTGCATCGGCTGCGCCGAGCCGGACTTTTGGGACAAGATGACCCCGTTCTACCAACATTTGCCGTCGGTTCCGGGCTTCGGAATGGGCTCGCGCGTGGATCGCGTGGGGCTCCTCGCGACCGCCGGCGTCGCCGCGGCCTTCGGTGCCCACGGGGCCCTCTCGATCCTGAAAAACATGCGCGAGAAGCGGCCCGCGCCCAAGGGCCTGGAGGAGCCTGTCCAGAACACGGCTGAGAAGCCGAACGAGGAGCCGCGGCCATGACCCACATCGTCGTCGACCCCGTGACACGGATTGAGGGGCACCTTCGAATCGAGGCGGAGGTCGAGGGCGGCGTCGTGAAGGACGCCTGGTCCTCCTCCACGATGTTTCGCGGCATCGAGCTGATCCTCAAGGGCCGCGACCCGCGCGATGCGTGGGCCTTCACGCAGCGCATCTGCGGCGTCTGCACGACCGTCCACGCGATCGCGTCGATCCGCGCGGTAGAGAACGCGGTCGGAGCGACACCGCCTCCCAACGCGCGCCTCCTGCGCAACCTGATCATGGCCGCGCAGTGCGTGCAGGACCATGTCATCCACTTCTACCACCTGCACGCGTTGGATTGGGTCGACGTGGTGTCGGCGCTCTCCGCGGATCCGGCGAAGACATCGGCTCTCGCGGAGTCGATCTCGGATTGGCCCCTCTCCAGCCCGAAGTACTTCGCTGGAATCAAGGAGCGGTTGAAGGCGTTCGTCGAACGGGGACAGTTGGGCCCCTTCGCCAACGCGTATTGGGGCCATCCCGCCTACCGGCTTCCCGCCGAGGCCAACCTGATGGCGGTCGCGCATTACCTGGAGGCCCTCGACTGGCAGCGGGAGTTCATCAAGATGCACGCGGTTCTGGGCGGCAAGAACCCGCATCTTCAGAGCTTCCTGGTGGGTGGGATGGCGACCCCGATCGACCCGGACCGGCAGGCCTCGATCAACATCCACGCGATCGCGGGCCTCAAGCAGCTGATCCGGAAGGCGCGGGAGTTTGTCGCCAAGGTCTACATTCCGGACCTACTCGCGGTGGCGTCCTTCTACAAGGATTGGGCCGCGGTTGGAGCCGGTGTTGGGAACTACCTGGTCTACGGCGAATATCCCGAGGACGAGGGCACCCGACCGCCGCTTTACCTGCCGAGCGGGATCCTTCGCAACCGCGATCTCTCCAAGGTCGAGCCCTTCGACCCAATGAAGATCACCGAGGAGGTCAAGCATTCGTGGTACGAATATGCCGCGGGCGACGATCACAAGCTGCACCCCGGAATCGGCGAGACCAAGCCCAAGTACTCAGGACCCAAGCCGCCCTACGAGAGGCTCGACACCGCCGCCAAGTACAGCTGGCTGAAGTCGCCCCGCTACGACGGGCTGCCCATGGAAGTTGGGCCGCTGTCGCGGATGCTGGTTTCGTACGCGAGCGCGGGAAGCCCGGGAGCGGAGAAGACGGCTTCCCCAAGGGTCAAGGAGCTCGTGGATGCCGTTCTCAAGAAGCTTGGAGCTCCGGCCACCGCTCTGTTCTCGACGCTCGGCCGGGTGGCGGCCCGCGGCATCGAGACCCAGGTCCTCGCCGAGAAGATGGAGACGTGGGTCGACGAGCTCGCGGCCAACATGGGGCGACGCGAGCTGCGCATCCACGACAGCTCGAAGTGGGAGCCCACGACCTGGCCGAAGGACACCTCGGGTGCGGGCTTCCACGAGGCTCCGCGCGGGGCGCTTGGGCATTGGGTTCACATCGTGGACGGCGCCATCGCCAATTACCAATGCGTGGTCCCAAGCACGTGGAACGCCGGTCCGCGGGACTCCTTGGGACGCCGTGGCCCGTATGAAGAGGCGTTGATCGGAACCCCCGTCGCCGATCCCACAAAGCCCGTCGAGATCCTGCGGACCGTGCACTCGTTCGACCCGTGTATGGCGTGCGGGGTCCACGTCTTGGACGCGAGCCGGCGCGAGATCGCCCGGGTGAAGGTGGCGTGACATGGACGCGGCCTCGGTCTCCTCCGCCCCGGTTCCATACGCGACCGCGACGTCCTTGGGTGCCGGGCATCCGCACCCCAAGGAGCACAGCGACCTCGTGCGGGTTTACGTGTGGGAGCGCCCCGTGCGCGCCGCGCATTGGGGCGTGGCGCTCTCGATCGTGGTCCTGGCCGTGACGGGCCTCTACATGGGCAACCCGTTTCTGATCGTGCGCGGCCCGGCCGGCGCGAACTTCACGAGCTTCACAATGGGGACCGTGAAGATCCTGCATTTCTACGCCGCGATCGTCTTCACGCTCTCGGTCGTCACGCGCGTCCTCTGGATGTTTCTCGGCAACGCGTATTCGCGGTGGGACAAGTTCCTTCCGGTTCGGCACAAGAGGCGCGCGGGCCTTCTGCCGACCCTGCGCTTCTACCTCTTCCGCCTGCGCAAGCCCCCGGGCTTTCTGGGCCACAACCCGCTCGCGGGGCTCACCTACACGTTCGTTTTTGGAATGTACCTCGTGATGATCACGACCGGCCTCGCGCTCTACTCCGCGAGCGCGTCCGTCGGCTCGCCGCTCCGGGTCTTTCAGTTTCTGGTTCCGATCGTGGGCGGGCTCCAGACCGCGCGCTTTGTGCACCACATCTTCATGTGGCTGCTCCTGGGGTTCGCGGTGCACCACGTCTACAGCGCGCTTCTGATGTCGCAGGTCGAGCAGAACGCGACCATGGAGTCGATCTTCTCGGGGTACAAGTTCGTGCACAAAGACGACGTGATCTACTCGGGCTACCGGTTCCTGGACCGGCGCGACGCGGAGCGGCATGACTTCGGACCGCGTTGACGAGGCCCCGTTGGAGGACATCCTGGTCCTCGGGCTCGGAAACGTGCTGCTGGGAGACGACGGGCTGGGGGAGACCGCGGTCCGGCTGTTTGAAGAGACACATGGGCCGTTCGACCGGGTCCGGATCCTGGACGGCGGAACCTTGGGTCTCTCACTTCTGCCGTACCTTCAGGAGGCGCGGGCCGCGATTCTGGTCGATGCGATAAGGGCGGATCGGCCGGCGGGAACGCTGGTGCGCCTGACGGGCGACGAGGTCGCGCCCGCGGTCGCGACGCGATTGAGCGTGCACCAGATCGGCGTGGCGGACCTTCTCGACGCGGCACGCCTCGCGGGGAACCTGCCTCGTGAGCTCGTCCTCCTCGGGCTGGTTCCGGAGTCGATCGAGCTCCGCCTTGGGCTTTCGGCGCCGGTCGCCAGGGGAGTTCCCGGGCTTCTTGAGGCGCTCGCGGACGAGCTCGCGCGCCTCTGTGGACTCCGGGTCCAGGGCACCGGAAGGGACGACATGAATGAGAGACCGCCGCGCCCTTGGAGCGCTCCTCGTGAGTCTGCTGCCGTCGGCGTGTAGCCCGGACCGGGAGCTTCCGCCGCGGTACCAGGACATGGCGATCCCTGCCGAACGGCTGGCCTCGAAGGAGGCCCGGGAAAGAGGGCGAAGGTTGTACGACCGCTCGTGCGCGCTCTGCCATGGCGAGAAGGGCGACGGGCGCGGCTCGCGGCGCGAGGGGCTCGCGAGGCCGCCGCGCGACTTCACGGTCGCGGCCTTTCGCAGGACCACGTCGCCGCGCCGGGTCTTCTTCGCGATTCGGGAGGGCCTTCACGGGACCCCGATGCCCGCGTGGAAGGCCCTCGACGAGAGCGAGATCTGGGATCTGGTGGCGTTTGTAAGGTCCCTTTCGGAGTCTCCGGAGGCCGCCGTGCGTGGGGAGCCTTCGCGATGACGGGCACGGCGGGAAACGCGCACGCGGGCTTTCGCATCGAGATTCAGGGGACCGTGCAAGGAGTGGGTTTCCGGCCATGGGTCTATCGGCTGGCCCGCGAGGAGGGCCTGACCGGGCGCGTCGCCAACGACGGCGTCGGCGTGACGATCGAGGCCTTCGGCCCACCGCACGCGCTCGAAGCGTTTCTCGCCCGGCTGGAGGAGGCGGCGCCGCCGGCCGCCGAGATCCGCAGGGTCGCGATGCTCGAGATTCCCGTGCGGGCGACGGAAGCCTTCGTGATCGACGAGAGCGAGGGGGGTGGGGAGTTCCGCCTCTCGATCCCGCCGGATCTGCCAACCTGTCAGGACTGCCTGACCGAGCTCTTCGATCCCGGGAACCGGCGCCACCGCTATCCGTTCCTCAACTGCACAAGCTGCGGCCCGCGGTTCACCATCGCGACCGCCGTTCCCTACGACCGCGGCGCGACCACGATGGCGGGTTTCGCGATGTGCCCTGCGTGCCTTTGGGAATACCAGTCGCCTTCGGACCGGCGCTTTCACGCGCAGCCGAACGCCTGCCCGGAATGCGGCCCGCGCCTTTCTGCGCTCGACGGCCAGGGCCGGGCGCTCTCGGGCGATCCCCTCGCCGCGGCGGTTTGGGCGCTTGAGGCCGGCTTCGTGGTGGCGGTGAAGGGCTTGGGTGGCTTCCACCTCGCGTGCGACGCGACCTCGTCTCAGGCGGTCCTTCGGCTGCGCGAAAGAAAGCGGCGGGACGAGAAGCCCCTCGCGGTGATGGCCCGCGATCTGGCCGCGGCCGAGGCGCTTGCCGATCTGACCACCGAGGAGCGCCGGCTCTTGGTCTCGTCCGAGCGCCCCATTGTCCTTTCGCGGTTGCGAAGGAACGCCGCGATCGCCGACGAGGTCGCGCCGGGAAGTCCCCTCGTGGGGCTTCTCCTGCCCTACACGCCGCTCCATCACCTTCTGCTTGGCAGGCCGAGGGGCGCGCCGGGCAAAGACGCGGGCCGTGCGGCCGCGCCGCCGTCGCCCGAGTCCCAGGCGCCGTTCTTTTCGCGGGGCTATCTCGTGATGACGTCCGGAAACCTGTCCGACGAGCCCATAGCGCATCGCGACCTCGACGCGCTGGCACGCCTGAGCGGCGTCGCGGATGTGTTCCTTTCGCACAACCGGGAGATTGCCAACGCGTGCGACGACTCGGTGGCGCGGGCCATCGGGGGCTCGCCGGTCCTCCTCCGGCGCGCCCGGGGGTACGTTCCAACGCCGATCGCGCTGAGGCGGGCCGTGGCGGCGCCGGTCCTCGCGTGCGGAGCGCACCTCAAGAACACGTTCTGCATAGCGGCCTCGGACCTTGCGTATCTCGGCCCCCACTTGGGCGACCTGGAGGGCGAATCGACGTTCGCGCGCTACCAGGAGTCGATCGAGCATATGCAACGGCTCCTCGGCTTCGCGCCCGAGGTGGTCACGCACGATCTCCATCCCGGTTACCAATCGACGGCCTACGCTCTCTCTCTTCCAAACGTCCAAACGGTCGGCGTCCAGCATCACCACGCGCATTTGGTTTCGGCTATGGCGGAGCACGGGCTCTCGGGGCCCGTCCTGGGCTTTGCCTATGACGGCACCGGATACGGCGCGGACGGGACCTCGTGGGGAGGGGACCTTCTTGTGGCGGACGAGACGGGCTTCGAGCGCCTGGCGACCTTCCGGCCGATCGCGCTCGCGGGTGGGGACTCGGCGGTCCGTCAGATCTGGCGGATTGGGCTCTCTCTGCTCGCGGACACCTTCGGCGAGGACGCACCGTTCTGCGACTTTCCGCTGTTTGACAATGTCGACGAGCGCGAGCGGAGCGTCGTTTCGCGGATGCTGGAGAGGCGCGTGAACGCGCCCCTTGCGCACGGGGTCGGGCGTCTCTTCGACGGGTTCGCGGCGCTGTTTCTGGGCCGCCGCGAGGCGCGATACGAAGGGCAGGCGGCGCTGGAATGGAACGTCGCCCTCGATCCGAAGGAACGGGGTGTCTATCCGTTCGAGCTCGACCTTCGGGAGACGCCTTGGGTGCTCGACACCCGCCCAATGGTGCAGGCCGCGGTCGAGGACTTCCGGGCGGGCCGGAGGCCGGGCATGATCTCGGCGCGGTTTCACAACACGCTTGCCGAGGCCACCGGCGCCCTCGCGGCGGAGGCCGCGGCCCGGGTCGGCCGCCTTCCGGTGGTCTTTTCGGGCGGGTGCTTCCAGAACCCGCGCCTTTCGGAGGGCGCGATGCGGTGCGTGTCGGCTTCGCTCGCGGGCGCGACCGTGTTCCGGAACCGCCGGGTTCCGCCTGGCGACGGAGGCCTCTCCTTGGGGCAGGCGATTGTGGCCGACGCGGTCCTGCGGTCGGCCTCGAAGGGAGGGGCCTGAGATGTGCCTCGGCGTGCCCGGACGTGTGGTCCACGTCGCGGACTCGGGGGAACTCGCGACCGTGGACTTCTGGGGGGTCCAGCGTCAGGTCCGGCTC
>WBZQ01001080.1_pt1 | contig 19523 bp, 19 predicted proteins | sample 5204251 | NCBI WGS metagenome assembly WBZQ01 (sample SAMN12412402, study PRJNA552823) | activated sludge metagenome | isolation source: activated sludge from nitrification reactor of wastewater treatment plant... | place: USA: Virginia | collected 2017-09
GCACGCGGCGAGCACCTGCGCGTCGATCTCGGCGTCGGTCGTCTCGCCGGTGACTTCGAAACCGTGGAGGACCAGGTGGGGGTCCATGTGCGGGAGGGTACGGGTGGGCACTGACAGTTCCGCCGTGGAACGCACCCCACATGCACGCGCGACTTTTCGCAGACGGGGTGCGAGATTGCACGCAGATTCGGAGACCGTCTGCGACTCCCCGAAAATGCACTGTGAACTGGGGAAACGTAACGAACCAGCATGCGTGTGCGGGACGGTTACGCACACCCATGCGGGACGGTTACGCATAGGTGTGCTGGTCCGTTACGGATCGAGTCCGTATCGGGCCCTGTATCGGTGCCTGTAGCGGGTCGTGTATCGCGTGTTGTATCGCCGTACCGACGATTTCAGCGCCGAAAACGCTGCATTTCCCCAGGTCACTGTCTGCTACACGCATACCCCTATTCAGAAGAGCGCCAGGCCCACTTGCCTGTTGTATCGCGGGTCAGATCGGCCCGTGTGGCGGTGGTGGCCCGCCGGCCGGCCACGCGTGTGGCGACGGTGTGCGGCCTCATGCCGAGAGCATCAGCGAGCCCCCGCTTACTCGCGCCCCGCATGATGAGCAGTGCCAGGATTTCGTCCTCGTCCTCTCGCAGCCGGGCCAGAACCCGGCGCCACATCATCAGTGCCTTCAGCGCATCCTCGGGCCAGCGGCCCTCTGGTTCCCACTCCCGCAGCTGTGCGGCAGCCACCTCGGTGCGGACCGCGAGGCTGCGCAGCGCGGCGGCCAAAAAGCCGTCGGCGGCTTCGCCTACGACGTCGTCGCTGGGGGTGAATCGGGTTCCCATGTCGGCCTCCTCGGATCGGGTTGTTGCCGGGAAGCTAGCCCAAAATGCGTAACCGTCCCGCATACGGCGCGGGCAACCGCGCCCCACACCGTGTCGGCGGTTCAGCCGTGCCACGGTGTGCACAACCGCGCGGATCAACCCGCGCCGACGGGAGAGGTGCAGACGGATGGGCATCATGGAAGAGCTGTTCGCCGCCTACGGCGACGCGGCCGCAGAATCTGCGGTGCGCGCCAAGATTGAGGCCACCGCAGAGGATTTCAAAGCGAGATGGCGAGCCGAGATCGTCCGGGTCATCGCGGTGATGGGCGCGGCGGACCTGGATCTCATCGCCGCGGCAATCGAACGCCGCCGGGCCCAGCTGCTCGACCCGGCCGCGGAAGCTCGCCGGGTGGCCGCGTTCCGGCGGGCGGCGATGGAGCTGGCGCGGGATGCAGTGGATGACGACGAGATCCTCGGCGCCGACGTTGTCCTGTTCTATGCCATCGAGGCCGAGAGTCGGCTCACCGGGGAGACGCCGTACGCAGTCGCTGCAGGCGACCCTGCAGCCGAGGAGGCGTTGGAAGCAGTCACCCAGCGGCGGATCCGCACGCATTGCATGCGCGAATGGCTGGATCGCAGCTGGCCGATTGTGTCGGACCGGGCTGGCATCATCCTGACCGCGGAAGGGATCGCTAGAGCATGAGCAACTTGGACAAACTGACTGCTCGGGCTGGGTGGTTGCTGCTGATGCTGTTCACCATGCTGAGCAGCTACCTGAATGCACGTGCGGTGCAACTCGCGGGCCCCGCCAGCACCGAGTTGGTGATCTTCCACGCGGCGATCCCGGCGGTGTTGCTGGTCGCCGGGCTGTACGCCGAACTCGTCGCGCTCAGCGGTGTGCACCGTGCGGCCAAGTGGATCACCGTCACGGTCCTCAGCGCGATCTTCGCGGTCACCCTGATCGCGTCCTACATAGCGGTGCTGGCCGTCGTCACGGCCTGGAACCCGCACGCCCCTACCTGGGTGAACGCGGCGCTGGCGGCGGTCCCCGACGCCGCGATGGTGATGGCTGGCACTGTCATTCTGAGCCTGCGGATGCGCCGTCACGGACTCGCGCCGGTGGCCTCGCCGACCAGTGCACCGAAACGGTGGAGCAGGCTCGCCGATGCCGCCACGGACCGGGTCGCGGCAGCACTCTCGGGACCGGCGACGGTGTCGGCGAAGGTGTCACGGACCCCCGAGGCGGAGGTCGTCGAGGCGGTCACCGAACCGGTCAACGAGCCGTCGCCGACGCCGCGCCGGACGTCACCGGCGTCGTCGCCGAAGCGCTCGTCGAAGCCGGTTGAGGACTCGGTGTTGGCGCCGTTCATGGACCGGGCGCGGGAACTGGCGGAGGCACGGGTGATCCGTGGGAAGACCACTGTCGACTACGCGCGGATTCTTCGGGCAGCCGACGAAGGGTGGTCGCCGACGCGCATACGCCGCGAGCTCGGTGTCTCCCACACGACCACAGCGAAGGTTCTCGAAGCGGCGGGGGAGCAGCGGACGCCGACGCTCGCCGCGGTGTGATTCCGGGGCCATAGCGCTCGACCATTCCGGTGATCCACTCGACTGGGCACCGTCTCATGTTGGATTTTTCGGTACCTCCGCCGCCGCCGGCGACATCGCGACCGAAGTCGCCACCACACTTGGTATCCGTGGCGGCTACCTCCTACGGTCAGGCGCGTCCTACCGCCTGTTGGGCGACTACCTGCTGACCTGGGACGAATCAACCGATCTGCTGGCGCGGGCGCAGCTTCTCAGTCCTCTCATCGATCATCGATGGGCCGCACATCAACTCATCGATCGGCATTGCGCATTGCGCATCTCCACCGACGAATCACGGCATCCCAACACCCACGCGCTGATCGCAGCTACCCGTGCGACCTGACGTGGTCAGCCGATCAAGCTACCCCGGATGTGCCGTACTGGGATCGTCTCCGACCCGCCGGTCGCGCAGCTGGTCGGGTTGCTCGACAGTTCCCGCCGGTGCAGATAAGCTGCACCGCAGAGCCGTTCGCATGGCTGACCCCGAGTCGATCTGGTGCCCGCACCACCGTCCGACGCTTGAGGGCAAAGGTTCGCCTGAGAATCTGCGAGTATTCCGTCACTGTCGAAGTGCCGGTGGGTGCGGGGTGCCGTCACGAATCCAGTGAATGGAAGCTCTGATGACCAAGAACAACGGCTTCAAGAAGGCCGCTCATGCCTATCAGCATGCGCACCCCGAGCTGACCTATCAGCAGGCCAAACGCGCAGTGGCGTACTCGTCACAAACACCGCGGCGGCGGCGGTGGGCACCGGGTCAAGTGCCGTGGGTGCGCACCAACGAGGACACCGCGCCGACATGCTATTTCTGCGGTGAGCGCGAACTCATCATCTCCGCCACCGACATGCGCGCTGACCGTGGCAGGGTCGCTATGTACTGCGACAACCCAGACTGCGACGCCCGTGAATTCGAGGTCATCGTGATGCGCGACGGGACCGCGTCCACCCCCCAGCGCACCGATGTGCGCATCATGGAGCACTACCCACACGCCAAGATCCGGCCGATGTGGGAGCAAGCGATCGATGGAGCCGGCGACGGGTGGGCAGCGGGAACCGCCCCCTACGCACGTACCGGTCAGCACGCCATGGAATGCCTGTTCTGCGGTGAGCAGTCGTGTGCTGTCGCCGAAGACGACGTGTCCGCCGACACCGGACGAATTCGTTTTCACTGCAACAACTCTTCGTGTGCAGCCCTCAAGATCGAAGTTCTGGCGTTTCGTGATGGAACCGGTCTGTGTGGACGACGCCCGGACGTGAAAGCGCTGCACGACATCAATCCGACCCGAGCCCGAGACATCCTCCGCGAACGTGAACGCACCGGCAGCAAAGAACCTCACATACTTCCGGTCAGCGACTACTACACCTATCCCGACGGTGTGGATCCTTTGCAGGCCCGCCTTTCGGCGCCGGCACCGTGGGAGGAGACCTGACCGGGGCTGAGCTAACCGTCGTTCCAGTTCCACACGGACATGTCGCCGCGCGGGTAGTTCATGCAGACGTCGGTGGCCTTGGCGACGACGCCCTTGTTGTTGAAGCAGATCTTGGCCCAGGTACCCCAGTGGGTGGCCACCTGCTCGTAGCAGATGTTGGTGGCGACATCTTGCTCGGCTTGGACGACGTCCGCCGCGTCGCCGGTGACGAGACGCTGACCGGGGCGCCGGAGATGCTGGACCCGAAACGCAGCGTCGACGCCGGCGGTGGTGTGGCGGGCGCGCCGCCGGTGTGTGCCCACAACCTGGATGAGGCCGCGCGGTTCGGCGGTTCGTGGCGGGTGATCGGCTGGTTCCCGGCGTTCGGCGCGAACCACGACGGCAACCGGGGCGCGCTGTGGCTGGCCCTGTACGCCGACGCCGCGCAGGCGCGACGGGTGTTCGACGCCTACGTCGGGATGGTCGAGGCGTGCGCGGCGACGGGGCGGATCGCCTACCCGGGCTCGGTGAAGCGGATCGATGAGGACACCGTGGCGTTCTGCTATCGCGGCGACTGCGTGAACGTCTACCGAGTCACGGCGAACGCGGTGATGGAAACCTCGGCGTTCGAGTTCGGCGACGACGAGAAAGTCGCGGCGGCCTGGGCGCAGGAGATGTCCGACCGGATCGGCCGGCGGTGGTGACGCCGGCTGGGGCATAGCCTTGAGACATGGACGAGTCGCTGTCGGAGGACACCGCCGCGGGCGTGCCCATCGTCGAGGCCAGCCGAGAAATCCTCTCGCTGCTGCGCATCGCAGATGCTCAGATCAAGGACGGGCGGATCCAGCCGCGCCCGCGCCCTCGGCGGGCGGAGTGACCGAGAAGCACGTGCCAGCGGGCCGCACCTCGGATGACCCCGCCGTGCGAAAACTTCCCACATTTCCCACGGACTTCCCACATAGTTCCCACTCAAGGGGGGCGTCGATCGGGCCAGTCGCCGTAAAATTCCTGGTGAGCGAAATGGGCGCACTTCCAGCGACCTGGGAAAACGCCGCTCCGCGCTTCTACGGATCAGAAGGTTAGGGGTTCGAATCCCTTCGGGCGCACATTTGAAACCCCTCCGACATGCGTCGGAGGGGTTTCTTGATCGTCGGTCCGGCCGCAGTGGGCGGCACGGGCCTGCTCCGCCTTGCCGACAAGCGTGGTGTTGAAGCCGTCCAGACCGTGGGCCTCCCGCAGATTGCTGATGTCGGTGGTGCGCCCAGCTCGGCCGGGGCGACGAGGTTCGCGGTTCCAAACAGCTTCCAATTTGCGCGGATAGCGTCCTGCGGCATGCAGACAAAGGTGGCCGCAATCGCCGCGGCGTGCACTCTGGTGCTCTCCGGTTGCGGCGGCACCGGGGAATCCGCGCAGTCGAGCCCGTCGGCGCAGCCCGACGCCGGCGGCGTTGCCATCCACGGAGACGCCTCCGCGCCGGTCAATCAGATCGCCGTGAAGGCCATCGCCGACCTGCAGAGCTACTGGGATGAGCAGTTCCCCAAGGTCTACGGGACCGAGTATCGCCCGGTCAGCGGCGGTTTCTATTCGGTGCTGCCGTCGCACGACAGCGCGCCGCCGTGCGCCCAGGACGTCAGCGAGGTGTCCGGCAACGCGTTCTACTGCTCCACCAAGGACGTCGTCGCCTGGGACGCCGAAGGCCTGCTGCCCGAACTGCAGTCGAAATTCGGTGACTTCGTCATCCCGATCGTGTTCGCCCACGAGTGGGGACACGCGGTGCAGGCCCGGTCGAACTTCACCGCCCGTACGGTGACCAAGGAACTGCAGGCCGACTGCTTCGCCGGCGGCTGGGCCCGGCACGCCCAGGACGCCGGTGTCTTCACCGCCGACGCCGGAGAACTCGACTCGGCGCTGGCCGGCATCCTGCAATTGCGGGACACTCCCGGCACCAGCAAGGTCGACCCGTCCGCGCACGGCAGCGGGTTCGACCGGGTCGGCGCCTTCCAGGACGGCTACGACAACGGGGTCGTCAAATGCAAGGACTACCGTGACGACGAACCGGTGGTGCTGGAACTCCCGTTCGCCGATGCCGAGGACGAGGCGCGCGGCGGTGACGCCCCCTACGACTCGATCGTCAACGGTGTGCCCTATGACCTGGAGGACTACTGGGCGCGAGTGTATCCGGAGTTGACCGACGGGTCCCCCTGGGTGCCGGTGCACGGCCTGCAGCCGTTCGATCCGGCGAGCCCACCGTCCTGCGGCGGCAAACCGGCGGCGGGTTACGTGCTCTTCTATTGCGTCCCCGAGGACTACATCGGTTGGGACAATGTCGAAACGATGCCGACCGTATACCGCAAGGGCGGTGACTATGCCGTCGCCACCCTATTGGCCACCCAGTACGGGCTGGCCGCCATGGAGCGGGCGCACGATAAGTCGGACGCGAAAACGCAATCGCTGCGGGGCGATTGCTTCGCCGGTTCCTACACGGCGAGCGTCATCCTCGGAAACCGCTCGGAAACCAGTAGTTACCGGATCTCACCTGGGGACCTCGACGAGGCGATCACCGCGCTGCTCGTCTTCCGCGGGACCGACGACGCGACCCGCCAGGGCGCCGGGTACGAGCGCGTCCGTCACTTCCGGGACGGTAGCTGTCTGAAGGACAACTGAACCCCCTCACACACAAGGAGAATCGCCATGAACACAGCTACCCTGACCACCCGGACCGGCATCGCCGCCGCAGCACTCTGCCTCGTCCTGGCGGGGTGCGGATCGGGAAACAAATCCGACGAACACAAGTCCGAGACGAGCAAGACCTCGACGTCGACATCCACCAGCAGTGCGGCCCCGAAAACCACGACACCCGCCGCGAAGGGCGGGCACCGCACCATCCAGGACTACATCACCGAAAACCATATCCAGGAGACCCCTCTGCGTCAGGGTGACCCCGGACCGGCGGTCAACCTGCCGGTACCGGAGGGCTGGCAGGTCAACAGTGAGCTGCCCGAGGCGCCCTACGGCGCGATCGTCTACTCCAACAGCGCGGTGCCGTCGAACCCGCCGCGCATCCTTGCCATCTTCGAAAAGCTCACCGGCAACGTCGATCCCGACCAGCTGCTGGCGCTCGCCCCCGGAGAACTGCAGAACCTCGAAGGGTACGACGGGCCGACCGAAGGATCTCGGGACTCCCTAGGTGGCTACGATGCGGTCCAACTCGGCGGGCACTACAACGTGAACGGGAAGCAGGGCATGGTAGCCCAGAAAACCGTGGTGATCCCCGGCAGTGACGGTGTCTACATCCTCCAGCTCAATGCCTACTCCGACGAGTCGGAGGCCGATATCTTGACGACGGCGACCGACCTCGTCGACAAGGAGACCACGATCACGCAGTGACCGGGGTGAACGTGCGACCGGCGGTCCGCAGCGCCAGCCTGCGGGCCGCCAGTAGCCCGTCCCATACCCGCTCCCCGGTGGCCGCCGCGAAGGCTTCCGCGTTATCCAATGCCGAACTCGCCTCGGCTACCCGGCCGCGGGCGGATTCGGCGTCGGACAGTAATTGGAAGTAGAGCGGCAGGAAAATCTGGGTGTCGTCTTGACGGTGCACGTCGATGGCGGCGCGGATCCCGGCGGCGGTGTCCAACCCGCCGGGACCGAGCGCCCCGGCCCAGCCCTCGATGATCTGCGCGGAGGCGGCCAGTTGGGCGATGCCGTTCTCGGTCAGCTCCGCGCCCAGCGCGGCGGCCGACTCGGCGGTCCCGGCCACCTGGCCCATGATCGCCCGGGACTGCAGCTCCGACACCAGCGTAATCGACCGGCCCAGTGTGTCATTGCGCGCAGCGGCCACCGACACTCCGCGGGCCGTGTGCTTTCGCACCTCGTCCGCGTTGCCCCGCAGGGCCGCGGCCCAGGCGGCGATGCCGTAGCCGCGGACGTCGAAGGCCATCAACACGTCGAACGCCATCAATTGGCCGTAGCGGCGCCAGTCGGCTTCCGGCAGCCGGTGCAGCAGCACGTCGACGGCGGCAGCCGAATCGTCCAGTGAACCCCGGATGAAGCAGACGAGGCTGCGCAGGTAGTAGCCGGCGGCGCCGGTCATCGCGTCCCCGGATTCATCGAATACCGCGACCAGGCCGTCGGCCAGTAGCGCAGCTTCCTCGAGTCGGCCCGAGCAGGCCGCCTCCAATCCCCGGAACGCCGCCTCGACACCGTATTCACCGCAGTCCGGGCCGATTTCGGCGAACCGGCGCAGGGCGTTGCGCACCACCGTGGAGTTCTGTCCGTTGATGAAGGATTTGACCGTGAGTTGTTGCAGCAGCAGGCCGGCCTCGTACTCGCGGCGCTCGGCGGACGGCTGCATCCGGGCCGCGACGTCGAGGGAATACGCGCTCAGGTCGGCCGCCTCGTGGTAGGCCGAACGCCGCCAGGCGGCCGCCAGCGCCGGGTCCAGGAGTGACCGGGCGGTGGCGGTGTCGAGTTCGGGACCAGCCCGCCAGGCGTGCTCCGCTCCGGCGAAGGCGTTCTCCAGAGCGGAGCGGTCGGCGCAGGCGTAGGCGCGGGCGATGTCCGCGTGTAGCCTGGTTCGTGCCGACCCGGCCGTGCCGGCGGCGACGGCGTCGCGAACCAGGCCGTGGGCGAACCGCATTCGGCGGGGAGCGGCGCTGACGATCAGTCCGCAGTGTTCCGCCGCGCGCAGGTCCTCGGCGAGTTCGCCGACGGGTCGCCCGAGTACCTCGGCGGCGATGTCGACGGAGAATTCGCCACCGAGCAGTGCCGCGACGGTCAGCGCCGCCCGGGTCGGCGGGGGCAGTTCGGCCATCCGGCGGCGGATCACGCCGGCCACCGCGTCGGGTACGTCGTCGGCACCGAAGGAAGCGTCGGAAAGCCGCCCGCTGTCGCGCAGCATCCGGGTCAATTCCGTTATGTAGAAGGGATTTCCATCGGTGCGGCGTTCGACGGAATCCACCAGTGCCGTGGACGGTGGCGCTCCGGCGACGTTCTGGATCAGCTCGGCGGTGGCAGCCCGGCTCAGGCCGCGCAGGCGCGACATCGCAATTTCGCACCGGCTCATCAGCCGGTCGAACTCGGCCTCGCGCAACGGCCGCGCCAGCCCGCCGTCCTGCCAGGTGGCCAGGATCAACAGCGGGCGTCGGGCCACGAAGGAGGTGAGCAGTTCCAGCACGTCCCGGGTGGTGCGATCGGCCCGGTGCAGATCGTCGAGCACGATGAGTGTGGGTCCGCGGCCGGCCGCCTCGGCTACGGTGTTCGCCAGCGATTCCAGGTAGGCGAAGCCGGTGTGCTCGCCGGCCGGCTCCGGGTCCGGAATCGCTTCGGCAGCTCCGGGCAGCTGCGCGTTGTCGGCCGCGAGTGCGCGCAGCACCTGTGACCACGCCCACGACGGTGGTGTTCGGACACCGCCGGCGTGGCCGACCCAGACCACGGCCATGCCGAAATCGTCGGCGAAACGCGCCGCCTCGGCGGCCAGTGCCGTCTTGCCGACGCCGCTTTCCCCGGTGACCACCGCCACCCCGCCGCAGCCGTCGGCGGCGGCGGTCAGCGCCTCGCGCAGCCGTGTCAGTTCTGCCGTGCGCCCGTAGAGCGATCGCACCGCGGGGGTACCGCGGGTGCCGACACCGGTCGAGGGCATCCAGTCGAGCTCTGCTGATTCCGAGCGGATCTCGCCAGCCAGTCGATTCAACGCCTGGCTCGGTCCGATGCCCAGCTCCTCGTCGAGCACCGCGTGCAGACGCTGGTGGGCCGCGAGTGCGTCGGCGCGCCGCCCCGCCCGGTACATCGCGAGCATCAGCATGCCCCACAGCTGCTCGCGCAACGGGTTGGCGGCCACTTCGGTTTCCAGGCCGCCGATCAACTCACCGGCCCGGCCCTGGGCGAGCTCCGCCTCGTAGCGGGCTTCCACCGCATCCGCCCGTAGCGCCTCGAGCCGGTGAATCTCGTGGTGGGCGAAGGGAAGATCACGGAAATCGGCCAGGGGGGCGCCTCGCCACAGCGCGAGCGCATCGGTCAACGTCCGGGCGGCGCCGGCGGTATCTCGGGCGGAGAGTAGCCGTTTGCCCTGTCCCACGCGGGTTTCGAACAGTCGGGTGTCGAGCCGGTCATCGCCGAGTCGGAGCCGGTATCCGTACCCGTCGGTGGCCAGCCGGTCGGCACGCTCCGGGGACGCCAGGATCTTGCGCAGGTTGGCGATGTAGGCCCGAACCGACGCCAGGGCCTTGGGTGGTGGTGCTTCGGCCCACACCTGTTCGATGAGCGCATCCACGGAAACGGTGCGGTCGGCCGACAGAAGTAACACCGCCAGCACGGCGCGCTGCCGGAGCCCCCCGAGCGCCAAGGCCCGCCCGCCGTCGTCGACGGACAACGAGCCGAGCATCAGATAGTCCACCGCGACCTCCCACCGCGACTGGGCTCCAACCGGAATCCAAACCCGCCTGTCTACCGTCCTCACGGCGGCCGGAGTACCCGCCCGCCCGGCGGACTCCACTGTCGATGAAAACGTTGCTGACGAAAGGAGTACCAGAGTCGTGACCGCAGGTCAAGACGAGTCGGGCGGTGAGCCCGCGCAGCCGGCCCGGGGGCTGACCCGGCAGGAGCGAGCCGACACGATCGGCGCAGCCGAGGATCGTCGCGCGCCAGGTGCCGGACGGCGGATGCTCGCGATGATGCGCCCGCGCTATCTGTTGTCGATGGCCGACGGATACCCGGCGGGCTTGCGGCAATTGCTGCAGTTCGGCTTGCTGATCGCCTATCCGGCCTGGCTGTTCGCGGTCGTGGTTTCGGAGCTGGTTTACGGCGCGGTCTATGCGCTGCTGTGGGTGCTGTTCTGGCCGCTGCGGGCGTGGATGAAACGCAACCGGCCGGAAGGCTACGCGGCCAGTCAGCACAAATAGTGGCGCTGCCGGGCCGCGGGCCGGGGGTGGCCGTCGAGGTCGTCCCGGCCGTCGCCGGTCCTCGACAGGTGGTGACCGCGCGGGTGTCCACCGGCCGTCGGATCACCCGGGTCCGTTCGGTGGTTCTCGACTGGGGTTACACCAACGTCTACCGCTACCACTGGGCCGGCCGCGCCGACTCGCCGATGATCCCCGTCGGGGACGCTGCGTGGCTGGCCTCCGACATCGGGACCGGTGCGACCGGTGAGCGTGACGCCGAGGAATGGGTCAGCGTCAACCGCATCGACCTGACCCCCTCGGGTGACGAATTCGGCGGCGCGACAGCGACCTTCCGGGTGCCGTCCTGGGCGCCGGCGTCATCTCCGGAGCTGGTCCGGTGGGCATGCCGGGTAATCGTGGAACGTGACGGCCGCGATATCGACGGGCACGGGGATTTCGCCGTTCGGGTGGCCCGCGGCGATGTGAACGCACCGGAGCCAGTGGCCGAACCCATCATGGGCGACCGGGAAACCGTCGTCGAGATCGACCTCGTCTCAACGGTATTCGCTTCCGGCGAGCTGATCCGCGGGCAGGTCCGGCTGCTGCCCACCGCGGACCTGCCCGACGGCGACGTCGGGGTGTGCTGGCGGCGGTGCCGCGAGTCGCACCCGCTGACCAGGACCCCCAGCCGAGGGGGCGGCTACGACGGCCCGGTGCTGAGGCTGGCCAAGCGTGTCCCGCTGTGTGCCGGCAAGCAGGTGGTGCTGCCCTTCGAACTCCCGCTGCCCGACGATGCGGCGCCGTCGGCGAGCGCGGTGCATTCGACGATGACCTGGTTCGTCCAGGCGCGACTGTTCTACGCGGGTTTCTCCGCTCATCTCACCGAGCGGGTGTTACGCCCGATCGTCGTCGTCAACGGGCCGGCCACCCCCGGTTGATTCCGCCCGGGGGGGCTGCGCCCGGCCCCCGGCGGTGGCAAGCTCGGTGGTATGGATTCCCGCCCCACCTCGCGCTTCATTCAGGAGGCGCACGCCCGAGCTCTCGACGCGCTGCCGATGGCAGACACCACCGACTTCGCCGACGCCGACCGGGGCTTCCTCGGGAAGCTGTCGCCGTGCGTGATCACCGCCGCCGACGGGCGGGTGGTCTGGAACAACGACGCCTACGACTTCCTGGCCGGCGACGCTCCCGTCTCGGTGCACCCGAGCCTGTGGCGGCAATCCCAACTGTGCGCCAAACAGGGCCTCTACCAAGTCGTCGAGGGCATCTACCAGGTGCGCGGCCTGGACCTGTCGAACGCCACGTTCGTCGAGGGCGACACCGGTGTCATCGTCATCGACCCGCTGGTGTCCACCGAAACCGCGGCCGCTGCGCTCGAGCTGTACCGGCAGCACCGCGGCGACCGGCCCGTTGTCGGGGTGATCTACACCCACAGCCACGTCGACCATTTCGGCGGCGTCCTCGGCGTGACCACCCAGGCCGAGGCGGACGCCGGCCAGGTGCCGATCCTCGCACCGGAAGGCTTCCTGGAGCACGCCGTCTCCGAAAACGTCTACGTCGGAACGGCGATGGCCCGCCGCGCGGCCTACATGTACGGCGCCGCCCTGGACCGCGGACCGCAGGGCCACGTCGGCTGCGGCCTGGGGCAGCTAGCGTCCACCGGTGAGGTGGCGATCATTCCGCCGACCGTGCACATCACCACCACCGGCCAGACCGAGTGCATCGACGGCGTGCAGATCGAGTTCCAGATGGCACCGGGGACCGAGGCGCCGGCCGAGATGCACTTCTACTTTCCCCGCTACCGGGCGCTGTGTATGGCGGAGAACGCCACCCACAACCTGCACAACCTGGTCACCCTGCGCGGGGCGGTGGTCCGTGACCCGCACGCCTGGTCGGGGTATCTGACCGAGGCGATCGACACGTTCCTCGATCGGTCCGACGTGGTGTTCGCCTCGCATCACTGGCCGACCTGGGGCGGCGACCGGGCCCGGGAGTACCTGTCGTTGCAGCGGGATCTGTACGCGTACCTGCATGACCAGACTTTGCGGCTGCTCAACCAGGGCTACACCGGAATTGAGATTGCCGAGAACTTCGAGTTGCCGCCGCGGCTGCGGAACGCCTGGCACTGCCACGGCTACTACGGGTCGGTCAGCCACAATGTCAAGGCGATCTACCAGCGCTACCTGGGCTGGTTCGACGGCAACCCCGCCCGGCTGTGGCAGCATCCGCCGGAGGCTGCCGCGCCGCGTTACGTCGAGGCGATGGGCGGTATCGAGCGGGTCGTCGAACGTGCCCGCACCGCCGCCGACGCCGGTGACTACCGCTGGGCCGCAACCCTGCTCGACCACGCCGTGTTTACCGATTCCGCGCATGCCGGCGCCCGTGCTCTCTACACCGAGGTCCTCGAGCAACTCGCCTACGGTTCGGAGAACGCCACCTGGCGCAACTTCTTCCTCAGCGGTGCCACCGAGCTGCGGGACGGTAACTTCGGCACCCCGGTCTCGGCGGCGTCCCCGACCATTCTGGGGCAACTGTCGCCTGAGCAGATCTTCGACACCATGGCGATCAACGTCAACGGGCCGCAGGCGTGGGACCTCGACCTGGCGATGGACGTGACCTTCGCCGACACCGGGCGTAACTACCGGCTGACCCTACGCAACGGTGTGCTGGTCTACCGCCGGGTGGCCGCCGATCTGGCCACCGCCGGGGTCACGATCACCCTGGCCGGGAAGGCACGGCTGCTGACGCTGCTGGCCGGTGACCGGGACTCGCCCGGCCTGCAGATCTCCGGTGACCCGCAACAGCTGGCGGCGCTCGTCGCGGTACTGGACAGACCGGACCCGGGCTTCAACATCGTCACGCCGTAGCCGGAGTGAAGTCGGGACCGGCCGTTACTGAACCGGGCGGTCCCGGTTTAACTCTTGCGGCCCACGGTGAGCATGTCGGCCACCGGCTGGATCCAGGCGGGCCGGTGCACCCGGTGCTGCTCGATGACGGTCAGCCCGGCGCCGGAGAACAACGCGCGCATCTCCTCGGGACTGGGGGCGTGCGCGGGGGAGGCCGACGTCAGCCGGGACAGTCCGCCCTCGGGCGCGAAGGTGGTCACCGCGACCACCCCGCCGGGGCGCAGCACCCGGTGGAAATCGGCCAGCGCGGCCGGCTGGTCGAAGAAGTGGAACGCCGAGGTGGTCACCACCGCGTCCAGCACCCCGTCGTCGAACGGCAGCGCCTCGGCGGGACCGGTCAGCCACTGCACGGCCGCCGACCGGGCGCGGGCCTGGGCCAGCATGCCCTCGGCCATGTCGACGCCGTAGACCTCGTCGGGGTGCAGCTCACGCTGTATCCGATCGGCCATGATGCCGGTACCGCAGGCGATGTCGGCGATCCGCCGGGAACCCTGCTCCCGCAGTACGGCGATTACCTCGGTCTGGGCCGGGCGATACACCCAGCTCTGCAGAACAGGCAGGTTGTAGAGCGGGGCGGCCAGGCTCCAGAACCCGGTGACCACGTCGTTGAAGATGCGGCGCTGCACGGTCGGCATGGCGGAGACGCTACGCCGCGCGGCGGGCTAGGTGATGGTGAGGCCGCCGTCGACCGCGATGGTCTGCCCGACGACGAACCCGCCGGCGGGCGAGGCCAGCCAGACCGCGGTGGCGGCGAGCTCGGCGGGATCGCCGGTGCGCCCCAGCGGAACCCGGGGCAGCTGGGCCTCCAGATAGCCCGGCTGGTAGCCGTCGGTCATCTCGGACTTGAAGAACCCGGGGGCCAGCGCATTGACCCGGATGCCCCGCCGGCCGCCCCACTGCTGGGCCAGATCCCGGGTCAGCCCGACGATCGCGGCCTTGGACGCGGAGTAGGCGGCCTGCGGCAGCCCGGCGGTGGTCAGCCCGAGCACGCTGGAGATGTTGATGATGGAGCTGCCCGGTCCCATCACCTTGCCGCAGGCCTGCGCCATCCAGTACGACCCGTTGAGGTTGATGTCGATCACCCGGCGGAACTCGTCGGGGGTCTCCCGGGTCGCCGGCACCGCGGTGCCGATTCCGGCGTTGTTGATCAGCACATCGACTCGGCCGAACTCGGCGACCGCGGCGTCCACCAGCGCCTGACACTGCTCGGGATCGGCGACGTCGGTCTGCACGCTCAGTGCGCGCCGGCCGGCGGCGGTGACCAGCGCAGTGGTGTCGGACATCTTCTCCAGTCGCCGCGCACCCAGCACCACGTCGGCGCCGGCCTCGGCGAACGCCTGCGCGAAGGCGACCCCCAGGCCGGCCGACGCGCCGGTGACGATGACGACCTTGTCGTCGAGGCGGAACAGATCGAGAACGCTCATGATGAACTCCTGGGGGGTGGGGCGTCAGGCCTGGATGAGGGCGGTTGCCCGGTCGAACAACCGCAGGGTCGCCTGGTGCAGGTGGTCGCCGACGGCGGCCGACGCCAGACCGGCGGCGGCGCGGGCGTTGGACCCCTCCAGGATCACCCCGAGCTTGAAGCAGGCCATCACCGTGTACCAGGTCAGCGCCGAAAGGTCCCGGCTGGTGTTGGTGGCGTACTCGGCGACCAGTTCGTCGGGTGCGGGCAGCCCGGGGGCATCCATCAGTGGATTGTTCAGCACGGTCTGCCCACCGGGATAGCGCCAGGTGGCCAGCATCCAGCCGAGGTCCAGCAGCGGGTCGCCGATGGTGCACATCTCCCAGTCGACGATGGCGACGACGTCACCGCCGGCGGGCGAGAACATCACGTTGGCCGCGTGGTAGTCGCCGTGCATGATGCCCGGGGACCAGCGCGCCGGGAGGTTGGTCTGCAGCCAGTCGGCGACGGCGTCGAGCGCCGGGATGTCGTGCCCGGGGTAGCCGTCGAGCTCGGCGTAGGACTCCAGTTCGGCCCGCCAGCGCGGGACCTGGCGTTCCAGGAACCCGTCGGGCTTGCCGAAATCCGCCAGTCCGACGGCGACGTGGTCGACGGCGTGCAGCCGGGCCAGCGACGAGGCCATGGAGATCCCCATCCGGTGCTGGATGTCCGGACTGCCGGCGTGCAGCGGCGGCAGACCCTGCCCCGCGTTGAACCCTTCGATGGGTTCCATCAGGTAGAAGACCGCGTCGCCGAGCACCGAGGTGTCGTCGCAGGCGGCGATCAGCCGCGGGTGCGGGACATCGGAGCCGGCCAGCGCCGCCAGTACCCGGGTCTCCCGGAGGATGACCTTGTTGGACACCGGGCGCAGGTGCTCGGGGCCGCGGCGGAAGATGTACTCGCGGCCGTCCCGGGTGAACCGCAGCAGGATGTTCTGGGTGCCGCCGGTGATCTCGGTGACATCGTGCAGCTCGCCGCTGCCGAGGCCCTGTTCGGTCATCCACTGCGCGACGCGGTCGAGGTTCTGCACGTGCATCAACCTAATCCGTCCCCGTCCTCGCTGTCCTCGGCCACGCGTTCCCGGCGGGATCCGATCGCGTTGAGCACGCTCCAGCTGACCAGGGTGCCCAGTGCGATCGCGAAGATACCGGCCACCGTGGCGACCACCGCGGCGGAATCGGCGGGCCCGCCGGTCACCCGCTCCGACAGCGACTCGAAGCCCAGCACCCCGGGCGCCAGCGACCAGAACGCGGCCAGCACCATCACCATCATCGGCGGGGCGGTGCGGATCTGGGCGGCCAGCAGGGCGAACGGAACCACCAGGGCGGCACCGATCGCCCCGCTGTGCGAGGCCCCCAGATAGTCGGCGCCGACCCGCTGGGCGATCAGCGCGATGCCGATCGCCGCGGTCAGCCACAGCAGTGAACCGCGCGGGGCCGACAGGTAGAAGTACAGACCGATGGCGATGACGAGAACCGCGGCGTAGAACGACCACGGGCCCAGTTGCGCGGACTTCTGTTGCGGCGGTGGCATTCCGGCGATCGCGATGCCGATCGTCACCCCGAACACCAGCAGCAGCAACTGCACGCCGCCGTACATCAGGCGGCTGGCGCCGGCGATGATCGAGCCGCCGGCCAGTTCCATGGCCCCGACCGTGAGCCACAGCCCGGGCAGCAGCGCCACCAGCGACGGCCCGATCACCCGCATCAGGTCGTCGTTGGCGGCATCGGCGATGAACCAGCTGGCGAGCACGGTGACCGTGGTCGCCGCCAGGGTCGGCACGATCGCCGACAGCGACGGGAACGCGGCACCGGCGGCCAGGATCGTCCCGACCACCAGGCCCAGCGCCGCGTGCCACCACAGCGACGCCCAGGTCGGGTCGATGATCATGCCGAACCCGAGGGTGGTGATGGCGTAGCCGAGGACGGTCACCACCGCGTTGAAGCGGTGCGGCAGGTGCCGGATGTGCGTCAGCTCGGTGATCGCGTCGGCGGGCCGGATCGCCCCGGCGGCCGCCAGCCGGGCGATGGTGTCCACCCGGCCGGCGTGGTCGAGCTGGGTGGTGCTGCGGGTGGTGATCTCCATCTGGTTGTGGTCGGCACCCACCTGAATGACGAGCAGGGTGGGCAGCGTCGCGATGCGCACCCGCGACGTCGTGTAGCGGGCGGCCACCGCGTGCAGCCGTTCGGTGACCAGCTGGGTGGGCTGGACGACCTCGACCATCGCCACGCCGAGCGCGGCCAGCAGAGCGGCGACTTCGGCATCGGAGCAGTGCCCGGGCGCGACGACGGGCGGGGGCGTCTCTTCGCGGACGGCATGCCACAGCCGCCGCAGTCGACTCAGCGGCATCGAATGACGTTCAGGGGGCGGGCTCGGGCGCCGGCTTCTTCTGCCAGGGCCAGCGGCCGCTGATCTCCAGCTCCAGCGACCAGCTCAGGAAGGTCCGGATGACCACGATGACGGCCAGCACGCCGACGTTCTGCAGCGTGGGCTCCACCGCGACGGTGCGGATGATGTCGGCGGCCACCAGCAGTTCCAGACCCAGCAGGATCGCGCGGCCGAGCTGGCGGCGGAAGGTCTGATAGGCGTCGCCGGTGCGTCGCACGGTACGGCCGACCGCCAGCCCCGCGGCCAGCACCGCACCGGCCGCGATGATGACGACCCCGATGACGTCGATCCATTTCCCGACGATCTCCACCAGCGACATGGTGCTCATGCCGACACGGTAGTGCCCGGAGCTCAGCCGGGCAGCGAGATGGTGGTGGCGGTGGGCGCGCCCCCGTAGCCGGGGATCGCCGCGATGGTGGCGGTCGCCCCGGCTTCCAGGCCGGGCGCGGATTTGGTGCGCGGGGAGATGGCGTAGGTGCGGGTGAACCCGTCCGCGCTGTGCGCGGTGATCTCGGTGTCCGAGAGCCGGGTCACCACCCCGGTCTGGGCGAACTCGGTGTGGAAGCTGCCGTAGCCGTCGTCGACGACGGATTCGCTGTGCAGGGTGGTCGATCCGGTGTCGTCGTGCCCGCCCCAGCCCCGCCCGCCGAACTCCGGTCCGCCACCGCCCGAGGACCCGCCGCCGGCGGCGTGGATCACCAGCGCCCCGCCCGCGCCGAGCACCGTCGCGACGGCCACCGCGGCCAGGGTCTTGCCACCCGACCAGCGTCCTGGGGCGGCGGCCTCGCCCCACACCCGTCCGGTCCCGGCCGGTGGCGTGGCGGTGTCCTGATCGGGGGTGTCGCCGTCGGCGGGCGTCCCGGTTGGTGTCTGTGCCATCCGATCACCGTTGCGCACTTTCCTATGCGTTCGCTGTGCGCCGACTTGTCGGCGACTTTGAGGGGGTGGTTCATAGCCAAGGCATAGGGTTCCTACAGGAATGGCCCATCGGCCTGTGGCAGCTTGGGTGGCTATGACGTCGAGAAACGAACGAGTGGAGATGCGTCGTGCCGACGGCAACCCGATCTCCGTGCTGGTGGTCGACGACGAGGCGGTGCTGGCCGAGATGGTCTCCATGGCCCTGCGCTACGAGGGCTGGGACGTGCACACCGCCGGCGACGGCGCCTCGGCGATCACCGCGGCCCGCGCCAACCGCCCCGATGCCGTCGTGCTGGATCTGATGCTGCCCGACATGGGCGGGCTGGACGTGCTGCGTCGCCTGCGGGAGCAGAACCCGGGCCTGCCGGTGCTGCTGCTGACCGCCAAGGACGCGCTGGAGGATCGGATCGCCGGGTTGACCGCCGGCGGCGACGACTACGTCACCAAGCCGTTCTCCATCGAGGAGGTGGTGCTGCGGCTGCGCGCGCTGGTGCGCCGGACCGGGGTGGCCACCGAGGACAGCGGCGCGCAGATCGTCGTCGGCGATCTGGTGCTCGACGAGGACAGTCACGAGGTCACCCGCGGCGGTGAGCAGATCACCCTGACCTCAACCGAATTCGAACTGCTGCGGTTCATGATGCGCAACTCCAAGCGGGTGCTGTCCAAGGCGCAGATCCTCGACCGGGTGTGGAGCTATGACTTCGGCGGCCGGTCCAACATCGTCGAGCTGTACATCTCCTACCTGCGCAAGAAGATCGACAGCGGGCGTTCGCCGATGATCCACACCCTGCGCGGCGCCGGCTATGTCCTCAAACCCGCAGCCTGAGTCGCGCCGGCCCGGGACAGCTGTGCTTCACCCGTCGACCTGGTCGTTGCGCACCCGGGTGCTCAGCGGCCAGGTGCTGTTGCTGCTGCTGGTCTGCCTGGGCATCGGGACGGCCACCGAACTCGCGCTGCGCAGCTACCTCTACCACCAGCTCGACGGGCAGGTGCGCGACGTGGCGGCCCGCTCGGCGCTGCTGTCCGCGCTGCCGCCGCCGCGCCCGGACATGCTGCGCGAGCTCGGGCATCACGCCGGCCCGGGCCCGAGCTTCCTGGACTCACCCGGGCAGCCGGTCGGCCTGGTCACCGCCGTGATCGAATCCGACGGCACGCTGTCGGCCGGGGTACTCGCCCGCAACGGGCAG
>WBZQ01000907.1_pt1 | contig 19506 bp, 15 predicted proteins | sample 5204251 | NCBI WGS metagenome assembly WBZQ01 (sample SAMN12412402, study PRJNA552823) | activated sludge metagenome | isolation source: activated sludge from nitrification reactor of wastewater treatment plant... | place: USA: Virginia | collected 2017-09
CCGCCCGGTGTTTCTGCGGGCGGTCCCGGTTTCACTCCGGCTCCGTCGGCTCTCGCTTCGCTCGCTCCAACTCCGCCTGCGTTCACCGAACCGCCCGGTGTTTCTGCGGGCGGTCCCGGTTTCACTCCGGCTCCGTCGGCTCTCGCTTCGCTCGCTCCAACTCCGCCTGCGTTCACCGAACCGCCCGGTGTTTCTGCGGGCGGTCCCGGTTTCACTCCGGCTCCGTCGGCTCTCGCTTCGCTCGCTCCAACTCCGCCTGCGTTCACCGAACCGCCCGGTGCCCAACACCGACACCGCGACCCACGGCAGGCAGCCGAATCCCAGCAGCAGGCTCCAGTGCCCCTGCAACAGCCGCTCGGCCACATACGGATTCCAGATCGCCACCGTCGCGGCCAGGAACTGCCCCGGCAGACCGGCGTCGACCAGGTCCGCGGCCAGCCGCGCCGCCCCCCAGCCGGCCAGCCACAGACCCAGGATCAGCAGCGCCTTGACCAGCACCCCGCCGTCGAGCACCGCCGAACCCAGCGCCACCGCGAAGTCCTGCGGCACCGCGCGCGCGGCCGACTCGGACAGCCCCAGGGCGGTGTCGGACAGCCACGAGCGCGGGGTGGACACCGCGTCGCGCAGCAGCAGATAGCCCGGCGCCAGCAACGGCGCGGTGATCAGCAGACTGAGCAGCAGTGCGTAGCAGGGCACCGCGCGGCGGCGCGCCCGGGTCACCCTCGACCAGCCCCTACTTGGGGTCGCTGGACGGCCCCTGATCGAGCATCAGGTCGGGCCGATGCGCGGGCAGTTTCTCGGTTTCCGCCTCGGCCGCGGGCATCGGCCCGGTATCCGGCGGCCGTCGGCCGAACAGCCCGCCACCGTTGTCCAGACCCGGGTCGATCAGCGCGGCCTCGGTGCGCAGCCCGAAGGCGCCCAGCACGGCGCCGGCGATCAGCGCGACCAGCCCGGCCGCGGTGAACGAGATCGGCAGCACCCGGGTCCACAGCCCGATCCGGTCCCGCTCACTGCGCGCGGCAGCCACCTGGTGCTCGACGGTGTCCGACGTCGACGTGACCGTGTAGTCGGCCAGCGTGCGCTCGGGGTGCAGGCCGTCGCGGGCGTAGTAGTGGTTGGCGTGTTCCTTGGTCTTCACGATGGTGCCCGACACCGGGTCCACCCAGAAGGTGCGGGACGCGGCGTAGAAGCGCTTCATGGTGATCTGCTCTTCGGGATCGACGCCCTCGAGCCCCCACATCGAGGCCAGCGCGGTGACCTCGGCGTCCTCGTCGTTCTCGTACAGCGACCGGTAGGCGACCGGCTTGGCCAGCTTCTCGCCGGTCGAGTCGTAGCCGATGTTCTGGGTGAACTTGTAGGCGATCAGCCCGTTGACGTCGTCCTCGCCGACGTAGTTGGCGTCCTCGGCGACCTGGGCGATCGGGTCGAACACCTGATACGACTTCTTCTCGGTGTCGAACGGGAACCGGTAGGTCAGGCCCTCGTGCGGCAGCGGCTTGGGCACGGCCGGCTCGGGGTGCTCGATGGTGCGCGGCCGCTGCAGGAAACCGCTGTCGGGAATCGGCAGGGCGGTCGCGCGATCCAGCGACACGGTGTCCACCAGCGCCAGCAGCAGCCCCTGGTCTTCCTGCTTGTCGGTGCGCCGCACCAGGTCGCCGACCTGCAGCGTCACCTTGGTCGGGCCCGACGGCTGTTCGACGGTGATGGCGCGCACGGCCTCCACCGGGGTGTTCTCGGTGGTCCGGAAATGCGGGGTGGACAGCGACTGCGGGTCCAGCACCGTGCCGGTGCCCGAGCTGACCAGCCGGGCGTCCAGGTTCAGCGGGATCTGCTGAATACGGCTGGAGGTGTAGGTGGACAACAGCAGTGCCGCGATCAGCAACCCGGAACCCAAGCCCAGCAATCCGCACGCCGCGATGCGCAAGAGCACTGCACGATTCACGTGGCGGTACCTTCCTTCAAAACCCGGGAGTAGGCGGCAAAACAGTCCGCTGCGACCCTAACAGTCGATTCTGAAATACGGGCCATCGAGCCCGCTCCCGATGGGCCGCGCGGCGGCGTCCGGCAAGATGATGCCATGGCAGCGCCGCGGGCACCCGAGGCCGTCGACCAGCAGGTCGGTGGCACCCGGAGCTTCCTGCCCGCGGTGGAGGGCTTGCGCGCCTGGGCCGCCATTGGGGTGGTGATCACACACGTCTCCTTCCAGACCGCGGCGTCACACGGCCCGTTGGGCCGGTTGCTGGGGCGTTTCGACCTGGCGGTCGCGGTGTTCTTCGCGCTGTCGGGGTTCCTGCTGTGGCGCGGGCACGCCGCCGCCGCGCGCGGATTGCGGCACCGGCCGCCGACGGTGCACTACCTGCGGTCCCGGCTGGTCCGGATCATGCCCGGCTACCTGGTGGCGGTGGTGGTCATCCTGGTGCTGCTGCCCGACGCCCGGGACGCCGGCCCGACGGTGTGGCTGGCCAACCTGACCCTGACCCAGATCTACGTGCCGTTGACGCTGACGCCCGGCCTCACCCAGATGTGGAGCCTGTCGGTGGAGGTGACCTTCTATCTGGTGCTGCCGCTGCTGGCGTTGCTGGCCGCCGTGCTGCCGGTGCGCGCCCGGATCCCGGTGATCGTCGGCGTCGGGGCGGCCAGTCTGGCCTGGGGACTGCTGCCGATCACGACGGCCGTCGGGGTCAACTTCCTGAACTGGCCGCCGGCCTACGGTTCCTGGTTCGCCGCGGGGATGCTGCTGGCCGAGCTGACGGTCAGCCGGGTCGGCTGGGTGCACCGGTTGGCCCGCCGTCGGATCCTGATGGCCGCCGTCGTGCTGGTCGCCTACGGCATCTCGGCGTCGCCGGTGGCCGGCCCGGAGGGGCTCACCCCGGCGACGCTGGGCCAATTCGTCGTGCGCACCGCGATGGGCGCGATCATCGCGTTCGGGCTGCTGGCCCCGCTGGTGCTCGACCGCCCGGACACGCCGCACCGGCTGCTGGGCAGTCCGGCAATGGTGACCCTCGGCCGATGGTCCTACGGGTTGTTCGTCTGGCACCTGGCCGCCCTGACGATGGCGTTCCCGGCGGTCGGCCGGTTCGTGTTCAGCGGCGACATGGTCGTCATCCTGGTGCTGACACTGATCTTCGGTTTCGCGATGGCCGCGGTCAGCTACGCGTTGGTGGAGCAACCGTGCCGGCAGGCGCTGCGCAACTGGGAGCGCTCACGGCGCGCCGCCCCGCCCCTGGACAGTTCCGTCACCGACACCCCCGAGCCCGCCGTCGCGGTGTAGCAGCGGCACGGCCGAGGCGGCCAGCAGCGCCAGCGAGATCAGCGCGAACAGCTGCACCCACATGCTGTTGCCGGCGTAGCCGTCGACCGACCGCCACGGATGCCGCGACAGCAGCGCACCCGCGAGGATCAGCGCGGTCGGCGCCCCGCCCAGGGTCAGCCGGCGGGTGGCCGCGGGGTGCTCGCGCAGCAGGTACAGCCCCCCGGTGGCCGCGGCGAAGATGACCGCGCCGGGGATCCCGGCGATCAGCGTGCCGACGCCGATCACCGCGGCGGCGCACACGCCCGGCGGCGGCGTCCACGGCCGGCACGGCGTACCGCCGGTCAACCTCCGGGCCGGCCACCAGGCCAGCAGCGCCAGCATCGGCAGCAGCGCCAGACCGCCGAACAGCCCGGCCCGGTAGCCGGTGTTGGACTCGAAGCGCAGGGTGATGGTGCCGTCGGTGCCGGCCGGCAGCACCCAGCCCTGCTGCCAGCCGTTGACCACCACCGGGGTCAGCACCGACCCGTCGGGCCCGCGGGCGACCCACCCGGGACTCACGCTTTCGGGTACCACCAGCGCCCGCGCGCTCGGGGCGGGGCCGACGGTGATGTCCCGGCGGTCCGGGCTCCAGGCGTCCACCGCGGCGGGGGTGGCCGTGGCGGTCGGCACCCGGGCTGCCGCGGGCGTGTCGAGTTCCGCGCCGTCGATGAAGAAGGCCGGGCCGGGGGAGACGATCAGTTCCTGCTGCCCGGCCGGCAGCTGGATCGGCCCGGAGATGCACGGGCGGGCCGGCACCGGGTCGCCGTCGAGCAACGCGCCCACGGTGGTCTGCACCGAGGTCTGCACGAACCGGCCGGCCAGCCCGATCACCGGGCCCTGACCGCACGCCAATGTGATGGCCCGGTTGCGGTTGACGGCGGCGTCGGCCGGGGCGATCGGGCGGCCGTCCGGCCGCAGCGCCACCACCTCGGCCAGCCCGGGCGGCTTGACCTGGTCGAAGCCCAGCGACGTGCGGTCGATGATGTCGGTCCAGTTCAGCAGGCTGATCGACACGGTGTCGGTGTCGTGCGGGAACAGGCTCACCGTGGTCGACCCGTCCGGGGCCAGTTCGCGGACCTGCGGCCCGTTGCCCAGGTCGACGGCGACCAGGCTCGGGTGCGCGGGCAGCGCAGACGCGGCCGGGGTCAGCCGCAGCCCGCCGACCCGGGTCTGCGACGGCAGCTTCAGCGTCAGGGTGGGGTCGGCGTGGCTGGGCACAATGTGCTGCGGCGCCGTCCACGAGGTGCGCGGATCGCCGTCGGCGGCGGCGTAGGCCGACCCCAGCACGTCGATCAGGTCGGCGTCGCCCAGCGTGTAGGCCTTGCCCGGCTCCCGGATCAGGTCGGCGAGTTTGGGGCCCTGACGCGGCATCACCCACACGGTCGGGGCGACGGTGGTGGTCTGCGGGACGGTCAGCGTCCGGCTCATATTGACCGGTTCCTCGGGGGCCAGGGTCATCGCCGCCGCGCAGTGCACGCCGTCGGGGGCGTCCGCGCAGCCGGGCCGGCCGAGCAGCTCGGGGCCCAAATCCCAGCCGGCGACCGTCGCACCGACCGGCGGGCCGGGCACCAGCAGCGTGTGCCGCAGGTTGACCGGGTGCGCGAAACCGGAGGCGTCGTACTGGGTGACGCTCAGGTCGGTGACGGCGAACTGCACGCCGGAGCTGCCGTCGTCGGTGCCGGCGGCGGTGATCCGCACCCACGGGGTCTCGCCGTAGGGCAGCGCGACGGTCAGCGGCTTGCCCGGCTCGGTGAACCGCAGCGTGCTGGTCCCGTTGACGGTGGAGATCTCCAGGCGGCGGATCTGCGCGCCGACGGCCGTGGCGCTGGGGGTGATGGTCAGGATCGCGTTGGTCACCGGGTGGTCGAAATCCACCTGCAGCCATTGCCCGACGGCGGGCTCCAGCGCATTGGACACCCACGCGGTGCCGCTGTCCCCGTCGATGGCCGCCGCCGGGCCGGACCCGGGCGTCACCGACGGCAGGGTGGTGGCGTCCGACGACGAACTGGAGGCGCTCAGCCGCCCGCCGGACCAGCCGGCGCGCACCTGGTCGGTGCCGGGGGCCGGGTAGTCCGGTACCCGGTTGGTGGTGTGGCGTTGGTCGCCGTCGGCCCGGGCGGCCGACGAATGGTTGTCCACCCGGCCGTAGTCGGTTTCCCGGCGCACCGGGGTGTCGGTGACGGTGACCAGCGGGGTGGGCAGACCGGCCGCGGCGGCGTCGCCGGTCAGCAGCACCGGGCCCAGCGGTGCGCGGGCGAGCAGCCGGCGTCGCTCGTCGATCCGCAGCAGCGCCTCGGGGCCGCCGTCGATGCGGGCCATCGCGTCGATGTCGGTCAGATACGGCGCACCCGGATTGCCGGCCGAGGACACCCGGTAGATCTCCACCGCCGGGTACAAGGGCCGCAGCCCGCTGTCAGAGACGAAGCCCTCGAGTCGGCCCGGTCCGACCGGGTCACCGAACTGGGCCGCCTTGTGCAGGCCGGGGGAGCCCTCGACGGCGCGGTGCACCAGGATCGGCCGTGCCGAGCGGGAGGTGTCGGGGTCCAGGTCGTTGCGCAGCACCAGATAGGAGATGCCTTGACGGGCCAGGGTGTCGGCCAGCCCCGCCGACGGCCGTCCCGCGGCGAGCTGCCGCTGCACCGAGTCCAGCGCCCGAATGGTCTGCGGCGGGTTCAGCGGGATGGAGTCGCGCACCCCCCACGGGGTGCGGCCGAGCACCTGCAGCGGCTCGTCGTGGCTGTTGCCCCACACCTGGGTGGCGAACGGCGCGCCGGGCACCACCAGCACCCGGCCCGGGGTGGGGTGGCCGGTGTTGTTCTCGGCGAGCCAGTCGGCGGTCTGCTGCCAGTAGTCGGGGATCTTGCCGAACCCGCCGGGCGGCACCAGCCGGCCGGACCAGGCCAGCGACGACGCCACCGCCAGCGCGGTCAGCACGACGATGCCCACCGCGACCCGCTTGTCGTCCTCGGGGTGGGTGAAGGCGCGCCGCCACACCGCCACCGGCGCGCTGCCGGGCAGCGGGATCCGGCCCAGCAGGTGGGCCAGGCCCAGGATCAGCGGGATCCGCACCACCGGTTCCAGCTTGTGCACATTGCGCAGTGGGGCCCCGGACGCGTCGAGGAAGTCCTGGACGCTCTCGGCGATCGGCGAGCCGAGCACCCCGGAGTAGCCGACGGCCAGCAGCGCGATCCCGACGAACGCCATGATGATCAGCCGGCCCCGGGCCGGCATGGTCTTCAGCGCCAGGCCGGCCAGCCCGCCGGCGGCGACCAGGGTGGTGGCCAGCACCGCCGTCGTCCCGGTGACCAGCGACGAGGCGGCGGTGGCATCCGGTGCGACGAACGGGGTCCAGGCGTCGGTGCCGCGCAGCACCTCGGTCAGCGACGTCCACCGGGTGGTCACCCGGGAGGATTCGATGAAGTCCAGAAACGGTGGCGATATCCGGCCCAGCAGCAGCAGCGGGATCACCCACCAGGTGACCGCCAGCGCCGATGCCGCCAGCCACCAGCCGCTGAACTTCCACCAGCGGCCGTCCGGGCGGTGGCCGGCCCACCAGATGATGGCCGGCAGGCAGGCCAGCAGGGTGGCGACGGCGTTGACCGCGCCCATCAGGGCCAGTGCGATCCCGGCCTGGCCGGCCAGCCGGCGCAGCGAGCGCCCGTCGTCGCGCAGGGCCAGCACCACCGGCAGCGCCACCCACGGCGCCAGCATCATCGGCAGGGTTTCGGAGCTGATGGAGCCCAGCGTGGTCAGCACCCGCGGCGAGACAATGAACGCGGTTGCCGCGACCATCCGCGACGACGTGCTGCCGATGCGCAGCGCCTCGGCCAGCCGCAGCAGCCCCCAGAAGCCGACCGTCAACAGCAGGGCCCACCACAGGCGCTGGGTGACCCAGCCGGGCAGGCCGAGCACGTCGCCGAGGACGAAGAACGCGCCGTGCGGGAACAGGTAACCGTAGGACTGATTCTGCGTCTGGCCGAACGGCAGGTCGGAATTCCACAGGTTGGCGGCGCGGGCCAGGAACTGTAGCGGGTTGGCCGTCAGATCCAGCTTGGTGTCCGGCGAGATCAGGCCGGGGGACTGGCCGAAGGTGGTGGCCAGGGTGAGCGCCGAGACCAGCCACAGCCAGCGCCGGGACAGTCTCGGCGGCAGGGTGTCGGCGGTACTCAGGGCCGTGCTCGGTTCCTTCGCGGGTGGTCCCGAACCACCCGGGGGGTTAGCGCTTGCCGTACTCGACGCGGTTGAGCACACCCGAGGAGTTGGGGTCGCCCGCGGTGATCTGCGGCTTGGTGTCCTGCTGGACCATCAGCGTCACGCCGAACACCGAGGCCGCACCGAGCAGCAGCCCGACCACCACGCTGGCGGCGGCCGGCACCACGAACCGGGTCATGTGGGCTCCTCGGCGACATCGGCGGACGGTCGGACTGCTGGCCAACCTTACACGGGCGCAGTCGGTGCTCCCTGGAGCCGGGCTCTATCGTGAGGGGCCGTGGAGGCAATGGCCGAATCCGGCCATCGACTCCAGCCGCAGGGGGAAGGTGACATCGGATGAGCAATCGGCCCAACGGGTTGGCGACGCTGCTGGGAACACCGGGGCGCGCCGTGGCGATCCTGATCGCCTTCATTCTGGTCGCCGGTGTTTCGCTCGGGTCGATCGCATTCATGCTGTTCGGGCCCCGCGGCGGGTCCACCCCGTCGTCGCCGCGGGCGGCCAAACCCGCCGCCGGGCAGCCGTGCTCGGCCGAGCCGCAGGTCTTTGTCGACGGTATGGCCATGACCCGCGACGGACTGGCGGTGACGCTGCGGCTGACCGGCGGATGTGATTCCGACGACGTGCTGACCGGTGCGGGGGTGGGCCTGTCGATCTCCGGCGGGTCGACCGACATCGCCGCCGGCGTCTTCGACCTCACCGGATCGCCGATCGCACTGCCGGGCGACCGGGACACCACCCACACCTTCGTGTTCCCCGCCGGCATGTACTGGCGGACCCCGGAGCTGGTGTCCGCGCGGTACTCCTACGGGGATCTGACCGCGACGCTGACCGGCGCGAGCCACGGCAGCGGCTCCGGCGGCTACGGCTCCAGCGTGACCGCGCGCTCGCCCATGTCACCGGCGCACGGCAGCGCCGACGCCACCGCGGCCGCCGCGCTGGGTGAACTGTCGGCCGCCGATCGCAGCGTGGTCAGCTCGTCGCTGGAGAACTGGTGGGTGCCGCAGGTCAGCTCCAAGCGCGTGGGGCTGTACACCGACGGGATCACCTACGGCAACGAGGACATCCTGCGCAACCACCTGCAACTGCGCCAGCAGTACGACAACGTGCGGCTGCTGTGGGCCAACGACTGGTCCACCTTCGACATCGCCAACTGGTGGGTGACCATCGTCGGGGCGCCGTACTCGGATTCCGGCCAGGCCAACGGCTGGTGCGACAGCCACGGGATCGGCGTCAACGACTGCTTCGCCAAGGTGGTCAGCACCACCCGAGGCCCGGCCGGGACGACGGTGCTGCGGCACTGAACCGGGCGGTTCGGGGAGCGCAGGCGGAGTTGGCGCGAGCGTAGCGAGTGCCGGCGGAGCCGGAGCGACACCGGGGCCGCCCACAAACAAACCCGGCGGATCAGGCCAGGTTGGACAGCACCGCGTAGGTGAGGACGGCGACCCCGATGACGCCGACGATCGCCAGCAGCGCCAAGAGCATCGGGGGAATCGGCCAGGCCGAGGCGACCGGCGCGGGGTAGGCGCCGGAATTCGGATAGGCGTCCGACGTCGGATAGGGCCCTGGGTAGGCGGGCACCGGACCGCTGAGCATCGGGTTGGGCATCGGGTTCGGCATTGCCGCAGGCATGGGCGCCGGCATGGTCGGCATGCCCGGGGCCGCCATGGTGGGGGCCGACGGGGCCGGTGCCGGGGGTGCCGACGGGGTCCAGTAGGAGATCACCGGTTGTTCTTCGGGTTCCGGCGGCGCCGCGTCGGCCCACCAGTCGCCACCGGCGGTCGGGGCGTCGGGGCGTGCGCCCAGCTGCGTCGGGGCCTCGGCCCGCGGGCCTGCGATGTCGGTCACCGCGCCCAGCGCGTCGGCCAGTGCCGCGGCGAACGCGGTGCAGTCGGGATAGCGGTTGCCCGCGCCGGTCGACTGCCCGCGGTCGATGACTGCGTCGACGGCCGCCAGCTCCCGGCGCTCGTCGGCCAGCGCGAACCCGGGCCGCTGCGGGTGGCCGAGCAGCAGCCACGCCACCGTCGCCGCCAGTGCGTACTGGTCATCACCGTCGCCGGCGACGGCTTCGGGCCCGGAGATGCCGACGTCGGTCAGCGCGATCCGGCCCCCGCCCGCGGTGGCGACCATGATGTTCGACGGGTCCAGCTGCCGGTGCACGACGCCCTGGCCGCGCGCGTAGTCCAGCGCCTCGGCGGCGGCGGCGACCAGCTCGGTCACCTGGGCCGGTGGCATCCCGTCGGGATACCGCTCGGCCAGCAACCGGCCGGCGTCGGTGCCGTCGACGAAGTCCATCGCCAGCCACAACCGGCCGGCGTCGCTGCCGCGGTCGTGCACCCCGACGATGTGCGGGTGCCAGAGGGTGGCGGCGGCGTCGGCCTCCCGGGTGAAACGTTCGGCGAACACCGGATTGTCCGACAGCTCGGCGGTCAGCACCTTGACCGCGTCCTGGCGCGGCAGCCGCGGATGTTTGGCCAGATAGACCTCGCCGGTGCGGCCCGATGCCAGCGGCCGCACCACGGTGTATCCGGCAACGGAGTCCCCCGCACTCAACGTCATGGCGGAAACTCTATCGCCGCACGTTGTTACGATTCCGCCCATGTCGACGTCCCAACGCCGAAACCGCCGGCCCACCGTGCGCCCGCTCACCGCGATCCTGAGCGTGCTGGGGGCCATCGCCATGGTCGCCGCCGTGGTGGTGGGGCTGAACCTGCGCAACCACCGCGACGGCGCTTCGGTGCAGACCGCCGAATCGCCGGCCGAGACCACGCCGGCCGCCGAGGCCCCGGCCCCGGCGAACTGCAGCCTGTCGCTGCGCGACAAGCTCGCGCAGCTGCTGATGGTCGGGGTCAAGGACGCCGCAGACGCGCGCGCCGTCGTCGCCGATCACAAGGTGGGCGGCATCTTCATCGGGAGCTGGACCGACCTGGGCATGCTGGGCGACCCGCTGCGCGAGATCGAGGCCGTCGCCGTCGACACCGAGGCGAAGATCCCGCTGGCGGTCAGCGTCGACGAGGAGGGCGGCCGGGTGTCGCGGCTGAAGAAGGTCATCGGCGAGCAGTTGGCGCCGCGCGAACTCGTCGCCGCCGGCAAGACCCCCGAGCAGGTCGAGGAGCTCGCCGAGCAGCGGGCCAAGGAGATGGTCAAGCTCGGCATCACCATTGACTTCGCCCCGCTGCTGGACGTGACCAGCGGCGATCCCGACGGCGCCATCGGCGACCGGTCGTTTTCCGGTGACCCGGCCGTCGTCACCAAGTACGCCGGGGCGTACGCCCGGGGCCTGAAAAAGGGTGGGCTGACCGCGGTGTTCAAGCACTTCCCCGGCCACGGCCACGCCTCGGGTGACTCGCACACCGGCGGGGTGAGCACGCCGCCGCTGGCGCAGCTGGAGAACAACGACCTGCTGCCGTACAAGGACCTGATTCCGCAGCGCCTCGCCGAGGTGATGGTCGGCCACATGGTGGTGCCCGGTCTGACCGACGGCAAGCAGGCCAGCCTGAGCGGCCCGGCCTACGCCAAGCTGCGGGAGATGGGCTTCACCGACGTCGCGTTCACCGACGACCTGTCGTCCATGAAGGCCATCACCGACATCTACCCGGTGCCCGGCGCCGTGCTGCTGTCGCTGCAGGCCGGCGCGGACATCGCGCTGTGGGTGACCACCGACGAGGTGCCCGCCGTGCTGGACCGGCTGGAAAAGGCCGTCGCCGACAATGAACTGCCCATGGAGCGGGTCAACGAGGCGCTGGGCCGGGTGCTGAAGATGAAGGGCGCCCCGCCGCTGGGCTGCTGACAGGCTGCTGACAGCGGCCGAGGTGAACGTCCGAAGCCCGGTAACTTACCCTGGAGTCAGTTCGTGGGGTTGACGGGAGGTGACGGGATGGCCGGTGGCACCAAGCGGTTGCCGCGCGCGGTGCGCGAGCAGCAGATGCTCGACGCCGCGGTGCAGGAGTTCTCCGTCAACGGCTACCACGAGACCTCGATGGATGCCATCGCCGCGCGCGCGGAGATCTCCAAGCCGATGCTCTACCTGTACTACGGGTCCAAGGAGGAACTGTTCGGCGCGGTGCTCGACCGCGAGCTGGTCCGGTTCATCGAAGCCGTCGGCGCCGACATCGATTTCACCCTGCCGCCACGGGACCTGCTGCGCTCCACCATCAAGGCCTATCTGACCTACATCGACGCCAACCGGGCGTCCTGGATCGTGCTGTACACCCAGGCCACCAGTTCCCAGGCGTTCGCCCACACGGTGCGCGAGGGCCGCGAGCGGATCGTCGAGATGGTCACCCGGCTGTTGTCCGCCGGCACCCGGAATCCAATGCCCGAGAGCGACTTCCAGCTCACCGCCATCGCGTTGGTGGGCGCCGGTGAGGCCGTCGCCAATCAGGTCAGCGTCGGCGACGTCGAGGTTGATGACGCCGCCGAGCTGCTGATCAACCTGTTCTGGCGCGGCCTCAAGGGCAAACCCGCGCCGGCGCAGTCCGGCGAGTGATTCAGCGCCCCCGCACCGTCGCGGTCAGATGCGGGTACCCCTTCTTGAGGTTGCGCATGCTCAGATCCCAGCCGTCGACCACGCGTTCGGTGTACACCCCGACCGATGCCGGCAGCAGCACCGGCTTGCCGAACCGCACCGAGTAGTCCACCGCTGTCGGCAGCTGCCCTTCGATATTGGCCAGAATCGCTGCCGCGGAGAACATTCCGTGCGCGATCGCGGTCGGGAAACCGAACAGCTTGGCGCCGATGCCGGAGGTGTGGATCGGGTTGTGGTCGCCGCCGATCGACGCGTAGCGCCGGATCTGGCCCGGCGTGATCTTCAGAATCGAGTTGGGCGGCGGCAACTTCGGCGCCTTGGCCGGTTCGGGTTTCGGCTCGTCGGACAGGCTGGTGCGCTGCTGGTGCAGGAACGTCGTCACCTGCCGCCACGCGGTCTCGTTGCCGACGCTGACCTCCGAGATCAGGTCCACCAGCAGCCCCTTGCGGTGCTCCCGCAGGTTCGCCGCGGACACCGTGATCCCGACGGTGTCGGACACCGTGATCGGCCGCAGCCGGGTGATGTGGTTCTCGGTGTGCACCGAACCCATTGCCGGGAATGGGAAATCGAACCCGGTGGCCAGCTCCATCACGGCCGGGAAGGTCAGCACGAACGGATAGGTCAGCGGCACCGTGTCGGTGAACCGCAGGCCGGTGACATCGGCGTAGGCCGCGACATTCGCCGCGTCGATCGGCAGTTCGTCGACGGTGACGGTGCGCGACGGCAGGGTGTCGCCGCGCGGGATCACCGGCAGCGCGCCGACGGCCGCGCGCAGCATGTTGGTCAGCGAGGAGGGTTGCGAGGCCATCGGAATCACGCCCCCAGCATGGCCTGGCCGCACACCCGGATGGTGTTGCCGGTGATGGCGGACGAGGCCGGGCTGGCGAAGAACGCGATGGCCTCGGCCACGTCGACCGGCTGGCCGCCCTGGAACAGCGAGTTCAGTCGGCGGCCCACCTCGCGGGTGGCCAGCGGAATGGCCTCGGTCATCTTGGTCTCGATGAAGCCCGGCGCCACCGCGTTGATGGTGATGTCCTTCTCGGCCAGCGACGGGGCCAGTGCGTCGGTCAGCCCGATCATGCCGGCCTTGGTGGCCGCGTAGTTGGTCTGGCCGCGGTTGCCGGCGATCCCGGCCATCGAGGACAGGCCGATGATCCGGCCGCCGGTGCCGATCACGCCGTCGGCCACCAGGCCCTCGGTGAGGCGCTGCGGGGCCAGCAGGTTGACCGCGATGACGGCGTCCCAGCGGGCGTTGTCCATGTTGGCGAGCAGCTTGTCGCGGGTGATGCCGGCGTTGTTGACCAGCACGTCGGCCCGGCCGCCGTGATGTTCGATCAGGTGCGCGGTGATCTTGGCGACGGCGTCCTCGGCGGTGACGTCCAGCGGCAGCGCGGTGCCGCCGACCCTGGCGGCGGTCTCGGCGAGTGCCTCGGCGGCGCCCTCGACGTCGATGGCCACCACCTTGGCGCCGTCCCGGGCGAACACCTCGGCAATGGTGGCGCCGATGCCGCGGGCCGCGCCGGTGACGATGGCGACCTTCCCGTCCAGCGGCTTGTCCCAGTCGGCGGGGGCCTGCGCTTCACCGGCGCCGACGCGGATCACCTGGCCGTCGACGTAGGCCGACTTGGCCGAAAGCAGGAAGCGCAGGGTGGATTCGCACCCGCTGGCGCCGGGGGTGGCGTCCGGGGACAGATACACCAACTGCACGGTGGCCCCGTGCTGCATCTCCTTGGCCAGCGAGCGGGTGAAGCCCTCCAGCGCCCGCTGGGCGATGCGCTCGTCGACGCTGCCGGTCAGCGCCTCGGGGGTGGTGCCGACGACGACGATCCGCCCGGACGGGGCGATGTTGCGCAGCAGCGGGGTGAAGAAGTCATGCAGGGCGCGCAGATCGGCGGGCGTGGTGATGCCGGTGGCGTCGAACAGCAGGCCGCCGAACCGGTCGGCCCACCGGCCGCCGAGGTTGTTGCCGACGATGTCGTAGTCGTCGGCCAGTGCGGCGCGCATCGGCTCGGCGATCCGGCCGTCGCCGCCGATCAGCAGCGGGCCGGCCAGGGCCGGCTCACCGGCGCGATAGCGGCGCAGGGTCTCGGGCTGCGGGACGCCGAGTTGCTTGGCCAGGAATGCTCCGGGCGCGGTGCCGAAGACGGAGGAGTACAGGTCGGACGGGAGTTTGGGGGCCACGGAAGCTGCCTCTCATATCGCAGTCGGATGCGGTCGGAGACTAACTTACTCCAGAGTAAGAAGGGTGGGTAGTATGGCCCCGTCAGAGCGTCACGCTCACGCCCCCAACCCAGGGAGAATCCTCGTGGCAACCGCAAAAACCACAACCGCATCGCAGCGCCGCCGGGCCGCCGTCCTCGGCGGCAACCGCATCCCGTTCGCCCGGTCCGACGGCGCCTACGCCCACGCCACCAACCAGGACATGTTCACCGCCGTGCTCGACGGCCTGGTAGACCGATTCGGCCTCGACGGCGAGCAGTTGTCCATGGTGATCGGCGGCGCGGTGCTCAAGCACAGCCACGACTTCAACCTGATTCGTGAGTCGGTGCTGGGCAGCAAGCTCTCGCCCTACACCCCGGGACTCGACCTCCAGCAGGCCTGCGGCACCGGCCTGCAGGCCGTGGCCATCGCCGCCGACGGCATCGCCTCCGGCCGGTTCGACGCCGTCGCCGCCGGTGGCGTCGACACCACCTCCGACGCCCCGATCGCATTCGGCAACGAACTGCGCCGCGCCCTGCTCTCGATTCGGCGCGCCCGGTCGAACGTCGATCGCCTCAAGCTGGCCGGCAAACTGCCCGCCAGCATCGGCGTCGACATCCCGGCCAACTCCGAGGTCCGCACCGGCCTGTCGATGGGCGAGCACGCCGCCATCACCGCCAAACAGATGGGCGTCAAGCGCGTCGACCAGGACGAGCTGGCTGCGGCCAGCCACCGCAACATGGCCGCCGCCTACGACCGCGGGTTCTTCGACGACCTGGTCACCCCGTTCCTCGGTCTCTACCGTGACGACAACCTGCGGCCCGGCTCCTCGGTGGAGAAGCTCGCCACCCTCAAGCCGGTGTTCGGCGTTCGGCTCGGTGACGCCACCATGACCGCCGGCAACTCCACGCCGCTGACCGACGGCGCCTCGGTGGCGCTGCTGGCCAGCGAGGACTGGGCGGCCGCGCACGGCATCGAGCCGCTGGCCTACTTCGTGGACTCCGAGACCGCCGCGGTGGACTTCGTCAGCGGCGCCGACGGCCTGCTGATGGCGCCGACGTATGCGGTGCCGCGCCTTTTGGCCCGCAACGGGCTGACCCTGGCCGACTTCGACTTCTACGAGATCCACGAGGCGTTCGCCTCGGTGGTGCTGGCCACCCTGGCCGCGTGGGAGTCCGACGAGTACTGCAAGGACAAGCTCGGACTGGACGGCGCGCTGGGTTCCATCGATCGGTCCAAACTCAACGTCAACGGATCATCGCTGGCGGCCGGCCACCCGTTCGCGGCGACCGGCGGGCGCATCGTCGCCCAGCTGGCCAAGCAGCTCGCCGAGCGCAAGGCCGAAACCGGTAAGCCGGTGCGCGGCCTGATCTCCATCTGCGCCGCCGGCGGCCAGGGCGTCACCGCCATTTTGGAGGCGTAACCGCGGAGGGCGGAAGCAATCTGTAACGCACGACGCCGTTCCCGGCGATAATCTGAGCAGCCCCCCGCTGTCGTCTGACCCCCCGACCCGACGGCAGCGCGGGGCCCCACCCGCGCGGATCCGCGTGGACGCCCGGTCGCCGGGGTGGAGGGGAGTTCGGCGGCCGGGCATCGGTGTGCCCGGCCCGAAGACGGCCACGTCGTCGGCCGTCAGTGCAGGTGATCGACCAGGACGCCCTGTTCGCCGAACAACTCCGCATGGACCGCACCTCCGTGGACCCGAGCAGCGCCTGGGCCCGTTCATCGGTGAGCAGGATTTCGGCGAACACCGCGGTGAAGTGCTCCAGCGCCGCGGTGATCGCCAGGCAGGTCAGCGGCGACAGCACCCGCTCGAACAGCTTCAGGTCCACCCGGGTGCGCCGGTCGATGAACCGGGTGGGGTAGCCCATCCGGTGCAGTCGGTCGTTCAGCGCGCGGTGCTCGCGGCCGTGGGTGACTTCCTGCCCGATGAAGCCCTGGACCTGCGCCTTCAGTCCGGGATCGGTGATTCGGTCGGCGTAGTGGCGTAGTGGCGTAGTGGCGGACGAAGAAGTCCTCCCCCTCGGGGAAGGTCGCCGACAGCTGGGCGATGACGTGGCTCATCACCAGGTCGCCGTCGACGAAGTGCCGGTCCGGCGACCCGTCCGGGTAGGCGAACCGGATGCGGCGCGCCCGCACGGCCGGTCTATCTGCGGTGGCCGGCTTTTCGATGTCCGTCATGCTGGTGGTCCTAACGCTCCGGGCGGCTGTCACCGGGCAGGGCCCAGACCGTCAGGTATGCCAGGCCGAAGAAGGCGGCGACGGCCAGCGCCACCCCGGTGGACTGCACCTGCACCAGCGGTTCGCGAACCCAGCGCAGGGTCTCGGCCAGGACGTCGTCGGGCCGGGTCACCAGATCCCACGAGTTCCACCGCTGGAACCGTCCGATAACGACGCCGACCGCGCACAGCGCGACGGAGGCGACGACGGTGAGCCACCCGGCCAGCACACCGAATTCCCGGTCCAGCCGCTGGTGGACGAGTCGCATCGATACCACCCCGAGCATGATGCCGGTCCAGGCCGCGAATCCGTACTGCAGCACGTGCCGCCACAGTTCGTATCCCTCGGATAGATGCACGAGGTCGGTCACCAGGTAGGGCGCGTTCGGCAGGAAGGCAAGCCAGCCGACGCCCAGCGGCAGCAGCCAGAACCGGGTGCGCACGGTGGCGAAGCCCACGGCGAAGATCAGGGGCATCCACGCCAGGAAGAGATTCCACACCAGGAACCTGCTCGGGTAGCTCAGCGGCGCGGCCGGGTCAGTGACGCCGAGAACCACCGTCAGGCCGGTCGTCACCAGCAGCGACGACAACAGGACTATCCGGTGTACCTCCACCATCCGGTCATTGTGCCCCGGTTCCGGGAACACCGTGATCGGACAATCGATTCACCAGGTGTGGGGTCGGGCCCCGAAGACGACGAGACCCCCGCCCGTCGGCGGGGGTCTCGCGTCGGAGATTCAGCAGCCTTTAGAAGGCGGCTTCGTCGAGCTCCATCAGGTCGTTGTCCAGGTTCTCGATGATGGTGCGGGTGGCCGACAGCTGCGGGAGCATGTTCTTGGCGAAGAACGACGCGGCGGCGATCTTGCCCTCGTAGAACAGCTTGTCCGCACCGGTGGCGCCGGCGTCGAGCTTCTCGATGGCGACGGCGGCCTGGCGGGCCAGCAGCCAGCCGATCAGCAGGTCGCCGACGGCCATCAGGAACCGCACCGATCCGGTGCCGACCTTGTAGACGCTGGGGGCGTCTTCCTGGGCGGCCATCAGGTACCCGGTCAGTGCGGCGGCCATGCCCTGCACGTCGGTCAGCGCGTTGGCCAGCAGGGTGCGCTCGGCCTTGAGCCGGCCGTTGCCGGTGTCGTTCTTGATGAACTCCTCGATCTGGCCGGCCACGTAGGCCAGGGCCTGGCCCTTGTCCCGGATGATCTTGCGGAAGAAGAAGTCCTGCGCCTGAATCGCCGTGGTGCCCTCGTAGAGGGAGTCGATCTTCGAGTCCCGCACGTACTGCTCGATCGGGTAGTCCTGCAGGAAGCCAGAGCCGCCGAAGGTCTGCAGTGATTCCTGGCCCAGCAGCACGAACGCCCGCTCGGAGCCGCAGCCCTTGACGATCGGCAGCAGCAGGTCGTTGACCTTGAAGGCCAAGTCGGCGTCGATGCCGTGGGCGGCCTTGGCGACCTCTTCGTCCTGGAAGGACGCGGTGTAGAGATAGACCGCGCGCATGCCCTCGGCGTAGGCCTTCTGGGTCAGCAGGCTGCGACGGACGTCGGGGTGATGGGTGATGGTGACGCGCGGGGCGGTCTTGTCCATCATCTGGGTCAGATCGGCACCCTGCACGCGTTCCTTGGCGTACTCGAGAGCGTTGAGGTACCCGGTGGACAGGGTGGCGATGGCCTTGGTGCCCACCATCATCCGGGCCTGCTCGATGACGTCGAACATCTGCGCGATGCCCTGGTGGACCTCGCCGACCAGCCAGCCCTTGGCCGGGATACCGTGCTGGCCGAAGGTCAGCTCACAGGTGGCCGAAACCTTCAGGCCCATCTTGTGCTCGACGTTGGTGACGAAGACGCCGTTGCGCTCGCCCAGCTCGCCGGTCTCGAAGTCGAACAGGAACTTCGGGACGAAGAACAGGGACAGGCCCTTGGTGCCCGGGCCGGCGCCCTCGGGGCGGGCCAGCACCAGGTGGAAGATGTTCTCGAACAGGTCATCGGAGTCGGCAGAGGTGATGAACCGCTTCACGCCGTCGATGTGCCAGGAGCCGTCGTCCTGCTGGATCGCCTTGGTGCGGCCGGCGCCGACGTCGGACCCGGCGTCGGGCTCGGTGAGCACCATGGTGGCGCCCCAGTCGCGCTCGGAGGCGATGACGGCCCACTTCTTCTGCTCTTCGGTGGCGTTTTCGTAGAAGATCTGGGCGAACGCGGCGCCGCCGGCGTACATCCAGACGGCCGGGTTGGCGCCCAGGATGTGCTCGTTGAGGGCCCACAGCAGGGCACGCGGCGCGGGCATGCCGCCGAGCTCCTCACGCAGGCTCACCTTGTTCCAGCCACCCTCGATGCAGGCGCGCACCGAGGCCTTGAACGGCTCGGGCAGGGTGACGGTGTGGGCGTCGGGATCGAAGACCGGCGGGTTGCGGTCGCCGTCCTCGAAGGAATCGGCGATCGGGCCCTCGGCCAGACGCGCCATCTCCGAGAGCATTTCACGGGCGGTGTCGACGTCGATATCGGCAAACGAGCCCTGGCCGAGTGCCTTGTCGATGCCCAGAACCTCGAACAGGTTGAATTCCTGATCGCGTACGTTGGATTTGTAGTGGCCCACGGTTGCCCTCCTCATTGAGACTGCCGCTGAAGTTTGGATTTTCTTGGTTGGGTTCCGAGCAAGTTACCCACCAGTAACCAATAACTATACTCAGCCGGATCTCAAACGCAAGTTCTGTGACGCATCCGACCCACCGGTTGGCTGTGTGAGGAACGCGCAGGTCAGCCACCGGTTCGGGGACGGCCGCAGCGGCCCCGCCGGCAGGATTTGACGCCTGTCAGTCCCGATCCCGCCGGAACAGCTTGTTACCCAGCCAGACGATCGGGTCGTATTTACGGTCGGCCACCCGCTCCTTCATCGGAATCAGCGCATTGTCGGTGATCTTGATGTGTTCCGGGCACACCTCGGTGCAGCACTTGGTGATATTGCAGTAGCCGAGGCCGAACTCCTCCTGCGCCATGTTCTTGCGGTCCACGACGTCGAGCGGATGCATGTCGAGCTCGGCGATACGCATGTGGAACCGGGGCCCGGC
>WBZQ01001081.1_pt1 | contig 19502 bp, 14 predicted proteins | sample 5204251 | NCBI WGS metagenome assembly WBZQ01 (sample SAMN12412402, study PRJNA552823) | activated sludge metagenome | isolation source: activated sludge from nitrification reactor of wastewater treatment plant... | place: USA: Virginia | collected 2017-09
GTCGAGGATGGCGTCGCTGATCTGGTCGGCTACTTTATCGGGATGTCCTTCGGATACGGATTCGGAGGTAAAGAGATACGGCATTGTTGAAAGAAAGGATAAGTGATGAACGATGGGTGCGAAGCCATTTTTGGGTAATTTTTGCTCCGGGAAACCCCGTTTTATTCTGCTTCCCACTTCGCATTGCGGTTAAGGCGCGGCAAAGGTAAGTGTTCCTGTACTAAAAAACGGCGGCCCTCCGCAGTTTGCAAACTCCGAAGGGCCGCTGCGCTGTATTCCCTGCGCTTTAAAACTCGATGTTCTCGTATATGTCGGCCATAGATATGGAGCAGCCGACGGACTGCAGGGACACGCTGCCGGCCCGGTCGGTGACGATCGTTTCATGCCAGAGGCCCGGTTTCTCGCGGAACCAGGTTTCCACGTAGCATTTGTCCTGCTTAACCAGCACGTACTCTCGAAAAGAAGCCAGTGTCCTGTATTTGGCAAATTTTCCCTGGCGGTCATAGTTTTCGGTGCTGTCCGACAGGACTTCCACCACTACCAGGGGGTTGACGAGCAGCAGGTCGTTGCCCTGCCAGTATTCCGGTTTTTCGGCGATGACCAGGGCGTCGGCATATACGCCGTGGTTCAATTCGGGAATGTATATTTTTTGATCGCTGCTGAATACGCGGTATTTTCTGAGCAGGTTTTTCAGGGCAAATTTCAGCGCAGCAACCATGTTGGCGCTTATTTCGTTATGAGGGCCTTTTGCGTACGGCATACGAACTATTTTTCCATCCTGGTATTCGTGTTTTTCCACGGACTTCGCCTCGCGCCGGAGGTATTCCTCCAGGCTGATCCAACGCGGCGCTCCGGCCTTTTTTACGGGTGGTACTGGCGTGCTTCCCATTGCTTGTGCGGTCATGCCGGGTGATTTTTGAACAAAAGTAACGTTTTTCAGATGTTTTACGTCACGGATTTTCGCTGTTGCATTTTCTCCGCAAACGATATCGCCGCACTTCGGGTGTGCCAGTAGTGCAGCGTTTCTCCGACCGCAAAAACGGTCACGGCGGCAAAAAGGACGAGGTTGTGCGCGATCTGCACGGACTTGAACCAGACGGAAAAGAACGGTTTGACGACGAAAAGTTCCACGGCAATGAGGGCCGCGGCCAGCAGGGAAAGCAGGACACAGGCGGCGCGGGTTTGCAGCAGCCAGGCGGGTTTCTGACGGTAGAGGCATTTTTGCAGAAAACGGCGCGCCGGTTTGTCGAAAGGGCGGATCTTGACCAGTTCGCGCAGGATGTACTCCGCAAGCACATAGTCGTGCTGCCGGTAGAGGGAAGCGGCTTTTTTGAATAAAATTCTGGTGTATACGTCTTCGCCGCCCCAGGTGCCGATGTTTTGCATGATGACGATCTCCAGCAGGTGGTCGCACATCACCAGGTGCTTGCCGTGGTTACCGGTCTCGAACAAAGCGTTGGTGTAGGCCAGGGTACAATCGAAATATTCCTCGAAATCGAGTGCTCGTATCCCGTCTTCATACTGCTCGTAGTACCGCACGATCCCGTGGAGGTCATGGGCATCCATGGCCTTGAAATCACGGTAAATACGCAGCCGGTTGGCAGGAAGGAAGTTCATGCTCGACGATTGGTTCGTTACGGGTTAACGGGTTAACGGGTTAACGGGTTTAAGAGCGTCTGCGATTTATACGTAAAATATCGCGCCACCTGATTTTTTTACCCGCTAACCCGCTAACCCGCTAACCCGAACCCCCTTACAAATCGATCCGCATCCGCACCGGGCAGTGGTCGGAATGCGCCACCGACATGAGGTGGCGCACATCGGCGATCCTGTCTTTCAGGTTATCGGTCACCGACTGGTAGTCGATGCGCCAGCCTTTGTTGTTGCCGCGCGCACCGGCGCGGAAACTCCACCAACTGTACTCGACCAGGTCGGGATGGACGTGCCGGAATGCGTCGGTGAACCCGTTGTCGAACCACTTGGTCATCCAGTCCCGTTCTTCGGGCAGAAAGCCGCTGCTTTTTTTGTTGCCCTTCGGGTCGTGGATATCGATCTCCCGGTGGGCGATGTTGTAATCGCCGACGATGATGAGCCGGGATCGTTCCTTTTTCAGTTCGTGCACAAAATCGTAGAACGCGTCGAGGAACTGCATTTTAAAAGTCTGCCGCAGATCGCCGGTGGTCCCGGAAGGGAAGTAGCAGTTGAGCAAAGTCCAGTCACCGAAGTCGGTGCGCAGGATCCGGCCTTCGCGGTCGTAGATGTCGATGCCGCAATACGCGGCCACTTCGGTGGGCGCTATTTTGGAAAAAGTGGCTACGCCGCTGTAGCCCTTTTTTTCCGCCGAATGGAAGACGTGGTGATAGCCCAGGGCCTCCAGTTCCAGCACCGGCACGTCGGAAGGCAGGGCTTTGGTTTCCTGCAGGCAGATAATATCGGGCGATTCTTCGGCCATCCATTCCCAAAAGCCTTTGGAAATGGCCGAACGGATGCCGTTGACGTTGTAGGAAATGATGTTTAACATGAGCAGGTTTGATGGTTTGGTGGTTTGATGGTTGGATGGTTTGATGGTTGGATGGTTTGGTGGTTTGGTGGTTGGATGGTTTGGTGGTTTGATGGTTTGTCGTCCGACGCAAAGTTTTAATGCGTCAATACGCCGGAAAGATTTAAAAATAGGGAACTATTTAGGCAGGGGCAACGCCGCCTGATATTTGTAGCATTCAATGTGCGTTACCCGACCGGAGGTGCAGCGCACCGAAATGTATTATTCCGGTGCGCTGCACCTCCACCATTTTGCCCCATTTCAGGCTACAAATCTTTCGCCGCTCTGCGGCTACCTAAGTAGATACGGCCCTGAATGTTTAATCTAACTGTTTGTCAGGAAACTCCGTTTTTCCATCTCTTTTTGTCGCCAAACCTCGTTAAAACTTTATGTCGGACGGTAACCATCCAACCATCAAACCATCCAACCATCAAACCATCCAACCATCAAACCATCAAACCATCAAACTTTTCTATCCTTCCACCAGCGTTCCCACCTCTTCGCCCAGCACGATGCGCCGCAGGTTATCCGGCCGGTTGATGTCGAAAACGATGATGGGCATGTTGTTTTCCTGGCAGAGGGTGAAGGCGGTCATGTCCATTACTTCGAGGCCGAGGCTGATGACTTTGGCGAAGGTGATCTTGTCGAACTTGACGGCGCGCGGGTCTTTTTCCGGGTCAGCGGTGTAGATGCCGTCCACGCGGGTGCCTTTGAGGATGACGTCGGCGGCGATCTCGTTGGCGCGGAGAGCGGCGGCCGAGTCGGTGGTGAAGTAGGGATTGCCGGTACCGGCGGCGCAGATGACTACCCGGCCTTTTTCCAGGTGGCGGATGGCCCGGCGGCGGATGTAGGGTTCGGCTACGCTTTCCATTTTCAGGGCGGTCATCAGGCGGGTCTGGATGCCGATGCTTTCCAGGGCGCTCTGCAGAGCCAGGCCGTTGATGACGGTAGCGAGCATGCCCATGTAGTCGCCCGTAACGCCCTCAATACCGGCGCCTTCGGATTGTATGCCCCGGAAAATATTGCCGCCGCCGATCACGACGGCGATTTGCGCCCCCATTTCATGAAGTTCCTTGATCTGGTGGGCGTAATGCTGGAGCATATCGGAAGCGATGCCGAACTTTTGTTTGCCCATGAGGCTTTCGCCGGAGAGTTTGAGCAGCAGGCGGCGGTATTTTAACTTGTTCATCTAACTGGGTTTGGCTGTAAAAAAACCGGGGAGCAATTGCGGCTGCGAAGGTCGAAAAATTGTGCCACAACTCTTCCATGCGTTTCTTACGCCGAACAAACATTTAACAAAAAAGGCTACCCCGCCCACGGGGTAACCCTATCTTGCTTATGAATAATGCCGGTTAAATTATGCGGTTGCTCTTTTCAGCATCGATTTCAAGGGGCACCAGCCGGACAAACCGCGCAGGAACAGGGGCAGGGCCAGAAAACACATCCAGGTTTGGCCGGTGAACAGGCCGACGATAATTGCCGCCATCATGAGCACGTAACTCATAATGATCTCTGTAAACGACAGATTGAATTCAAATTTCATGGTGCAGAAGTTTTCTTGAAACGATGGGCAAATGTGAGGCGATGCCCAGGCACCGGTAATGATCCGGATCATGCCGGAAGATGATTTTAACCCGGCCAGCCGGTAACGCGCCGGCAGTAAACTGTCGTTTTTTGGCTAAGGTTCGCTTTAAAGCGGGAGCTAAGTCTTTGTAAAAGCATACAAAATAAGAAAAAATTGTGTCCTTTGTTCCCCAATTCTCTAATCATTCGACGCAACCCAACCGCTGGTCCCTGCGTACTTTAATCAACCTGACCCACCGTTTTCCACGGACCGATTTACCCGATCAACTTAAAAAAGTCAGCCGGCACGAAGTGTTCGGGCCTTCACGGCTTTTTCTGTTGCCCGCTTTGTTTACCGGTTTACCCAATCGTTCCGTATCATGAAACGTCTTCTTCCCGTCTTTTTTCTGTTCCTGGGGCTGCTCGGCCGGCAACCCGGCGCGTCGGCCCAACAACTTCAGCCCGCGCCCTGGAATGACCCGGCCATCGTGTGGCTGGCTCCGGCCCAGGCCCAGACCAAAGTACAGGACCTGCTGACGCAAATACAGCCGCAACTGGCTCTCCTGACCCCCGGTACGGCGCAGCATACCGATCTGCTGCGGCGCATCATTTTCTACAAATCGATCCTGCGCGCTTTGCTCGACGAGATGGCCGTACCGCAGTCCATCGATGGAGCACTGCCCGAGGCAGCCTCCCTGGGCGGAAAGCACGAGCAGGCCTTTACCCCGGAAGCCACGCTGCGCGCCTTGCAAAACGAAGCCATAGTCCTCTTAAAAGCCTGATAAAGCAGTTTTTAATCATACTTTCTGTCAATCTTCATGAAAAGGCAAATAAACACCTGCTGGGCACTCCCGGTATGGGTCATCCTGGGAATTCACCACCTTGCTCTCGCACAGGGAACGCACATGGCGATGCCGTACAACAACGGTCCGCTCTCGGTTACCCTGGCGCCGCCAACCGACTGTTCCTATTCCTTTTCCGACAACGGGATCAACGGCGACTACAGCGCGCAGTCGGGACCGGGGTCGGTCGTGACCTTCTGGCCTTCGTCGCCCGGTAACAAGGTAGTCGTGCAGTTTATTTCCTTTCATACCGAAACCGGCTTCGATGCCCTTTTCGTGTACGATGGCCCCAATACGGCTGCTCCGCAGATCAGTTCGGGCGCCGCGGCCTTGCAGGGACTGCCCAATCCGTTTTCCGGCGGGGCGGGCGGCTGGCAGGGCAGCAGCGCTCCCTACAACGTGGCTTCCAACACGGTGCGCGCCTCGGCGTCGAACAGTTCGGGGGCACTGACCTTTGCCTTCGACAGCGACCTGACGGTGGAAAAAGAGGGCTGGACGGCGATCGTGTCGGAAGTGCCCGGCAATTTGTGTTCGCTGCAGGCGCCGGGTGCCCTGTCCGTCAATGCGCCGGCCGGAGTTTGCGCCGCTACCATCCAAACTGCGCCGCCGTCCATATCGCCCGGTGCCTGTGCCCTGGCCCTCGAACTCCGCTACCGCCTCAACGACGGCCCGGCGGTCACCCTGCCGGCCCCGGCCCCTCCTACCGTCGTCATACCCGACGTTCCGGTCGGTTTGAACGTGGTCACCTGGCAACTCGTGGCCCCCTGCGGCGGCGGCCTCGCCGCCAGTGTCGCCCAACTCGTCACGGTAAAAGACCAGACGCCTCCGGTGCTGACCGTACCGGCCAACGTCACCCTTTCCCTGGCTGCCGGCCAATGCGCCGCCGCTTACGATTACACCGTGAGCGCCGCCGACAACTGCACTTTTACCCCCGCGGCCCGCGTCGATCATCCCGTCGATTTTGACAACGGTGCCGCGGGCGTCATGTTCGACGTGAAAAACCTGGGCACCCAGCCCTTGCTGATTACCGAATTCGGTCCCGTTCTCGACCCCGGCACCTGGCCGGTTGAGGTGTACGTCACCACCGCCGCAACCACCTGGCAGGGCGTCGAAAACGATCCTGCCGCCTGGACGCCGGCCGGTACCCGCAGTGTCGCCTCCGCCGGCGCCGGGGCCGGTACGCCGCTGACCGACTTCAAGATCCTGCTGGCGCCGGGAGAATCGCGCGGGGTGTACATCACCGCCAAAACCGGCGCGCCGGTTCGTTGCACCGGGGTTGGCGGCGGCATTCAGCGACAGTTCGACGACGGCAGCCTGCGGGTTTCTGCTTCCCCCGGCGCGGCGGTTGGTTATCCTTTTTCCCAAACCTACTATTACCGCGCCTACAACGGCTACGTCAAATACGCCCTCACGCATACGACGCCGGAACAGACTGCCGGCCTGCCTTCCGGCGCGGAATTTCCGGCCGGCGCTACGGTGAACGTTTTCAAATGCACCGACCAGGCGGGTAACACGGCCACGGCGTCTTTTACAGTGACCGTACTGCCTTTTTCCGGAGCTACCAACACCCTCGTCTGCGCCAGCCAGGTAAATGCCTCACTGGGGCCCGGCTGCGCCACCATACTCGGGGCCGACGACATCCTGCTGGGCGGTCCCTACAAGTGCTTCGACGCTTATGTGGTCGAAGTGGACAAGATCCCGCCCTACAACGACGGGCCCTGGGTGCCGGCCGTGCTGGGCAGCGCCGACATCGGCAAAACCTACGGGGTGCGGGTCAGCGATCCGACCGCCAATAACTTTTGCATGGGCTCCGTGCTGGTGGAAGATAAAATCCCGCCGGTCATTACCGGCGACACCATTGATCTGCCCTGCAATTTCAACGCTTCGCCCACCTACAGCGCAGCCGCGGCCATGAGCCGCACTTTTATGCCTGCCGGGTCTCTGCCGGCCAAAGTGCTGGATTTTCAAACGGTGGATCTCAGCATCCCCGCCGATGCGCCGAATGATGCCAAAGTAGAAGACGTGGATCTGCTGCTGCACGTCAATGGCGACGTTTTCGAAAAAAACCTGCGCATCGAACTGATTAGCCCGGACGGCACTACGGCCGTGTTGTGGAACCAGGCGGGCGGGTGCAACGGCCCGCTGTGGCTGCGTTTCGACGACGAGGGCAATACCGCTACCGACTGCGCGCAGTTTACCGGCAACCAGCGCACCCGCATACCCTTCAACACCGGATCCATGTCCGCCTTCGACGGCAAATCGCTCCAGGGCACCTGGAAACTGCGCATCCGCGACCTGAACGGTTTCGGCGACGTGGCCACGGTGACCGACGTTCGCCTGATCGTCCGCTACGGATCGATGCTGAGCGCCGGTTTTCCCAGCGATCTGGTTTATCCCGGACAAATTTCCCAGATCGCCCCGGCCAGTTTCGTCGTCTCCGCCCCGCTGCTGGACGGATGCAGCAACGTTACGCTCAACTATTCCGACGAAGTGATCTCCAAGCCCTGCTCTACGGGTCTGTCGACGGTCATCAACCGTACCTGGACGGCCCGCGACGGCAGCAACAACCAGGGCACTTTCATGCAGGTGATCCGGATGTTGCGGGCCAGCCTGGAGGACCTGGTACTGCCGCCGAATTACAACGAAACGGATGCCCCGGCTTTCGAGTGCGCCAGCACCTATCCTACGCCGGCCTGGATCGAAAGCCAGGGTAAACAAGGCACACCCCGGGTTTTCGGGCAATCGACCAGTTGTTCGATCAACTGGTCCTTTACCGATGCGGTGGTCCAGGTTTGCCCCGGCGCCTACACCATCAACCGGAGCTGGCTGATCCTCGATGCCTGTTCCAACCAGTCGGTGCAGTCCGTGCAGGTGATCAAGGTCATGGACCGGGGGGCTCCGGCCATAAATTGCCCGGCCAACCTGACCGTTTCCACCGAACTCTACAACTGCTGCTCCACCGTTAACCTGCCCGATGTGGTGGTGGAAGACGGCTGCTCGTACATGACCAATCCCAGCGGCAAAGTGGTGGTGTTCAACCAGTATTCCGGCGATACCACCCAGGTTATGAACGTCGGTGGCACCTTGTCCAATTTTCCCGGGAATAACCTGGCCGACCCCGATACGATGGTGATCTTCGGCAATACGGCCTGCCTGCCGGTCGGTACGCACCATGTTTACTACAAAGCGGAAGACGCCTGCGGCAACAGCGCCGCCTGTTCTTTCAAAGTAACGGTGCGCGATTATACCAGCCCGGTTGCGGTGGGGCACAGCCTGACCAATGTCGGCCTGAACGCCGACGACGTAAACGACTGCTATGAACCGGATGCCAACGGCGTTCGGTTTGCCGGCGTGGCTACTGTGGCTGCTTCCGTTTTCGACCAGGGTTCGTACGACAACTGTAATTTTGTGAAAGTCACGGTGCGCCGCCAGCCGCCCTATTCCGCCTGTATTTCATCGCTCAATTCGGTAAACGGTGCGCCCCCTTGCAGCGATAATTTCACCGACCCCAAAAGCGAATACGCCCGGGCTGTCGGCGAGTCTGATTCGATCAAGTTCTATTGCTGCGAAGCCGGCACCACCCAGACCCTGATCCTGCGCTGCTACCAACTCGACGCCCTCGGAAACCTGAGCGTCGGGCCGACCGGAAACCCCATTTTTAATGAAACGCTGGTGAAGGTGGAGGTGCAGGACAAACTTAGCCCGGGCTGCCAGGCACCACCCGACGTGACCGTTGCCTGCGAAAACTTCGACCCGACCCTGATCAGTTACGGGCTGCCCGAGTTGCTGGATAACTGCTGCCTGGATACTACGAAAACCTACAAGGGCAAAAGTGGCGTTACCCAGGTGACGAACTATGCGCAGTTCGACACGGTGTGCAACCGCGGGGCGCTGGTCCGGACCTTTACCGTATACGATTGTCAGGGCCAGACCAGCCAGTGTACCCAGCAGATCGTGGTGGAACAGGAGATCGACTATGCCATCCGGTTTCCCGACGACGTAATCGTTTCGTTCTGCGACTCCAGCGGGGTATACGGGGAGCCCATCATTTACGGCGAAGCCTGCGAATTGATGGCCGTTTCTTTCCAGGATGTTCTCTATACGGTCGTTTCCGACGCCTGCTACGAGATCGAACGCACCTGGCGGGTCAAAGACCTGTGCAATTCCCTGCCCGGTTCCGGCTGTATCACCGTGCCCAACCCGACGCCGCAGGCCATCCTGTCCAGCCCGCAAAACCTGACCGGGCCCATTGTCTCGCCACCCGGCACGCCGGCGCCCTGGACGGCCAGCGTGACCAAGGTGTTCCCCAATGACCCGCAGGCCACCAACTACAGTTCGTTCTGGAACCCGACCGTCAGTTGCTACGAATACAAGCAGATCATTAAAGTGATCGACAAACAGGCGCCCCTGCCGTCCGATGCTCCCGACAGTACGGTCACCATGGACGACTTTACCCTGAATGCCAACGACTTGTGGAACGAAACGTACTGGAACGACAAGAACATCAGCGGCAGCCACGACCTGGGAGAAGGGCCAAGCGACCTGTCCCTCGTGGCAACGGACCTGTGCTCGGGCGCCAACATCAGCCTGCGCTACCTGCTGTTCCTCGACCTGAATGCCGACGGCAACATGGAAACCGTGGTGAACAGCGCCGACCTGCCGGGCTTCAACACCGTGCGGTTCGGCAACGCCAACAACCCCAACTACCTGGGTGGTGAAGCGCGGGCCTTCGACCAGCGGCCCGTTCCGGCCAGCCAGAAATACGGCTTCTCCCTGGAAACCAAAGTCATCGGCAACCAGAAAAAGGCTTCCGTCTGCTGGAATACCCAGCAGGATCCGAACACCTACTTTGTGCCGGAACTGCCCTACGGCCAGCACAAGATCAAGTGGATCATCAGCGACGGCTGCGGCAACGAGGCCTATTACGAACATGCCTTCGAGGTGAAGGACAGCAAGGCGCCTACGGTGGTCTGCCACGACGGGCTCAGCGTGAACCTGATGCCCGCCGGTATGATACAAATGTGGGCGACCGATTTCCTGAAGTACGCGGTGGACAACTACACGCCGCCGACGCCGACCACAGCAGTGCCGACCCTGCTTCAGTATGCCATCCGCAAGGTGGGGCAGGGCACCGGTTTCCCGGCGCAGACCGCGGTGACCTTCACCTGCGACGAAGTCGGACCGCAGGAAGTGGAACTCTGGGCCAAAGACCTGGCCGGCAACGCCGGCTACTGTACCGCTACCATCGATATCCAGGACAACGGTAAGTTTTGCGGTTCGGACAACGTTACCATTGCCGGCTCGCTCAAGACTGAACTGGACGAGGGAGTGGCCGGTGCCGGGGTACACCTGCAGGTTATCCCGCCCAACAGCACCGCCTTTGATTTTATGGCTGTGACCGACACGGCAGGAGTCTATATTTTTCCCAACAGCGCTCCGTTGGGGTCGGCTTATACGGTTACGCCGGCTTTGGACGATAACCCGCTCAACGGCGTGTCGACTTTCGATCTGGTGCTGATCTCCAAGCACATTCTCGGCCTGGAACCACTGCCCAACCCGTACCGGATGATCGCCGCCGACGCCAACCGCAGCAGTTCGATCACCACCTTCGACATCGTGGAGATCCGCAAACTGATCCTCGGCATCTATACCGAACTGCCGGCCAACACCTCCTGGCGTTTCGTAGATAAGAACTTTGTTTTCCCCAATACCGGCAACCCGTTCCAGACGCCGTTCCCGGAAAGCATTTCCGCCACCAATGTGCAGGCCAGCCAGTTGGCCAACGATTTTGTGGCCATCAAAACCGGAGACGTAAATGCCACAGCCCCGCCCAACTCCTTTTCCGCCGGTCCGGACGACCGCGGTGCCGGCACGTTGTTTTTCGACGTGGCCGACCGCGCGGTGAACGCCGGCGAGGAATTTACGGTGACTTTCCGGGCCAGTGAAAAAGTACCCGGCTGGCAGTTTACGCTGAATCTGGCCGGACTCGAAACGCTGCGCGCCGAAGCGTCCCGGGGCATTACGCCGGGCAACTTCGGGGTATTCGCCGATGCCCTGACGGTTTCGGTCAATGATGCCGATGTGCCGGAATTTGCCGTTACCTTCCGGGCTTTGAAGGCGGGTAAACTGAGTGAAATGCTCGGTATATCCAGCCGGATCACCCGGGCGGAGGCGTATAAGGTCATGGAGGGTAATTACGGTAATTACGGTAATTACGCTAATTTCCACAATTACTCCAATTACCTGCTGGATATAGCCCTGCGCTTCAATTCGCCGGCCGGCCAGACGGTGAGTGCCGTCGGGTTCGAGTTGTACCAGAACCAGCCCAACCCCTTCGACAACCGGACGCTGATCGGTTTCCATTTGCCGGAGGCAGATGAAGCGACGCTGACGGTGTACGACGAAACGGGCCGGGTGATCGTCAGCAGGCAGGGCCGTTTTACCCAGGGGCAAAACGCTTTCGTGCTGGATCGCCGCGATTTCCCGGCCGCCGATGCTGCCGGGGTATGGTGGTATTCCATCGCCACGCCGCGCTGGCAGGCCGCCAAAAAGATGATCCGGCTCCGCTAACCAATCCCCAATCCCCAATTTCTAATTTCTAATTTCCAATTCAACCAATCAACACCCGTTTCCCCTCCGTCGCTGACCGGTGAATGGCTTCCACGACTTTGATGTCGCGCCAGCCTTCTTCACCCGGTACGAGCAGCGCGGTGTTGTTCAGGATGGCCAGGGCATCGTCGTCCATCTGTTTGGCCTGCTGGTTGGGGATTTTCAGGTTGAGGGTAGTGCCTTTACTGGTAGCGCCCTGGATGCCGCTGTACGCCTGGAAAGGTTCGAGCCGGTACCAGCCTTCTTCGGCGGTCACGTGCAGGTAGTTCATGTTCATGCCCAGGCTGGTGGCGCAGTTGGCCAGCGCGCCGGAAGGGAATTCCAGTTGAAACAGCGTCGTTTCGTCCGCTTGTGTATAAATTTCCGGGCGTGTGGTCATTTCCTGCGCCAGCACGGCCAGCGGTTCTTCTCCGGTGACGTAGCGCGCTGCGTTGAGCGAGTACACGCCCATGTCGAACATAGCGCCTCCGCCCATGCTTCGTTTTTGTTTCCAGTGGTCGGTGCGTCCGTCGAAGTAGCCGGCGGCGACGGAGATCAGTTTTACTTTGCCGAAAGTTTTGTCGCGGCCGTAGCCGATGATCTCCCGGGTGTTGGGTTCGTGCTGCATCCGGTAGCCGATGGCCAGTTTCACCTTGTTGCCGGCGCAGGCTTGGATCATGGCCTCGCATTCGGCGGCGGTCAGGGCCATCGGTTTTTCGCACCAGACGTGTTTGCCGGCGTTGGCGGCGCGTACGGTGAACTCCCTGTGCAGGGCCGGCGGCAGCACTACGTACACCACGTCGATGTCCGGATTGTCGGCGATGCGGTCGAAGTTTTCGTAGTTGTAGATGTTTTTGGAGGAGAGGTTGTGCTTTTTTTGCCACCGCTCGGCTTTTTCCGGCGAGCCGGTGACGATGCCGGCCAGGTAGCAGTTTTTGGTGAGTTGCAGGGCCGGGGCGAGCAAATCGGTGCTGTAGTAGCCCAGCCCGACGAGAGCCACACCGAGGCGTTCTTTTTTCTTTTGCAGGTTCAGTTGGGTAAAACCGGTGGCGGCGGCGGCAACGGCAGCGGCGCCGATCCCGGCCTGTTTGAGAAACTTTCTGCGGTGTATCATGGTGTAGAAGCAAAGTTGAAAAAAAATAAAGGCTGTGCTGCCGGGCCGTCACACCAGACGCTGCACTGTCGCGTCCGGGCCTAATTTTCCATCCGGGGTAACACCCTGCATCAGCAGCACTCCCGGCGTTTTTCCCGCCTCCAGACTACCCAGCGTATCCTCGAAGCCCAGCGCCTGCGTGCCGTTCAGCGTGGCCCAGCGCAGCATGGCGTCGAAGGGTACGTAACTCTGGTAGCGGGCGATGGTTTTCATTTCCTCCAGCACGGAGAGTTGCCAGTTGGAGGTCAGGCTGTCGGTGCCGATGGTGACGCGGGCGCCGGTGTCGAGGAAAGCCTGGTAGTCGGGCAGGCGGTTTTCGATGTACAGGTTGGCGTTGGGGCAGGTAGCCCAGAACACGTTGGGGCTCCAGGCATGGGCGGCTTCGATGTCGGCGCGGGTGGTCAGGGTGTTGTGTACGAAGAGGGTGCGCTGGGCGGGGTTCAGGTGCTGAAGCGCGTAGTAGATGGACGGCCGGCCGCTCGGACGGAAGTGTTTCAGCGAAATGTTGAATTTGCCGTAGAAATCGTAGAAGCCGCCGCTGCCTTTTTCAAAAAGTTCGTTTTCCGGCAGCGTTTCCTGGTTGTGGATGCTGATGGTCAGGCCGGCGGGGGCGTTGGCGGCGTTTATTTTGGAAAACAATGCCTCGCTCACCGAGTAGGGGGCATGGGGAACCAGGGCGCGGGCGCTGCCGGGGGCGGGCTGAAGTTGGTCGTACACGGCTTTCCAGTCGTCGAAGGCTTTTTGGGCGCCGGATTCCTGCAGGAAGTCGAACAGTTCGACGAAGGTGTAATAGCGCATCCGGCCCCGGCTTTTCACGGCAAAGGTGTCGGTCGTGTTGGAAATATCGCCCAGGGCCACAATGCCTCCGTCCAGCATTTCCGCCTCGGCTTTTTCGATGGCGTCGGCGATGATCTCCGGAGCGACGTTGCGTTGGGTGACCACGCCGGTAATGAACGGGATCAGCCCCGTGCCGGTGTTCACCTTGCCTTTCATGTGCGAAAGTTCGAGGTGGCAGTGGGTGTTCACAAAGCCCGGCGTCAGGATGCCGCGGTGTATCTCCAGGCTGGCCGGATCGTGCCGGTCGCGGCTTTCTACGGCCAGGATCTTGCCGGCGTCGTCGGTGATGACAACACCGTTTGGAATGGGTTCGGAGGAAACGGGAAATATCCGGTCGGCGGAAAATTTGCGCATAGTAAAGGCAGTAAACCTTCAAACCTCGGGTAGGCACCTGGAAATTTTTTTGGAAAAATTTTTCATGTGTCTACTCGTATGGTGAAGGTTGTAAAAAGAAAAACATATGGCAAAAGTCTGTTTTTGGTGGCAGGTAAGAGTACCTTTTTCGGGTGTTTTTTTCCATAACCGGTGAATGCGAAGGAGGTATTCGCATTCACCGGTTTACAAACACATCCCACCCGAAGCGGATCACGATACCGGCCACCACCACCAGGAATACCTTGCGGATAAAAGTATTGCCCCGCAGCACGGCCATGCGGCTGCCCAGCCAGGAGCCGGCCACATTGCAGGCCATCATAGGCAGGGCCAGGTGGAACAGCACGTATTTGTTGGCCAGGAAAAAGATCAGCGACGATACGTCGGCGATCACGTTCACCACTTTGGAAATGGCCGAGGCCGACAGAAAACTGTAGCCGATGACGCTTACGAACCCGAAAACCAGCAGGCTGCCCGTGCCGGGCCCGACAAAACCGTTGTAAAAACCCAGCACCACCCCGATGCCCGCGGCCCACCAGGGGAGGCGGTCCGGGTCGACGCGGAAATGCTCTTTTTGCCCGAAATCCTTCTTTCGGTAGGTGTATACGGCAATGGCCACAATCAGTACCAGAATGATGGGCTTAAGCACGGCCGAGGGCAGCAGGCTTTGCACCGTGGCGCCGAGGTAGGAAAAAACGGCGGCGCTCACCCCGGCGTACAGCACCGTTTTCCAGGGAATGGGTACGCTGCGGGCGTAGTTCCAGGCCGCTACCGAGGTGCCCACGGCCGAGGCCAGGCGGTTGGTGCCGATCACATTCGGGACGGACAACTGCGGATACAGGACAAAAAAAGCCGGTATTTGCACCAGCCCCCCGCCGCCAACGATGCTGTCGATGAAGCCGGCCATGAAGGCGAACAGGCAAAGCAACTGGAGTTCCATTGCGGTTGAAAATCAGGTTGATAAAAACAGCCGCCCGGGTTGGTTGCCAATCCTGGCGGCGGCTGTCCGCGGCAAAGGAACGGAAAAAGTGTGTTTCCGCTACTCCCCCTGCCTACTGCCCCTGCCTACTGCTTCTTCCTTCCCACGTGTCTCGCCACCCAGCCAGGCACCACGATAGCGCCCAGCAGCAAATAGCCGTAATACGCCATGCCGCGCCACAACAAGGCCACCACCAGGGCTACGCCGGCCGGAGCATAGTCGGAGATGAAGCCGACCAGGGCCATCTCCGCCAGGCCTGCCCCGCCGGGGGTCGGGCTGAAGGCCATGATGATGAACATGGCTACCATACGGGCGTAGATAAAGGCTTGGGTACCGCCGTCCACCGGCATGTCGGGTACCACGGCGATCATCAGGCAGTTAATCATGATGAACTTGCTCGTCCAGGCCCCGGCCGTACCGCCGATGACCTTCAGGTGGTACCGCCAGTCACGGCGCTTGATCTCGTGTGCGCCCATGGCGAACTCATCGCCGAGCAGGGTGAGCCGCGCCGACCATTTTTTTAAAAAACGGCGGCGGGCCAGCCAGGTGATGGCGTTTTTGGCGTAGCGCGGCTGGAGCAGCAGGAAAAATACCAGTACGATCCAGTACCCGAACATCAGCCCGTACGTGACGAAAAAAGTACCGGTGGCCAGCCCCACGTCGCTGAAACTCTGCATACCGGGGTACAACATAGGCGGCCCGTACAAAAGCAGTAAAAATGGCAGGGTGATGATAAAAAAGCCCGAATCCAGCAGCATGGTGTAAAATACCGCGGCGGCGGTGCGACCGGCCGGCAGTTTTTCCTGGGTGAGCACGAACAGCATCACGAACGGCCCTCCCTTGCTGGTAGGGGTAAGTGCGGCGCTGAATTCCCACAGGACCACCAGTTCGAGGCACTTGCGCCAGGAAAACACCTCCCCGGTGATGGTACGCAGCCGGAAGGCGTAGGACAAATGCCGGGCTATCAGCAGAACGAAGGCGAGCCCGATCCAGGCAAAGGCCCAGGTCGTCCACCGGATAGCGCGGAATTGCTCCGGGTCGAACTGGCGGTAGAACAAATAACCCACGGCGCCGATGCCCAACAGGATGGGGAAAACCATGCGCGACAAGCGGAAGGAGTGGAGCACACGGCGATCGTCGGTGGTCAGAACTGGCGGGTTTTGTGTTTGTTCTTTGGCCATAGCAGTGGGTCATATTTGTGTAGAGGCGGGCAAAAATCGGGGATTTATACAACAAGCATCCGGCTTTTCGACCACTTTTACAAGCCGGTTGGGTTGGTGGCCTGTTTGGATTGCCTTTTCAAGGCAAACAACACGTCAAACTGCCGGTTGCAATCACAGAGGTATTTATAACCGTGCCATCCGCATTGGGCTGTACTTCCCCGCATATTTCGTTTGGAGGCACCGGTGCTGTCAGCCGTCCAAACAAAAGAGCCGCCCGGCGAGTCACCGGGCGGCCTTTTTCCAAACCTGTGTTGTATGCGTGTAATTTTCAAATGAACCGGAGCGCAATTTTCCAAAACCTGTCCACTCCGGAGTATCGGGGTAAAGGTTGAAGGTTAAAGGTTAAAGGTTGAAGGTTAAAAGTTGAGGGTTAATAGTTCAGGATTTAGTCCTTATCATTTTCTTTATAACTTTCAACTTTCAACTTTCAACTTTCAACTTTCAACTTTCAACTTTCAACTTTCAACTTTCAACTTTCAACCTCACACGACCTCGAACGCGGCCATTCCGGTCCATTCCGGCACCACCTCTTCCCTTTGCAGGGTATAGACCTTGCGTTCTTTTTCCGGTACCTGCAGGCGCGGGCTCACTACTTCGAATTCGGTTTCATCATATTTATAGAGCGACCAGGCGCCGTTGCTGAATTCCAGGGCGGTCAGGTGTTCCACCCAGTCTCCGCTGTTCAGGTACTTGAGTGTTTTGCCGTTGGCGGCGGTGACGTCGCGCATTTGCGGCTGGTGGATGTGGCCGCAGATCACGCAGTCGTAGTTTTTCTCCGCGGCGATCTGGATGGCGGTATCCTCGAAGTCGCTGATGTAACGCACCGCGCCTTTTACGCTTTTTTTGACCTTGGCCGAGAACGACACCGGCGCCAGGCCGAACAGCCGGCGGGTCCAGTTGATGCTGCGGTTGATACGGATCAGGAGGTCGTAACCCTCGCCGCCCAGTTTGGCCAGCCAGCGGGCGCGCTGCACGCTGGCGTCGAACACGTCGCCGTGGAAAGCCCAGTGCGTTTTGCCGTCGATCTGGAAGACCAGTTTGTTGCGCAGGTGGAACAGGCCGAACGACATTTCCCCGAATTTGCGCAGCAGGTCGTCGTGGTTGCCGGTGAGGTAATACACCTTTGTACCGTTCACCGCCATTTTCATGATGCGGCGCACTACTTCGAGGTGCTCTTTCGGGAAATAACTTTTTTTGAAATACCAGATGTCGAAGATGTCGCCGTTCAGGATCAGCGTACGCGGCTGGATGCTTTTCAGGTAATTGTGTAACTCCCGGGCATGGCAACCGTAGGTGCCGAGGTGGATGTCCGAGAGTACGACGATATCGAGTTCACGTTTCATGTTAAGTACTGATTATGCAGTTTTTTGGGTAAACTTTAAATGCTGTGGCACCTGAAGTCGCGTATATCGTGAAAGAAACAATTGTTAAAAGCCCGCGCCTAAAAACGGCCCGTTCCAAGTATGGAGCAGCAGAGAGGATGAATGCCGGATTGTTGGAAAAGCGACCGGCCATGGAAGAGCTGAAAAAGATTGCAAGCGCGGGTATATTTTCAAGGGTATTCACTTCTTATTTTGACAATACAAAAGTATTCGCGATTGAGAGTGTACGTCATTAAACCTGTATGAAATTAAAGTTAATTCATGCGTTCACGCCTGCTCTGTATTCTTGATTCGGGGTTCGGCGGTACGGGTTTGGTATTGCCGCTCCCTGATCGCGGCGGTTTTTTCGCCGAACGGGGTTCGGCGGTACGGGTTTGGTATTGCCGCTCCCTGATCGGCGGTTTTTTCGCCGAACGGGGTTCGGCGGTACGCGAACGCAAAAAAAATCGCCGGAGCGATTTGGACAATCTTCCGGCGACAAGAGGCAAAAAAGTGGAAAGTAAAGAAGGAAGGGCAGGCAGAATCAGATCTCGCTTTGCCGGATCGAACTTCGGATCCGTTCGCGAAGGGCCTGAGAGGCCCGGAATTGGGGAAGCCTGCTGTTGAGGAAAGCGCGGAAAGATTCTTCCTCGGGCAAGGAAAATTCCTGGGGGGACGGGGCTTTTGCAATATACTGCTCGGGTTGGCCGGGTAGGGTATCGAGAGCGTCGCCAAGATCGGTTGCGGGAATGGATACTCCGGTTCGGACGGTGCCGACGGTGCCGACGGCATTGCCGTTCTGTTTGCGTGGATTTTTCATCGTACTGATTTGTTTGCGCCAACTTCCTCCCGTCGGACGGTCTGCCGACCATTCCTTCCTCACCGGCGAGCCGGGCCACCAACACCCGGCATCCCGGTTGCCGACCGGATTGCTGGAACGTACTGAGGGCCAATTTAATACGACGTGCTGCATAGTGGGTTGGTTTGGGCGGGAGCAGATCGTGAATCCTGCTGTTCCGCGGTAAATGGTTGACCTGTTAGAAGGTATGTTTTATTGAATGATTGACATTAGACTGTTGGACTTTGGATTGTTGGACTTTGGACTACTTGACTTTTTGGTTTGCCGGAGATTTGCAGTCCAATGTCAAACCATCCAACCTCCAACGTCAAGAAATTTAAAGGGTCTACCGCGGGCGGCAAGCCGTACCGGGTAAACCCTTTATTTTAATCGGCGGCAACGTCTGCCGGATCGTTCATATCGTCTTGCACGTTGTAGCCCTGGGCTTCGGCGTATTCCCGGAGTTTCTCGGCGAGTACGTTGCGGGCGCGGTGCAGGCGCGAGCGGACGGTGCCGATGGGGATTTCCAGGATGGCGGCGATCTCCTCGTAGGTAAAGTCTTCGAGATCGAGCAGCACCACCGTACGGAAGTTGGGCGACAGGGCGTTGATGGCCAGGGTGACTTCATCGCCGATGAGTTTGTTGCCCATTTCCTCGTGCAGGCCGAAGTAGCGCGGCGCTACCGGGTCGTCTTCGTTGTGGTAAACGACCACGTCCTCGTAGTCAACTTTGTACGGGCGGCTTTTTTTGCTGCGGTACTCGTTGATAAAGGCGTTGCGGCAGATCCGGAACAGCCATGCCTTGGCATTGGTGCCTTCCTCATAGCGGTCCATGAAGCGCCAGGCCTTTAAATAGACCTCCTGCACCAGGTCTTCAGCCTGCGTGGCGTCGCCGGCCAGCCGGTAGGCAAACGTGTAGACGGCGTCCAGGAGCGGGAAAAATTCCCGCTCGAAGATCCGGTCATACCGCGTGCGTACCGTTTCGTTTGCCATGATGGTAAAAGTTGTCATCTTCGTCAGGTTTGGTGAGCGGTGCTGCAAAGTTCACCGACAAATGGATGCAACGCAAGGGGGGGAGAGAAAAGTTCCGGCGAGGGAAAAAAATTATGAGGTCGACTTGTTTTCGAGAGACTGTTCAAAATTCTGTGTCAGGTGAAAAGAATGCATAATTTTCACCAAATTTACACAGACAAAGATGAAAGGCAAAA
>WBZQ01001083.1_pt1 | contig 19498 bp, 16 predicted proteins | sample 5204251 | NCBI WGS metagenome assembly WBZQ01 (sample SAMN12412402, study PRJNA552823) | activated sludge metagenome | isolation source: activated sludge from nitrification reactor of wastewater treatment plant... | place: USA: Virginia | collected 2017-09
CAGTGCAGTGGAAACACAAAAAATTCTCAAGAGGACGAGCAGTGAAATCGAAGCAATACTGGGTTATGTCGATGAACCGGAATTAATTCACAGAAATAATCTGGTCTTACTTTAGTGTGTTGCCTGAAGATCACAACCATGCAATTGGATAATAGCACCCAACGTATCGCAGCTATCGACTGGTTACGTGGATTAGTTATGATTTTAATGGCACTTGACCATACTTCATGGTTTTTTAATAGCAACCGAGTTTTTGCCGATTCAGTCTTGTTATATGAGTCTGGCGAAGTGTTTGCTACTGAACAATTTCTTACGCGCTGGATTACTCATATTTGTGCACCGACTTTTGTTTTTCTGGCGGGAATAGCCATTGCACTCACTAGCGCTCAGCAAAAAGAGCGAGGTATCCATAAAACAATTGTTGATCGCGAGTTGCTGCTGCGCGGTGCTTTTATTGCTTTGCTTGATATCTGTGTTTTTTCTTTGGTTTCTGGAGAAATGGTTTTGCAAGTGCTTTATGCTATAGGGATCAGTATGATGCTAATGGTTTACCTGCAGCGTCTCGGTGTCCATAAAGTATTTTTACTGGCTATGGTAGTTATTTCCGGAAGTGAATTCTTGTTGATGACTTTTTGGCAGCCAGGTGATGCGGTTTCAGTATGGCTTGGGTTAAGTTTTGTCCCCATATTCGGTGAAACCTTCACTGTACTGTATCCGGTATTGCCTTGGTTAGCGATCATGATGCTGGGTTGGGTTTTTGGCGAACAATTTATGTCAAAGCAGATTGATCCGAGTGTATCAATAAGATTGCTAGTCACCATTAGTTGGTTTATGTTGACTTTATTTGTGATTATTCGTGGTTCGAATGGCTATGGCAACATGTTTATGGCACTGCAAGAAAATACTTTAGTACAGTGGCTGCATGTCAGTAAATATCCACCCAGCATAGCTTATATCTTATTGGAACTGGGTTTAATGGCCATGATTCTTGCGCTGTTGATGCGTTGGGAAGCAGCTAAAAATATGATCAACCTTAATGGACCTATTCTGGTCTTTGGGCAAACTGCTTTATTCTTTTATCTGGCACACTTTTGTGTGCTGGCAGCATTGCGATTGATAATGGAACGTGGAGATCTTGGACAAACCTATTGGATCACTTTGTTAGTATTAATTATTCTATATCCGATATGCCGTGCTTATCGTTCAGTAAAATGGCGTCATCCGCAAAGTCTTCTACGTTTTCTGTAAACCATGCATAGCTTGGGATTAAGTAAAACGCCTGCCTTATTCAGTTTTCATTCATGGTTGTCTGTGTAAATTAGTGCCATCAGGAATAAACCTGGAACGAATAATTGAAAGGAGACCTAAAATGGAAACTAGAAAAACAATGCTCACTAGCTTTTTACTTGTACTGTTATTGTCATTGAGTTTAATAACACCGACGCTTGCGCAAGCTGGCAGAGGCCATCACGGCCATGGCCATCATCATGGCCACCAGCGCCACCATCATCATGGTGGACATCATCATTCTATTGGCGGCGGATATAATTATTACTATAGCCAGCCACGCGCTTATTATCGCCCATATTATCCGCAACCAAGGTATAACTACAATTACAACTATTATCCAGCCCCAGCGTATGGTTATGGACTTTCTCCCCAAATGATGGGGATTGGTACCGGGCAAGCCGGCTTTATGATACGCTTCTAAAAGAAGATGCTGACGATGGGTGTGTCTCAAACATACCCATTGTCAGCCAAACTTTAACCCTTTAACTACATAAAGCCAGCAAGTGATGAACAGCGAGTGGCGAATTATAATGATTGCAGTGATTTTGACTGCAATATTTACGCAAGTATTTGCTGGCCAAGAAAATTATGCTGCGAGCAATTATCGTATGGATAGCGTGCCCAGCTCAATCGTCACTGAACAGAAAGCTTTAGTGGCTGCACAACTTCATGTCAAGGGACGCGTATTGGCAATTAATCATACTGACGATATTTATCGTATCAAAATACTGAGTCAACAGGGTACGATACATGTTATCTTGGTTAATGCTCAAGATGGTAGCGTAGTCTACCCTCACTAAGATAATGTAGGGATTTGATTCTTCTTTATTTTGTAAAAATATTGCAATGCGCATTCTAGTTATCGAAGATGAAATAAAATTGCAGAGCCAAATTCGCCAGCAGTTGGAAGCACAAGGTTATATGGTTGATACCTGCAGTGACGGGAATGAAGGACTATTTTTTGCGACAGAGTATCCGCTTGATGCAGCCATTATTGATATTGGCCTGCCAGGAAAATCCGGCTTGGAAATCATCAAATCACTGCGTAGTAAAGGTAGCTTGTTGCCTATTTTAATTCTGACAGCCCGTAGCAGTTGGCAAGATAAGGTGCAAGGTTTGGAAATGGGGGCGGACGATTACCTGACTAAACCGTTTCAGATGGAAGAATTGCAAGCCAGAGTAAAAGCCTTATTGCGCCGCTCTACAGGTATTCCGCAAACAATTTTAAAGTGCGGCCCCATAGAATTGGATGTCACTTCCCAATCGGTATCAATCAATGCAAAAGGTATTGAGTTAACAACATTTGAATACCGCTTGTTGGAAGAGTTGGTGCGTCATCATGGTGAAGTGCTTTCCAAACATACCCTGGCGGATTATCTTTACCCGCATGATGAAGATCGCGATAGTAATGTATTGGAAGTCATGGTTGGCCGTTTACGCCGCAAACTTGATCCCGAGGGTACACTTAATCCGATTGAAACCATACGCGGACGAGGTTATCGTTTTACCCTGCCATGCAATAAATCCTCATGATGTCCCTGAATCAGCGCATTTTATTTAGTGCCACGCTGGTTTTATTAATTTTTATCATCGTTATTGCATTGACACTCGATCGTGCGTTTTATGACAGTGCTCGTTTGGGTGTACAGGATCGCCTTTTCGCCAAGCTTCTGATGATTATGGGTGATTCTGAATTGGAAGAATCGGGTACTCTGGATGTATCAACCAATTTACTTGATGCGGAATTCGGCCACCTTAATTCAGATGCATATGCATTCATTATTGATCAAGCTAACCACATTGTCTGGCAATCTACTTCATCATTGAACGAGAAAATTCCAGCAGTCGATTTTCTAGAAAAAGGGAAGAAAAAATTTGCACAAATCCTGATTGGTGACGAACCGCATTTTATCTACAGCTACGGAGTTGCCTGGGATACTCCTGCGGGCGATTATCCATTTACTTTTAATGTCATCATCAATACGGAATTGTTTGAGGCACAAATAGAACGCTATCGCGAAGACTTGTGGGGAGGGCTCAGCGTCATGGCTATTTTGTTGTTGATTACACAAATGATGGTGCTGCGCTGGGGTTTGCAGCCGTTGCGTAAAGTTTCCGCAGATCTGGCTGCCATAGAATCCGGTCAACAGGAAAATTTGCAAGGCAATTACCCCAGTGAATTAAAGCTGTTAACCGATAGCATTAATTCCTTAATCAATCACGAACACAAGCAACAAAAGCGCTATCGCAACGGTCTTGCTGATCTGGCACATAGCCTAAAAACGCCTTTAGCTATTCTGCAAGGTGCGATAAATAGCGAAGAAGAGGAGCAATTGCGGCGTAAAACCATCCATGAGCAAATTGATCGTATCGATAATATTATCCAGTACCAATTGCGTCGAGCTGCTACCGCTGGTAGTTCACCGGGTATGGGATTGATTATCCTACGTCCAATGGTTGATAGAATGGTGATCACTGTCGAAAAGGCCTATCGCAGCAAGCATCCAAGAATAGTCGTCAATATTGATGACAATCTTGGTTTGCGCATTGATGAGGGCGATTTAATGGAATTGCTTGGTAACTTGATTGACAATGCTTTCAAATGGTGCCGCCATAGCATTCATATTTCTGCAAGTTATCAAGAAAATTGGATTACTATTCAAGTTCAGGATGACGGTCCCGGTATTCCGTCGCATGAAATCACCAGAATCTTGGAGCGTGGTGTACGTGCAGACCAATCCACGCCAGGTCATGGTATTGGTCTTGCTATCGTGCGCGATATTATGCAGGTTTATGGCGGAGAACTGGCGATCGACAATAATCCAATGGACGGTGCTTGCATTACTTTGCGATTAAAGAAAAGCAAATAAACTATTTTTTACTCAATGTCTATGTTGCTTTCAGCAAAGTCCATGCACCAATCAGAATAAATCCGATCCCGGCAATGTATTGCAGGTGTTTTGCACTGATATAGTCAGAAATGACGCTGCCCGCTAAGACACCAAGCGCTGAAGTTGCGATCAATGCTAATGACGCACCGATAAATACCGTCCATTTGCTGACTTCCTTGTCGGCAGCAAACAGCATGGTCGCCAATTGTGTTTTGTCACCCAGTTCAGCAATAAATACCGTGGCAAATACCGTCAATAATATTCTGTAATCCATTTTTATATCCTGAAAGTCGATTATGTATTCATGTGGTTCGATTCAAAGCGCTGGTCATATAGAAATCATGCACCTTTTTACAGAAAACTGTGATAATAAATAACTATCAGCGTGTTTCTCGTAAAAAAATCTATGGGGCTTCTGAGAAACAACCTAATATTCAAGATCAATCCGTTCATGTAAAAGGAAAACTCATGATTGAAGCATATGCAGCTTTTGAGTCGGGTGGAAAGCTTCAACCTTTTGAATATGACCCCGGGCCATTGGGTGACCACGAGGTCGAGATTGCCATAGAATATTGCGGTATTTGCCATAGCGACCTCAGCATGTTGCATAACGCATGGGGAATAACACAGTATCCTTTTGTGCCTGGACATGAGATTATCGGCACGATTGCAACCAAAGGCGCACATGTACACAATCTTTCCTTGGGACAGCGTGTTGGTCTTGGATGGCATTCCGGTTATTGTATGACTTGTCATAGTTGCACGTCCGGCGACCATAATCTGTGCGCACAATCCGAATCCACGATCGTTGGCCGTCACGGCGGTTTTGCCGACAAAGTGCGTGCCAACGCCGCCAGCGTTGTGGCATTGCCGGATAGCCTCAACGCGCAAAGTGCGGGGCCGCTTTTCTGTGGCGGCATCACGGTTTTCAACCCACTGCTGCAGTTTGACGTGCCGCCGACTGCGAAAGTAGCTGTCATCGGCATCGGTGGGTTAGGGCACATTGCGTTGCAATTTTTAAGAGCTTGGGGTTGCCGGGTAACTGCCTTTACTTCCAGCAGCGATAAAAAGCAAGAGGCCTTGGCCATGGGTGCGCACAATGTTTTGGATACGGGAAATCCGGCTGAACTCGCTGCGGCAACAAGTCAATTTGACCTGATTCTAACAACCGTCAATGTTGCATTGGATTGGAATGCTTATATCGCAACCTTACGTCCCAAAGGCCGCCTGCATTTTCTTGGTGTACCACTTGAGCCATTAGATATTAATGTTTTTCCACTGATTTCTGGTCAATACTCAGTATCAGGCTCTCCGGTTGGTAGTCCTGCCAGCATTGAAACGATGTTGCAGTTTGCAGCGCAGCATCAAATCGAACCAATAATTGAAATTTTCCACTTAGATCAAGCTAATGAAGCGTTGGCGAGGCTGACAAGCGGACACGCCAAATATCGTGTGGTTTTATGTAACAGGTAGTCTCGTATTATTTGGTAATCCGCTTTCGGGTGGCCGATAATGGGCTCAGTCCCTGCGCGTCTTCTCCACTGTTTTCGTTTCTTGTCTGCCTGATAGCGCGTGTCTCGCCTCAAAAGACCCCTGCAGACGGCTGTTAGGGTCGTTACTTGAACTGAATTCAGTTCAAGTAACACACCGAATGTAAACTTTTATTTTGTTCGGCAAGCTCTGGATGTCTTAGCAACAGTAAATCCGCGCTCATTGATAAGCTCTGCAGAGACTGGCCCCTGAATAAAATTACGCTTGATACGGGTTGCACCAGCAGCAACATCCCCTGGATCGCTATCGAAATCAAATTCTACTTCATCTCCAATAGTAGCTTTGGGAGCAGAGCGTTTTACATTACTGCCAGATCTAATTTTGGCAACATAATTACCTGCAACTAAGTTATTGCCGTCTACAGAGACTTTAGAGCGATTGGCACTTTTTTCGCATACTAAACGAATTCCAGCAGCATTTGCATCAGCGACAGGCAATGATGTTGCAAATACAGCGACAACTGCAGCTAAAGCTGTTGAAGTTTTTAATAGTGTTGATTTCAACATTTTTTATCTCCTATAAATTATTAAGGCTATATTCCACTTTTTATTTGCAGAATATTTATAGCAAATACACTCACCGTTTGTGTCAATTCACAACTACAAATAAGTATATTTGCACTTCTCTTTGTAAGAACCTTCTTACAACAAGTTAATTCTGTGAAGTTAATAAAAGGTTCAAATATTTTTAGAAGATTTAAAAATTTAGATGCAACTAATTGAAAATATGTAATATTATAATAATGAATGTAATTTTTGAATTGGGGGATTAGCTGCAATATTTTGATTATTTGACGCGCTAAAGGAAAATGACCAATGAAGTACAAACAATTCTGCTATTTGGTTTGATGTAAATTGACTAAATAGCTGATGGAACAGATTCTTAGTATCAACATAATGCCTGGATTTGGTCATTTGAGTTGTCATTGCTAGCTTTGTTGGGTTAATATCAAACACGGAGCAGTAGGAAATTGCCTGTGACTCAACTTTAAATTGATCAATTATGTTGAATTAGAACCGTCACCAAAATTGATGAGGCTTACGATAGATTCTGCCTAGCGATGTGAGTTATTTGATAATATCCTGATTTTGGCAGTGGAAACATTCCACCTTCATGATTGCTAATCACGGTTATCTTTATTGAGCTTTTTCTCTGACTTAGAGCTCGGTTTTTTACGTTTACATCAGCGCCCTAATTTCATTTGAAGATCCCGAAATTAGATCCAACCCGATAGACTGCAGCGCATTGCATGGTCTGTTAATTCAAGTTTGAGCTGATACTTTTTAGACAAATTACATATTAAAAACTTTCGCTTTGATAGCGAAGGTTTTATTACTTTAGAGATTTTACCTATGACTTCGTTATCGAACAGAAATGAGATTTACTCTCATACCGCCTTGCGGGGTATCGCCGCGTTAATGGTCGTTCTCGTTCATTTTCGCTCTTTTTTTCATCCATCAATTGATCCTGATGAAGTAACCTTTTTCCTTATGAAGGGTTATCTATGGGTGGACTTCTTCTTTATTCTCAGTGGATTCGTGATGTCCTATGTTTATGTTATCGAGCATCCTGAGCGACGGAATTTTTCAGAGATTGCTCATTATTTAATTGCTCGTATTGCAAGAGTATATCCACTGCATCTTATGTCGCTCGCAACGGTACTGTTATTTTTTATGATAGTTTCATTGATTAGCTGGAATCAAAAGGAAGAATTTTGTTGTGTGTTTGATGGTTCCCTTCGAACTGCTGAATCACTGCTAGCTAATCTATTTCTTATCCATGCTTGGGGTATGTTCGATTGGGTAACATGGAATTTGCCATCCTGGTCACTTAGTTCAGAATTTTTCTGTTATTTAATATTTGCTGGACTTCTAGCTATGGATGGCTACGCTCGGAAACTGGCATTGATTGCGCTGTCATGTATTGTGTTAATTTATTATGGATTTTCTCTTGCAACAGGGGATGATATTGATGAGAATTTTCGTTTATCTATTGTCCGTGCTATATCAGCATTCTCAATTGGTATCCTGTTATTCTTAGGCCGTCGAATGGTTATTACACTTTCTGAGAAATGCTTAACGAGTATTCAGATTGCGACAGTTGTTACACTTTTATTGTCGTTACATTTTGGGGTAGCAGATGTTATTTCCATCAGTTTGATGGCAGTGGTAGTGCTAGTTACGTGGGAAGATCGCGGTATTTTGAGTAACTGGCTCGCGGCGCGATCCTTGCATACGCTCGGATTATTCTCATATTCAATTTATATGTGGCATTATCTTATCAAGTATATTGGCCTTGAGGATTGGGAATCCTTTATTGGATTGCCAGTACAAAGTAGTATACTGGGATCAGTAATTTTCGTTGCTTGTTTAACGGTAACAGTTATTCCAATCGCAGTTTGGAGTTATCGGTCTGTAGAAATGCCTGCTCGTAAATGGGTGAGTTTGCGCTTGACTTGCTTACTTGAAGCTAGATATGCATTGGTAAGTACAAAAAGTGCGAATAAGTCGATGCTAGTAACAAACTAAGGCGTTGAATTTTATTACATAAAATCATGAGGTGGATCAGGTAATACCAGGCGGATGATGCAAATCAGTCATTCCGAGGCAATGGAAAACTGACACCGGAGCAGGAAGAAATTCCGAGTTGAAGGCGAGAATCAAACAACTGAAGCTGGAAAATCAAAAATTAAATGAAGCGACGGTCTTTTTTCGCGACAGAAACGAAGTGAAATATTCGTTTATCAACCCAAAGGAAGAAGACCTGCCTGGTTAGTTTGATGGGGGCTGACTGTTGTCATCGCTTTTTTATCTAGGAAAATTGTTGACCACGTCATTCATACTGAAAAATCGAAAAAAAGGATTAATTTTTGCTATGAATAAAACAACGAAATTAGGTTTAGTGTTTTTTATGCTACTTATTTTGTCTTTTCAAGCACAAGCTACCGAAACAATTACTTCTGATGTTTATTTTAGTCGAGCGGGTATGAAAATAATGAGTGGTACGACTAACATAGCACTTGGCTGGCTGGAACTGCCTAAGAATCTTTTGTTGTGGAGCGAGAAGGGTGGTATTAATCCGCTGACTGGTTTCGCCGAAGGTTTACTATGGGGTCTTTTTCATACGGCTGCTCGAACAGCAAGTGGAGCACTAGATCTTGCTACTTTCTGGCTACCTACTTATCCAACACCTGATCCTGTGTTTGTTCTGGACGATTTTTCCGTGCAATCCGATTATTACGGATTCAGAATGGCGCGGTGATGAAATGCCGCATATTTCAAATTAAGCTGCAATCCCTGAAGTCTTTGTTAGTGGCATGAATCAGTGAGATATATGTTGATGAAACTGCCAAGGATCAGGTTCGATATAAAGTTCGCATTCAACAGATAACTGAGTAAGTGCGGCAATATTTGCCGACATTGCCTTTATTCTCTATAAAAAGATCAGCAAAAATGTGCAGCGCACGTTTAGTTTATGTCTGTTTCATAGCAGTTGGCATGATCATTGCTGTCACTGTCTTTTAGTAGCTCATTATAAAACCGCAGTACTTACATTCAGGAATTCTATATGCAAAATAAATTTGAGAGCTTGGAGCTCGGTCAATTCATTCCTCTGCATTATCATCACAATATGTTGAATGACAGTATTCGTACAAAAGGCTTTAAAGAGGCGATTGATTTGGCGGTCAAGCCAGGTGCTAAAGTTCTGGAGTTTGGAGGAGGTACCGGAGTGCAATCCTTTTTTGCTGCTCAAAAAGCACAAAAGGTTTATTGTGTAGAGCGCAACCCGGAACTGGTGGATGCTGCGCGCAGCTTGCTTGCGAAAAACTTAAACGGCGACAAAATTGAAGTTATTCAGGCCGACGCCATGCATTACTTGCCGCCTGAACCCGTCGACGTGGTTATCTGTGAAATGCTGCACACAGGTTTGTTACGTGAAAAACAAATGCCCATTATTAGTTCCTTTAAAAAACGCTACTTGGAAAAATTTGGCGGCACATTACCTGTGTTTGTACCAGAAGCCAGTATTCAGGCAATTCAGCCGATAGAACAAAACTTCCATTTTGAAGGTTTCTACGCACCTACAATTTTATTTCAAGATCCATGTTCAATTCAGCAAAGAAGTAAAAGCCTGGGAAATCCAGAAGTATTTCAATTGCTATCTTATGCGGAGCCATTTAGCCAAACCTGCAATTGTGATGCAGAAATTATCATTGCCGAGAACGGCCAACTCAATGCTTTGCGGCTTATCACCAAAAATATACTGGCCATTAATATGCTGACATACAGCACTGTTGATTGGCATACCCAATACATCATTTTCCCATTAGCCACGCCACTAATGGTTTCCAAAGGTGATCATATTTCAGTACGTTTTAGTTATCAGGGTGGAGCTACTCTCAGCGCACTGCCAGATTCACTGGAAGTTTGCCTTATTAATAAGGAAGTTCCGGTTTTTCAATGTGCACTCGATACTTTAAATCGTTCATTGAATTTTCAATCAGATACCGTCGACAAAGCTGGTGTTTTGTCATAAGCGAGCACCCAAAAGCATCTATGATAATTCCTGAGCTGCTGAAGAGGAGGCTTACTCATTATTCGTTCCATTAGCTTTATATTGCTTTGCTTACACAATGGCACTGAAGAAATTGTTATTTACGAACAATCCAAATTCATGGAGTCACTTTCATATTGGGTTTTGCTTTGTTAGTTTTTGAATAATCCAGTCTTTTCGCTGAAATTAATGTTATTATCGGGTACAATGCGGGTGTATAAATAGGTATTGATAATGTTCTATGAGCAGATAATATATCTTTTAATTTTTTGGAATTAATCAATCGAAATTTAAAAAAAATTAAAAATCACATGCTAAGTCAAATATATATCTTGTCTGTTAAAGCAGGATAGCCTTAATCGGTGTAAGAATTTTTCCCTCGATGTAATAAAAATTAATAATTGCAAGGCTAAAATAGTTTATTTTGCAATTATAAAAATCTGAAACTGTATTAACATAACCATGCAGCGTTCTAACAATTAAGGAAGTTATTGAAAATGTTGACACACTTACAACGCCTTGAAGCGGAGAGTATTCAAATTATGCGGGAGGTTGTTGCGGAGTGCGAGCATCCAGTAATGCTCTATTCCATCGGCAAAGATAGCGCCGTCATGCTTCATCTTGCAGTCAAAGCATTTTATCCGTCGAAACCGCCTTTTCCATTATTACATGTTGATACCACATGGAAATTCAGAGAAATGATTGAGTTTCGTGACGTAATGGCAAAAAAGCTAGGGCTCGATTTGATTGTGCATATTAATCCTCAGGGTGTTGAAAAAGGGATTAATCCATTTACGCATGGTTCTGCGGTACATACGGACATCTGGAAAACGGAAGGTTTAAAGCAAGCATTGGATAAATACGGTTTTGATGTGGCGTTTGGAGGGGCACGTCGAGATGAAGAGAAGTCTCGTGCTAAGGAGCGTATTTTTTCAATCCGTTCAGCACAGCACCGTTGGGATCCAAAATTACAGCGTCCTGAGCTCTGGCGTTTGTATAACACGCGAAAAAATAAAGGTGAAAGTATCCGCGTATTTCCTTTGTCCAATTGGACTGAGCTGGATATCTGGCAATACATTTATTTGAATAACATTCCGATCGTACCGTTATATTTTGCCAAAGAACGGCCCGTTGTCGAACGCGATGGCACTCTCATTATGGTGGATGACGATCGACTGCCAATGCGAGAAGGGGAGCAACCGATGATCAAAAAAGTACGTTTCCGTACACTGGGTTGCTATCCATTAACTGGAGCAATCGAAAGTGAAGCAAGTTCTTTGACCGCGATTATTCAAGAGATGCTGCTTGCAAAAACATCCGAACGGCAAGGCCGGCTGATTGATCATGACTCCGCGGGTTCGATGGAGAAAAAGAAACAAGAGGGGTACTTCTAATGGCGCACGTGTCTGACTTAATTGCCGAAGATATCGAGCTTTATTTAAGAACACATGAAAATAAGAGTTTATTGCGTTTTATTACGTGTGGCAGCGTTGATGATGGAAAAAGTACCTTGATTGGGCGAATGCTGTACGAATCAAAAATGCTGTTTGAAGATCAATTGGCTCAACTGGAATTCGACTCCAAAAAAGTTGGTACCCAAGCGGGTGATTTGGATTTTGCGCTTTTGGTGGACGGCCTTGCGGCGGAGCGTGAACAAGGCATTACGATTGATGTGGCGTATCGCTTTTTCTCGACAGACAAAAGAAAGTTTATCGTGGCCGATACTCCCGGGCATGAGCAATATACGCGCAATATGATTACTGGCGCTTCTACTGCAGATGTCGCGGTTATTCTTATCGATGCCCGTAAAGGTGTTTTGACACAAACTCGTCGACATAGTTATCTGGTATCGTTAATTGGAATTCGTCACGTGGTATTGGCAATCAATAAACTGGATATGGTGGGATATTCGCAAGAGATTTTTAATCAGATTGATAATGATTACCGTGTTTTTGCTAAAGAAGTGGGGCTGCAGAATATCGTAACGATTCCTATGTCGGCCCTGAAGGGCGATAACATTACTTCTTTAAGCGCAAATACGCCTTGGTATCAGGGCGAAACGTTGATGGGATATTTGGAAAATATACAGATTGAAGATGAATCGGGAAAGTCTGGAATTTTCCGTATGCCGGTACAGTGGGTGAATCGCCCTAATCTGGATTTTCGCGGTTATTCCGGTATCGTTGTTCGTGGCAATGTTAAACCTGGAGATCCAATTCGTGTTTTACCATCAGGTAAAGAAAGCCGTGTGGCACGTATCGTGACCAGTGACGGCGATCTTGAGCAGGCGATTTCGGGACAGTCAATCACAGTTACGTTAACCGATGAGATCGATATTAGCCGGGGAGATATTCTAGCTGCAACCGACTCACCGCCAGGTGTGGCTGATCAATTTGAAGCCACTGTTGTCTGGATGACTGATGAACCCATGCTTCCTGGCAGGCCTTATTTGATGAAAATCGGTACGAGAACGGTGACTGTAAATGTCTCAATGCTGAAGTATAAGGTCAATGTCAATACCCTCGAGCATGTCGCCGTCACAAAACTGGAACTTAATGAAATTGGCATTTGTAATTTAAGCACCGATCGCTTGATTGCATTTGATCCTTACATAGAGGATCGTGATACGGGCGGTTTCATTATGATTGATCGCTTAACGAATAACACGGTTGGTGCAGGTATGTTGCATTTCGCCTTACGCCGGTCGCAAAATATTCATTGGCAAGCCCTTAATATCAATAAGCAAGCGCATGCGGCTATTAAAGGACAGAAGCCTTTTATTCTATGGTTTACCGGTTTATCAGGCAGTGGTAAATCGACGATTGCCAATTTGGTCGAGAAAAAACTCTATTCACTCGGGAAACATACTTACTTGCTAGATGGCGATAATGTGCGCCACGGTCTCAATAAGGATCTGGGTTTTACTGATGCTGATCGCGTTGAAAATATCCGCCGCATTGCTGAAGTTGCTAAGTTGATGGTTGATGCGGGACAAATTGTTTTAGTATCGTTCATTTCACCATTCCGATCTGAGCGGCGAATGGCGCGGGAATTGGTGGAAGGGGGTGAATTCTTCGAGATTTTTATTGATACACCAATTCATGTTGCTGAAGAGCGGGATCCCAAAGGGCTATACAAAAAAATGCGTCGTGGAGAATTGAAAAATTTTACGGGTATTGATTCACCTTATGAGATACCCGAGAGCGCTGAGATTCACATCGATACAACAACACTGACACCGGAACAAGCAGTCGAAGAAATTGTGAGCTATCTAACTGATGCGGGTGTTCTGAGTCAATCATGACATCTTATTTGGTTTCAATTCACTTAATTTCGGTGTAGATAATCACCGGTCCTATCATTATGAATCATTATTACGTATTTAATGGCGATGCTGATGGTTTATGTGCATTGCATCAACTTCGATTGGCTGAACCAGGAAATGCGCATTTAGTTACAGGAGTAAAGCGCGATATCAAGCTGCTGGATCGAGTAGAAGTAAATACAGGAGATCGGGTGACAGTGCTCGATATTTCTTTGGACAGCAATCGTACTGGCTTGATGCGTTTGTTAGGGACGGGTGCAATTGTTGATTATTTTGATCATCACCATGCTGGGGAAATACTGCTACATGATAATTTGACGACGTATATAGATTTGTCATCTGATATATGTACGAGCTTATTGGTGGATCAGCATTTGAAAGGAAAGTTTCACGCATGGGCGATCGTAGCAGCTTTTGGCGATAACCTTATACAAAAAGCTCAACAGCTAGCAAACTCGTTCAGATTGACACAAACTGCAACAGAACAGCTTGCAGGTCTAGGTGAGTATCTGAATTATAACGGTTATGGAGATACCGTATCCGATCTGCATTTTCATCCAGCAGAACTGTACGAAGAAATCAAATCTTTTGCCAATCCTTTGGATTTCATCGCTAAGTCGGCGGCATTTATCAAATTGGCTGCAGGGTACAAAGACGATATGAGTCGAGCAGATACATTGCAACCCATGGCAAGTGATGACTATTGTGCCGCCTACTTACTGCCAGATGCCCCTTGGGCAAGGCGCGTGAGCGGTATTTTTGCTAACAGATTAGCCAATGAAAATCCGGAGCGTGCACATGCAGTAATTACGCTTAATCGGCGGGGAAATTATACAGTAAGCGTGCGAGCTTCTCTGACAGATCCTCAAGGTGCAGATGTGTTGTGTTTGCAATTTGATACCGGGGGAGGGCGCAAGGCTGCAGCGGGTATCAATGATTTGCCAACTGATGCAATTAATTATTTCGTGACAACTTTTATGCAGCATTTTCGCGATTAACTAAGCTAAGACTTGGAGAATCAAGGATTATGGAGAAAGTTTAAATGTGCATAAACCAATCTATCATTTCATGTCGGAGCTTACCATGATTTTTGTCACAGGCGGCGCTGGGTATATTGGATCGCATACTTGTGTTGAATTGTTAAACGCAGGTTTTAATGTCACAGTTTTTGATAATTTTTGCAATAGTAGTGCCGAGGCATTGGCACGTGTTGAGCAAATTACTGGAAAAAAACTGCAATTAATAACTGGTGATTGTCGTGACCGCGAAGCACTGATAGCAGCACTTAAACATAGTGGAGCCAGCGCGGTTATTCATTTTGCCGGGTTAAAAGCGGTTGGTGAATCGGTTGAGTATCCACTTTCCTATTACGACAATAATGTGGTAGGTACGTTACGTCTGTTAGAGGCTATGCAAACGTGTAATGTAAAAACCTTGGTATTCAGCTCGTCTGCAACTGTTTATGGCGATCCGGTTAGACTGCCGTTAACAGAAAATCACCCCCTTGCACCTACAAATCCTTACGGCCGTAGTAAATTGATGATCGAGGAAATATTGCAGGATCTGCAATGTAGTGATAATTCTTTTAAGATTAGTATATTGCGCTACTTCAATCCGGTTGGAGCGCATCATAGTGGATTAATTGGAGAAGATCCTCAAGGTATTCCAAATAATTTGATGCCTTTTGTGGCGCAAGTTGCCGTAGGAAGAAGAGAAACCTTGAGTGTATGGGGCAACGATTATCCTACACCAGATGGTACGGGTGTGCGTGATTACATTCATGTGGTCGATTTAGCGATTGGGCATATCAAAGCTCTTAAAGCATTAGCTGCTGCCGAAAATTTACAAGCTAGTAAATATAAAGGATGTCTGACCGTGAATTTGGGTACGGGGCGAGGCTATAGTGTTTTGGATATGGTACATGCTTATGAAAGGGCAAGTAAAAAAACGATTTCCTATCGAATTGCACCTAGGCGTCCGGGAGACATTGCTTCTTGCTATGCTGATCCTAAGCTTGCTTCCGAATTGCTGGGTTGGCAGGCAAAACTTGGCTTGGAGGAAATGTGTGTAGATAGTTGGCGTTGGCAAAGTACCAATCCGAATGGTTATCAAAATTAATTTGAATCATATTTCATAGTTTATTAGTAAGCACATGAGATTTAATAACCTACTCAATACTTAGGAGAAATCGATCAATGAAGCCGATAAGAAAAGCTGTTTTTCCTGTGGCAGGATTGGGAACGCGTTTTTTACCCGCAACTAAGGCAAATCCGAAGGAAATGCTGCCAATCGTTGATAAGCCGTTGATTCAATTTGCTGCAGAAGAAGCGGTTGCCGCAGGTATTGATGTATTAATTTTTATTATTGGCCGCAACAAAAGCTCAATACCTGATCACTTTGATAAGGCTTTCGAGTTAGAAGCAAATTTAGTGGCTGGTGGGAAAAATGAAATGCTTGAAGTTGTTCAAAATATACTACCACCGCATGTTGATTGTGTGTATATTCGGCAAGCCGAAGCATTGGGACTGGGGCATGCGGTCTTATGTGCGCAATCGGTGGTGGGTGATGAGCCTTTTGCAGTATTGCTGGCCGATGATCTAATAGATGCTGGCGAAAGAACCTGCCTGAATCAAATGGTTGATATCTATAATCAACACCACTGTTCCATACTAGGCATTGAACAAGTTCCTCGACCGACCGTCAATCGCTACGGCATTATTGATAGTGAGTCGATTGCTAAGAACTTATTCAAAGTCAATGCTATTGTCGAGAAACCGGCTGTCGATAAGGCTCCTTCTAATCTGGCAGTAGTGGGTCGTTATATTTTAACTCCCCGTATTTTTAAACTTCTTGAACAAACAGAACGTGGTGCTGGCAATGAAATTCAGTTAACTGATGGAATTGCAAAGTTATTAAACGAGGAATCTGTATTGGGGCATGAATTTAGCGGAAAGCGCTTCGACTGCGGAAGTAAGTCAGGTTATTTAAAGGCAACTGTAGAGTTTGCATTGAAGCATCCTGAACTTAAACAAGAGTTTCAAGCTTTTCTACATCACTTGCTTAAAAAATAAATATCTTGCTGATTGTGTGGAAAGTTACCGTTAACGTGCATACCTTTTAAAGAGTTACTTTAATGAGCCATTAGTTCCCTGAGTACATAAGGCAGGATGCCGCCATGCTTATAGTAGTCAACCTCAATGGCGGTATCAATGCGGCATAGTAATGGTACGGTTTTACTACTTCCGTCTTTCCGTCGTATGATTAGGGTAACATCCTGCTGTGGCTGGATATTGCGCAATCCAAGAATGTCAAATTGTTCATCGCCTCTAATTTCAAGTGAATCAACATTATCATTGTCTTTAAATTGTAACGGCAAAATACCCATCCCAATCAGATTGCTGCGGTGAATGCGTTCAAAACTGATTGCGATAACTGCTTTGATGCCTAATAGCTGTGTACCTTTAGCTGCCCAATCGCGGCTTGAACCAGTGCCATACTCCCTGCCGCCGAAAACGATTGTTGGAATATTTTGTACTTGATATTTCATGGCTGCATCATAAATGCTCATTTGTACCAATTCATCATTTGCAGGATTCTGATAGAGCGTGATACCGCCTTCACTACCCGGAATCATTAAGTTTTTAATGCGTACGTTGGCAAACGTACCGCGCATCATCACTTTGTGGTTACCGCGACGGGCACCGTAGCTATTGAAATCCGCTTTTTCGACATGTTGATCCAGCAGATATTGACCAGCTGGGGAAGTATCCTTAATCGAACCAGCCGGACTGATATGATCTGTGGTAACAGAATCACCAAATATACCCAATGCATACGCGTTTCTAACACTCTCGATTTCACCGGAATCTGGTAATTGCAGTGAAAAATTTTCAAAAAATGGCGGCTCAGCAATATAAGTAGATTGTGGCCAATTGTAGGTTTTCCCGGTAACAGAAGTAACGTTATTCCATAGCTCGTGATTTTTGGTAAGGTCGCTATAGAGTTTCCGAAAGGTATTTGCGTTGGCAGCAAATTTCATCAATAAATGAATTTCTTCACTGTTTGGCCAAATATCTTTGAGCCAGACGGGTTGGTTATTTTTACCAATACCTAGTGGTTCAGTGGTAAGGTCTTTTAGAATTGTACCGGCGATTGCATATGCTACAACTAGCGGTGGTGAAGCTAAAAAATTGGCGCGAATATTCGAATGAATGCGTGCTTCGAAATTGCGGTTCCCGGATAATACAGCAGCACAAACCAAATCGTTTTTAACAATTGCTTCTTCAATTGGATCAGCTAAAGGTCCAGCATTGCCGATACATGTGGTGCAACCATAACCAACGATATTAAAGCCTAGTTGCTCTAGATAAGGAAGCAATCCCGTAACGGTCAAATAGTCTGTGACTACACGAGACCCGGGTGCCAGCGAAGTTTTGATGTGGTGTTTGACTGTTAGTCCTTTTTCTACAGCTTTCTTGGCTACCAATCCAGCAGCTAGCAGTACGCTAGGATTGGATGTATTGGTACAGGATGTAATCGCAGCAATCAATACATCTCCATGGCCTAGTTCAATCGAAGAACCGTTCAATTCGTTAAAGTCTAAATCGGTTGCGCCCAGCATCGGTCGATTAGCAGTCATTTCAGCGATGTTACGGGAGACCATGCGCCTGTCGGGACGAGCAATATTTTGCGTTTCTATGTCGTTACTTTTTTCGGGTGTTTTGCTAGAAGCGGCTGGCGTTAGCCGAACATCATCGAGATTACTCGGGCCAAGATGGGTGCATACTTCAGGCTCCTCGATATTGATATTGCGAGTCAGATAACGTTGATTAATATCATCGTCTTGTTTGCTGTAGCCACTCTCTTTGACAAGTTTGTTAAAGAGTTCAGTAAATTTGGATTTGATTGCAGTCAGGTCAATTCTGTCCTGCGGGCGTTTTGGGCCTGCCAATGAAGGTGCAACTGAATTTAAATTAAGTGTCAGCTCGAATGTGTAATCAATGTCCCCCTGCCGTGGAATTCCATACATTTCCTGTACTTGGAAATAAGTTTGAAATGCGGCAATTTCTTCTACAGTGCGTCCTGTGCCGTTGAAATATTCAATAGTTGCATCGTCGACTGGAAAGAATCCCATGGTTGCACCATATTCAGGCGCCATATTGGCAATAGTGGCTCGATCAGGTAATGCCAGGGAAGCAGTTCCCTCACCAAAGAACTCTACAAATTTCCCAACGACATTGGCTTTACGCAGCATTTCCGTGATTGCTAAAACCAAATCGGTTGCAGTAACACCTTCATTTAATTGTCCTGTCAGATTAACGCCGACTACATCAGGTGTAAGAAGATAAACCGGTTGTCCAAGCATGCCAGCTTCAGCTTCGATACCGCCAACACCCCATCCAACGACGCCAATGCCATTAATCATTGTGGTGTGTGAATCGGTGCCGACAAGCGTATCAGGATATATGAATCCATCTTTCCAGTGTACTCCGCGAGCAAGGTATTCGAGATTAACCTGATGTACGATACCGATTCCCGGTGGAATTACCTTGAAAGTGTCAAAAGCCTGCATACCCCATTTAATAAATTGGTAGCGCTCATTGTTACGGGAAAATTCAATTGCCATATTTTGCTGGAGTGCTTCTTGGGTTCCATAATGATCAACTTGAATTGAATGATCGACAACCAAATCCACGGGTACTAGCGGCTCAATTAGCTTGGGATTTTTTCCTAACTTTACAGCTGCACTTCGCATTGCTGCTAAATCTACTAACAAGGGTACGCCCGTAAAATCTTGTAACACAATACGTGACACTACAAACGGTATTTCATCGACTCTAATGGTGCGGGGTTGCCAGTTTGCTAATTGTCGGATATGAGTTTCGGT
>WBZQ01001085.1_pt1 | contig 19479 bp, 15 predicted proteins | sample 5204251 | NCBI WGS metagenome assembly WBZQ01 (sample SAMN12412402, study PRJNA552823) | activated sludge metagenome | isolation source: activated sludge from nitrification reactor of wastewater treatment plant... | place: USA: Virginia | collected 2017-09
CGGCACTACGACCGTGGCCGAGGATGCCGTGGTTGGTCCTGACTCGACGTTGAAGGATTGCGAGGTTGGCGCGGGGGCTCGAGTGGTGCGCACGCATGCAGAACTCGCGGTGATTGGCGAGGGCGCGACTGTCGGCCCGTTCTCCTACCTGCGACCGGGCACGGTGTTGGGCGCCAGCGGCAAGATCGGCGCCTTCGTTGAGACCAAGAACGCCACCATTGGCACCGGCTCGAAGGTCCCGCATTTGTCGTACGTCGGCGATGCCGTGATCGGCGAGATGACCAACATTGGGGCTGGCACGATCTTCGCCAACTACGACGGCGTCAACAAGCACAGCAGTCGCATTGGCTCGCACGTGCGTACTGGGTCCGACAACGTTTTCGTGGCCCCGGTTTCGATCGGCGATGGTGCGGTCACTGGAGCCGGAAGCATCATCCGGCGCGACGTACCTGCTGGAGCCCTCGCAGTCAGCGGGGGTCAGCAACGTCACATCGAGGGGTGGATTTTCCGCAAGCGCCCCGACAGTTCAGCCGCGCAGGCCGCCCAGAGCGCACTTGATGCAGACCCCGGGGTAGGTCCAGGGGCAGTTGATAAGACAGAATCCTGATTGCCAGCATCCGAGCAGTAGGAGCGCACCTGCCGTGAGCGTCGTAAAGAAGACCACCAAGAAGAAACTGATGGTCTTCAGTGGCCGGGCCCATGAAGCTGTCGCCCAAGAGGTTGTTGAGGGCCTCGGCTGCGAATTGGTGCCGACCTCGGCTTACGAATTCGCCAACTCTGAGGTCTACGTCAGATACGAAGAGTCAGTGCGAGGCAGCGATGCCTTCGTCATCCAAAGCCACACCGCGCCGATCAACAAATGGATCATGGAACACCTGATCATGGTCGATGCGCTCAAGCGGGCTTCGGCCAAGCGGATCACCGTGGTTTTGCCGTTCTATGGCTACGCCCGCCAAGACAAGAAGCACCGCGGACGCGAGCCCATCTCGGCTCGTCTGATGGCTGACTTGTTCAAGACCGCTGGAGCTAACCGCCTCATCGTTGTCGACCTGCACGCCGACCAGATCCAGGGCTTCTTTGACGGCCCGGTTGATCACTTGATGGCGCTGCCGATCCTGGCCGACTACGTCAAGGAGAAGTACGGCGACCGCGCCCTAGCCGTCGTTTCCCCCGACGCTGGCCGCATCAAGGTCGCCGAGCGCTGGTCGGCTCGCTTGGGTGGGGTGCCATTGGCGTTCATCCACAAGACGCGTCGCACTGACCGCCCCAACGAAACCGTAGCGAACCGCGTCGTTGGTGACGTGCACGGGCGCATGTGTGTGCTGGTTGACGACATGATCGACACTGGCGGCACGATCGTGAAGGCCGCCGAAGCACTGATGAAGGAAGGCGCCGCAGGGGTGGTCATTGCGGCCACTCACGCGATCATGTCCGACCCTGCGACTGAGCGCCTGAAGAACTCCCCGGCCACCGAAGTCATCGTGACCAACACGTTGCCGATCGCCGAGGAGCGGATGTTCTCGAAACTCACTGTGCTCTCGATTGCGCCACTCATCAGCCGCGCTATTCGTGAGGTCTTCGAGGACGGCTCGGTGACCTCGATGTTCGACGGTCACGCCTGAGGCAAGTCTCCCCAGACTCCTCTGATCGCGATGGTCAGGTCGAGATCATCGATAGCGTCGTTCCACCGTCGAGGCATCGTGTAGGGCAGTTCGCCTGTGCAGGCCTGAGCTAACTGAGCTCGCAATGTCAGCATCGCGTCCATCGACATGGGCGTCCGCGGCACCAGCCAACTGGCCTTGTTGATGAGTCCCTGACCGGCGGTGCGACTCAAGGCAATCGTGGCGTCGACGTACTTCGTGGCCCACTCTTCGATCAGGGCGTGCTGCCCGACGGCCCAGAACCCGTTGGAGCTTGCCTCGAACTCCTCAGCGCCAACGCTGGGGTCAAACATCCGAGCCCAGGCTTGGCTCTTTGCCTCGGGCGTCGCGATCGCGGCGCGAGCCTCGAGGGCGCCCAAGGTGCCCTCCCACGAGCGGTCTGCCGTGGCTTCGCGTTCCAGGGCGCTCACGTCGCCCAACTCTGCGAGCCGGCGCACGATGGCCCAACGGACCTGCTTGGTGAGTTCGACCTCGTGCATGTGCCCGGCGTCGAGCAAGCGCTGCAGCGACTCGACATCGGTGTCAGTGCGGGCAACAGCCAGGAGTGCAGGCAGTGCCACATCTCGACTGGGCTGCGTCTGGAGGATCTGGACTGCCAACTCCTCGACGTCGTCTTCGACCTCAGCCACGTCGGCAGGGTGCACCCAGCGCATGACTTTGGGGATCTCAAGTTCCAGTGCCGTGCTGATGATTTCGGGGTCGTCCTCTTGGCGCAGTTGGTGGGGCAGCCATGAGGAGAGAAACTCGGTGGGGCTCATCTGTAAGTCGCGCACACGGTCAATCGCTGCCCGCATTAACACCGCACGCGTGCGTGGGTGCGGGGCAAACTCACGAGAGCGAATCGCCCAGGTGTCTTCGTCGTAGGTGACCTTCGCGTAGGTCTCATCACCAGAGTTGGGGATCACGGGCTGGCCAGCGAGTTCAGGCAAGCGCACGGGCTGATCGTCAAGGTCGACGAGGTGTCCCTCGGTGACGCTGAACCGATGCGGACGGCTGCCAGTGCGCGTGAGCAGGGGTACGTCGCCGTCGTACTCCAACGAGATGGTGTCAAAGCCCGTGGTTCGCAGCCACGCCTGCACCCAGCCCTGCACGTCTCGCTCAGGAGCGGCTTGGGCCAGCGACTCGGTGAAGTCGGCCAGTGATGCATTTGAGAATGCGTGGGTGTTGAGGTGCCTGTTGACGCCGGCAAAGAACGCCTCATCACCGAGCCAGGTGACCAGTTGTTTGAGCGCCGCCCGACCCTTGCGGTAGGTCAAGGCATCGAAGTTCCCCAGGGCGGTCTCGGCGTGCGGCACGTCCTCGGGATTGGGGGCCACAGGGTGGGTGGAGCGGCGTACGTCGGCGCTATAGGCAGCCATCACGTCTAGTGCGTCGTAGGAGGCCAAGTCCAAGCCGCTGACTTCACGAGCGATCCGAATGCCCATGTAGTCAGCAAACGACTCATTGAGCCAACTGTCCTCCCACCAGCGCATCGTGACGAGGTTGCCAAACCACATGTGCGCCATCTCGTGAGCGATCACCATCGCGGTGCGCATGCGCTCGGGCTGCGTGGGCGCATCGGGAGTGAGGTACTTGTCGTTGAAGGTCACCGCCCCCGGTGTCTCCAAGGCGCCCCAGTTGTGGCCGGGCACGAAGAGTTGTTCGTAGGAATCGAAGGGATAGGGCGCATCGAAGTAGCCGGTGTAGGCGTCAAAACAGCCGCGGGTGTGGGTCTCTAAGAACTCCGCGTCTCGCGCCAACGCCTGGGCTTGCGAGGCTCTGGCATGCCAAGCAAACGGCAACCCAGCGTGCTCGAAATGGTGTGATGACCATGGGCCGGCACAGATCACGAAGAGATAGGTCGAGATGCGCGGGGTGGTGGCGAATGTCCAGGTGTTTGCCTCGCGCTGACTAATACCGTTACCGATCACGGTCCACTCCTGGGGAGCGGTGGCGCTCACCGACATGGTCGCCTTGAGATCGGGTTGGTCAAAGCAAGCGAAGATCTTGTGGGCCACGTCCATGCCGAGATAGGCAGATGCGTACGTCTGGCCATCAGCGGGATCAGTGAAGCGGTGCATCCCGTCGCCGTCATTGACGTAGGCAACATCAGCTTCGATCTCAACGACATTGCTGGCTGCCAGGTTGGGCAAGTGCAGGTGGCCTCCGGTGTATGCCGACGAAGGCAACTCCTGACCGTTGAGCCGGGCACGGAGGTTGGTCGCCTCATGCAACTCGATGAACGTAGAGGCTCCGGGCTCGCGGCAGGTGAACGTCGCCGTCGTACGCGAACCAAAGGTTGCGCCGTCGGTGAAGTCGATGTGGATGTCGTAGTTGGCGACGTCAATGAGTGCCGCACGGGTGCGTGCTTGCTCCAGGGTAAGGCTCACACATGGGTGTCTACGTCACCGTGCGGGCATGATGCAAGCGCTGCGGCGCGAAACCGTCATGTGTTCGGCCCATCGCCCGATTGGTCTTCACCGGCTCAACTCAAGTAAGCTTCCGGGGTTGCCTTGGCGAGGGAGTGAATGAGCTCCGTGATCGACGCGGCCGGTTGACTTAAAGCACCGTGCCAATTTGTCGTGCGGTGCTTTCTCTGTGTCCTGGCCGGCAACCACACTGACGCATTACGTACGCAATCGATGAGGGAGCACCCGCAGCATGTCTAGCGAAGAGAAGATCAAGGCCGAAATTCGCACCGAGTTCGGCAAGGGTGCGGCCCGCCGCATCCGCCGCGACGGCAAGGTTCCTGCCGTGATCTACGGCCACGGCCACGACCCCGTCCACCTGACCATGCCCGGTCACGACACGATGATGGCGCTCAAGCACGGCGGTGCGAACGCGCTGCTCCACATCGAGGCCGACGGCAAGACCCTGCTGGCCTTGACCAAGCAGGTTCAGGTTGACCCGCTCAAGCGCGCCTTGGAGCACATCGACTTCGTTGAGGTGAAGAAGGGCGAGAAGGTCAACGTCGACGTCCCGATCATCATCGTCGGCGAGGCCGAGGCCGGCACCCTGGTTGTCACCGAGAACTCGACCGTCGAACTTGAGGCCGAGGCCACTCACATCCCCGAGCACATCGAGGTCAACGTCGAGGGCCTCACCGTTGGCACCTTGATCCACGCTTCCGACCTAGTGCTGCCCAAGGGCTCCATCCTGGTCACCGAAGCTGAGGCCGTCATCGTCAACGTCGCACACGCGCCGACCGCCGAAGAGGTTGAGGCCGACATCGCAGACGGTGCTGCACCGACTGCTGAGCCCACTGTTGTGGGTGCGGAGTCATCCGAGGGGTGACCCTAGAAGTTTCACAGCAGGCCCCGGAGGTCTGGCTCGTTGTCGGGCTAGGCAATCCGGGGCCTGACTATTCCAACACCCGACACAACGTTGGCTACATGGTCACCGATGAGTTGGCGCGCCGTATGGGATCGCCCTGGCGGGCCCACAAGTCTGGTCGAGCCCAGGTAGTTGAGGGACGACTCACAGTGCCGGGGCCGCGGGTGGTGCTAGCTCGTTCGGCCACTTTTATGAACCTCAGTGGCGGGCCGGTCAAAGCACTTGCTTCGTTCTACAAGATCGCCCCGGCGGCGATCATCGCCGTACACGATGAGCTGGATATCGCCTTCGGCACCCAGCGGGTCAAGTTCGGTGGCGGAGACAACGGCCACAACGGCTTGAAGTCGATGCGCGCATCGCTAGGCACGGGTGACTTCTACCGGGTGCGGGCCGGCATCGGGCGGCCTCCCGGGCGTCAGGACACCGCAGATTTCGTGTTGTCGAACTATTCGAGTGTCGAACGCAAAGAGTTGCCCTTCCAGATCGACGCCTGCGCCGATGCTGTTGAAGGCCTGATTTCCAACGGGCTGGAGTGGACCCAACAGAGGTTCAACTCCTAGGCATGAGCGGTAGCGGCAGCGATCCTCGCTAGGCTGCGTCAGTGAACATCGAGAACCTCAACGACCACGAGTTCGCTGCCTGGGCCGCGACCGAAGCTGGCAAACTGCTCGTCAAAGTCCGCGGCGAAGGCCTTGAGGGCAAAGAACTCAAAGATGCTGGCGACCTCGCCGCCCACGAGTTTTTGATGGACGTCTTGGCGCGTTACCGACCCGACGATGCGGTGTTGTCTGAGGAAGAACACCGGGGGACTGTCGGTGCGCATGACCGGCGTACGGCGCAACGCGTGTGGATCATCGATCCCCTCGATGGCACCCGCGAATTCTCCGAACCGCCGCGCGATGACTGGGCCGTGCACGTCGCGCTGTGGGAGAGCGGTGACCTCGTTGCTGGTGCCGTCGCCCAACCTGGACTGGGGGAGACCTTCCACACCGGTGCACCGCCAGTGGTCCCGCCCGCGTCGGGAGGTCCCGTCCGGATCGTTGCCTCGCGCACCCGCCCGCCCGCCTTCGTCACGCAAATGGTTGAAGAGTTCGGCGGCGAACTCGTGCCCATGGGATCGGCGGGCGCCAAAGTCATCTCAGTGGCCCGCGACCTCAGTGACGCCTACGTGCACGCCGGTGGACAGTACGAATGGGACTCGGCTGCGCCCGTCGCCGTTGCCCGAGCAGCAGGACTCTTCTGCTCGCGCATCGACGGATCGCCACTGAAGTACAACCAAGACAACGTGCTTTTGCCCGATCTGATCGTGTGTAGGCCGGAGTACGCCGAGCAGATCCTGGCCTTCATCGCCAAGCACGGCGCCGAATAGCAACGCTGAATGAGTGCGATTCGCGCAGTGCTCTGGGACGCCGACGGGGTGCTGCAGGAGGTGCCCAGAGGGTGGCGTGCGCTGCTGATCGAGGCGATCGGTCAACCCGCCACCGACCAGGTGCTCACCGAAATCTGGCCGGTGGCCAAAGCGGCGATGGCTGGGCGCGCTGACCTGATACCAGCTCTAGATGAGCTATTGACCAGACATGGCTTGGTCGATGCAGAGCATGCGGTCAAAGAAGTCTGGGGCACTTTCATTCGCTTCGAGGGCACGCGCGAACTAGTGGCCTCGATCCGCCGATCTGGGGTGTCTTGCCACTTGGCGACCAACCAGGATCAGCTTCGGGCGGCGTACATGCGCGAGAGGTTGGGGTACGACGACCTCCTCGACTCCTCTTTCTATTCCTGCGATGTCGGTGCCGCGAAGCCATCGGCACGGTTCTTTGGTCGCGTGCTGGACAAACTTGGCCTTGCCCCCGAGCAGGTGGTCTTCGTTGACGACACCGAGGTCAACGTGACCTCAGCCTCGGATTTGGGTCTTCACGGGATTTGCTGGCACCACCGCGATGGCCTCGACGTACTCCGGTCTGCGTTGGCTGCTCTTGGGGTCTGCTGATCCCGGCGGTTCGAGTTGTCGGGGGCATGCTCGCGTTCCGGTGCGTCATACGAAGTGGTCCCGATCTCGACCATGGCCGTCGTGTGCACCACGGTCGTGACCAGAACCTCGCGTCGCGCCAACTGTCTGGAAGTCGAGTTTGAGGCCCACCGCAAAGAGCAACAAATTAGTTCGTCCTCGGAGACAACCCCATTTGCCTCGCCCCAAATCATCCAGGCTTCACTCGCCCGAAGCTCGACGTACTCGTCGAAGAACCCACCGCCGACCAAGGCGTAGCCCGGGATGTCAACGTGTCTGAAATTCTGCGGGTTCTTGGTTTTGAACAGAAACGGTTCCCCGGGCTTAGCGCGAAATCCGTGCGGGGATGGCTGCCAGAAGTTCGCTTCGGTCAGGAGCGGACGGTTGCGCAAGAACGCTGCCCATTGGTTGTCGGTAACGCCGACCGTGATCCGCGCGACGGCAGCATAGGTGCGGGATTGCTACTTGCCGCCGAAGATCACGGCCCAGGCGATTAGTTGATCGAGCCGCCGAATGTCCACCCTCTTGTCCAATTTGATCTTGATGTGGCCGGCGCGGGTCCAGAGCTCCAGTTCGGAGTTAAAATCCAGAAGTTTGCCCGCGTTCTCCGACGACCACATGTTGATGTTGCTGTAGGGCAGGGAATAGATCTCAACCTTCTTGCCGGTTAGTCCCTGGGCATCGCGCACGATCAGCCGTTTGGTCGTGAAGATTGCGGAGTCGCGGAAGGTCTTGTACGCCGCTACGGCCTGTTCACCCTCGATGAGAAGGCTGGTGACATCTGCGGGAATGGGAATCTCCTGGATCAGGGTCCAGGAAGCGATTGCGGTGGTCGAGGCTTCCATCAGCCAAGCATGGCGGCAATCCGTGGACTCGTGTAGTAGGCGCACCGGAGGGAATGAGTGAACCGCAAATGCGCCCTGGCGTCATACGTTGCGGTGCCTATAGCGACCCGTTCGTCTGACGTACGGCGAGTGTCGGCCGATCAAAACGGCGATGATCCCAGCAATCTTGCGAGCCCGGGTCTCTGGACGTTTGGCGTCATGGAGCCCGAGCAGATGCTGGTATCGGATCGAGCGACTCAGCGCCTCCCAAGCAGTCTCATGACCAACCAGTGCACTAGCTAAGTCATCGGGTAGTTCGAGATTTTCAACTTGGCGCAACTCATCCCAAGTGCCGAGTTGCTGAGCCTCATCGATCACGGCTTGTCCGGCCGGGGTCATCAGACCAGCCTCTTGGAGGCGGGCGACGCGATCGCGATTGGGCTGGGTCCAGCGGGATCTGGCGCGGCGCGGGGTGAAGGTCAGGCTGGTCCATTCGGCGTCGATGCCTTTGCCCTGCGAGTCGATCCAGCCGAAGCACAGGGCTTCGAGCACTAATTCTTCGTAGCTCACCTTGCCGCCAGCACTTGCCTTGACGAAAGCGACCCAGACGCCGTCGCTGGTGCCGTGGTGCTCATCGAGCCATTCGCGCCACTGGGCCCTCGAGGTCACTTTCAGGGTGGGCCTTTCCATGGGGCCTACCCTGACACACCCCCCGCCGAGCGCCTTCAATTCGTGACGCCGCCAACGTCGGCTCCTCAGGACCGAAGTTCTGGTATTTCTGCGACTCCCCGCTCGATGGCGGTGAGGGACCACTACCGTGGCCGCATGGCGAGCCCCGCGATCGAAATCGAGGTTGACGACAAGGTCGTCAACGTGAGCAACCCTGATCGGGTGTACTTTCCTGCGCGGGGCGAGACGAAACTCGATTTGGTGGAGTACTACCTCAGTGTTGGTGATGGCATCGTCAATGCACTGCGCGAACGGCCCTGCATGTTGCATCGCTTCCCGACTGGGGTGAGCGGTGAGAAGGTCCACCAAAAGCGGCTTCCGTCGGGCGCGCCGCCATGGATGGAAACGGTGCAGGTGTTCTTTCCGCGCTGGAAACGTACGGCGGACGAACTGTGCGTCACCGAGTTGGCCCATGTGATCTGGGCGGTGCAGATGAGCACCGTGGAGTTCCACCCGTGGAACAGCCGCCGCGACCACGTCGAGGAGCCTGACGAGTGGCGCATCGACCTCGATCCTGGCCCGGAGTGCGATTGGCAGCGCGTGCAGCGCGTGGCGCACGTCGCGCGCGGCGTGCTCGATGACTTGGGTGCGGTGGGATATCCCAAGACCAGCGGTGGCAGCGGCATCCACATCTACGTGCGCATCCCGAAGCACCCGTTCGCCGACGTACGGCGAGCCGCCCTGGCCTTCGCCAAAGAAGTGGAACGCCGCGCACCCGATGAAGTCACCACAGCCTGGTGGCGCAAGGATCGTGACCCCAAGGACCTGTTTGTCGACTACAACCAAAATGCTCGCGATCACACGATTGCTGCGGCCTACTCAGTGCGGGGCAACCCCGAAGCCACCGTGTCAGCACCGGTGCGCTGGGAGGAAATCAACGACTGCGAGCCCGGCGACTTCACCATCGCGACCATGCCTGCCCGCTTTGCTGAGCTAGGCGATCTGCACCACGACATCGACGATCACGTGTTTGGCGGGTTCGCCACGCTGTTGGAGTGGGCCGATCGAGACGAAGTCGACGGAAACTAGGCGTCCATCGGGTTACCAGGGGGTAGATAAGTGACCTTGGACCACCTAGATTTCAGGGTATGACTGCCCAGCCTGAGCACGTTGCCGGCCCCGCTGATCCCGAACACGACCTGATGGCGACCTACGCCCTCGAACCTGACTACGTGAAGCGACTCACTGATCGCATTGTGAGTACGACGGGTGAGTCGGTCACGACGTACACCCCGATCAGCGGCCAACCACTCGCGAACATTCCGCAAAGCAGCCTGGCCGACGTCGATTCGGCCTATGCCCGAGCTCGGGTGGCGCAACAAGCCTGGGCGCGCACTCCCGTCGCCGCTCGGCAAGACTGCTTGCTTCGACTGCACGACCTGGTGCTCGAGCGCCAAGAAGAGATCATGGATCTGATCTGTTGGGAGTCGGGCAAGGCTCGCGTACATGCCTTTGATGAGCCGGCCCACGTGGCACTCACGGCGAGGTATTACGGTCGCAACTCCGCGAAATTCCTATCCACCAAATCTCGTCGTGGCATGACGCCGATGTTGACCTCCGTGAAGGAGAGCCGCCCACCCAAGGGTGTGGTTGGGATCATTTCGCCCTGGAACTACCCCTTCACGATGGCGCTCTCCGACGGTCTGCCGGCCTTGATGGCGGGCAACGCTGTTGTGGCAAAGCCTGACGCGCAAACCATGCTGACTGCTTTGCTTGGTGTTGAACTGCTCGAACAAGCCGGGTTCCCCAAAGACCTGTGGCTCGTGGTGGCCGGCCCTGGTCGCGAGTTGGGCACCCCGATGATCGAGCGCTCTGACTACCTGTGTTTCACCGGCAGCACCGCGACGGGCAAACTCGTCGCTAAGCAGTGCGCTGACCGACTCATTGGCTGCAGCCTCGAACTCGGTGGCAAGAACCCGATGCTGATCTTGCGCGACGCCGATGTCGACAAGGCCGCCGAGGGCGCGGTGCGCGCGGCATTCTCGAGCGGGGGCCAACTGTGCGTGAGCATCGAGCGGATGTTTGTGGCCGATCAGGTCTATGACAAGTTCGTGGCCGCATTCGTCAAGCGCACCAAGGAGATGAAGCTCAAGGCTGGCGTCGAGTGGGGCTCAGACATGGGCACCTTGGTCAGCCAAGCCCAACTCGACACCGTGACTGCTCACGTTGATGACGCGGTGGCTCGAGGGGCTCGAGTGCTCGCTGGTGGCAAGGCGCGGCCCGACTTGTCGCCGTACTACTACGAGCCAACGATCCTCGAAAACGTGAGCCCTGAGATGACCTGTTTCGGCTCAGAGACCTTCGGTCCGGTGATTTCGCTCTACCGATTCAACGACGAGTCTGAGGCAGTGGCCAGGGCCAACGATGGGGAGTACGGCCTCAATGCCTCGATCTACAGCCGCGACACCAAACGGGCTCGCGGCCTAGCTGCTCAGATCAAGTGCGGCACCGTCAACATCAACGAAGGGTTCGCAGCCACCTTCGGCAGCGTCGATGCGCCCATGGGTGGCATGCGTGCCTCGGGTCAAGGGCGTCGCCAAGGGGCCGAAGGCATCTGGCGCTACACCGAAATCCAGGCCGTGGCAGTGCAAAAGTTGATGGCGCTCGGGCCGCAATTCGGTATCGATGATCGCAAGTACGCCCAGATGATGACCGGCGCATTGAGCCTGATGAAGAAGCTTGGGATGAAGTGAGTGACTTTGATGTCGTAGTCATCGGATCAGGCTTCGGCGGATCCGTCGCCGCGTTGCGCTTGGTGGAGAAGGGCTACACCGTGTGCGTGCTCGAAGCAGGCAAGCGCTTCGAAGATGACGATTTTCCTGACACCTCCTTTGATGTGAAGAACTACCTCTTCCAGCCCGAGATCGGGTGTTACGGCATCCAGCGCATCGACATGCTCAAGGACTGTCTGATTCTTTCCGGAGCTGGTGTCGGTGGAGGGTCGCTGGTTTACGCGAACACCCTTTATGAACCGTTGGACCCCTTCTACAACGACCCGCAGTGGAGCCACATCACTGACTGGCGAGCCGAGTTGGCGCCGTACTTCGATCAAGCGAAGCGCATGCTCGGCGTCGAACTCAACCCCCTGATGACTAACTCCGACAAGGTGATGAAACAGGTCGCCGACGAGATGGGCGTGGGGGACACCTTCCACATGACTCCGGTGGGCGTGTTCTTTGGCGGGCCGGGGGAGACCCAGCGAGACACGATTGCTGACCCGTACTTCGGCGGCGAAGGACCTTCGCGGGTGCCGTGCAAGCACTGCGGCGAATGCATGACTGGCTGTCGGCACAACTCCAAGAACACCTTGGTGAAGAACTACCTCTACCTCGCCGAGCGCCGTGGCGCTCAGATCATGGCGATGAGCACCGCGACCCGGGTGCGGCCCGTGGAGCAGGGCTATGAGGTCACCGTCGTCAACACCAAACAGCCCCGCAAGGCCGGTCGAGTGTTGAGGGCTTCACACGTGATCTTCGCGGCCTCAGCCTTGGGCACCCAGCGCCTGCTGCACGCGATGCGTGACAGCGGGGACCTACCAGCGCTCTCGCCTCGGCTGGGCTACCTTTCGCGCACCAACTCCGAGTCGATCCTGGGGGCGATGGCCGCAGATGCCACCACCGACTACTCCAAGGGTGTTGCCATCACCTCGTCGTTCCACCCTGATGAGAACACCCATATCGAGCCGGTGAGGTACGGCAAGGGCAGCAACGTGATGAGCCTGATGCAAACCGTGCTGACCGACGGTGACTTGGGTGAACCGCGCTGGAAGACCTGGCTCAAAGAGATGTGGAAAGAGCGTCGCAACATGCGCGACCTCTACGACCTCAAGCACTGGTCGGAGCGCTCAGTCATTGCGCTGGTGATGCAATCACTGGACAACTCAATCACCACCTTCACCACCCGCAGTCGGCTCACCGGACGTCGCTACATGACTTCGAAGCAGGGCCACGGTGAACCCAACCCGACCTGGATCCCGCTAGCGAACCAGGCAGTGCGCCGTATGGCTGTCATCGTTGGCGGTCGTCCAGGTGGGGCGATTGGCGACCCGTTCAACAAGCCTCTGACCGCCCACTTCATCGGTGGCGCTGCCATCGGCGACTCCCCAGAGACCGGAGTCATCGACGCTTACCAGCGGGTCTATGGACACCCCGGACTCCACGTGATGGATGGAGCCGCAGTCACCGCCAACCTGGGTGTGAACCCGTCGCTGACCATCACCGCCCAAGCCGAGCGCGCCATGGCACTGTGGCCCAATAAGGGCGAGGTTGACACGCGGCCGGCCCTTGGCACCCCCTACATCCAGGTGTCTGCCGTTGAGCCGCGCTCGCCTGCGGTGCCGCCGTCGGCTCCTGCAGCTTTGCGCCTGCCGATCGTGGGCGTGAAGCAGGGGAAAAGTCACAAGTAAACCTGTGACTTTGCCGCTTTGCCCGGGGGATCTCCCCCGCAAAGCGCCAAACATCCGGGTTAAGCAGAGGCGGGTGTACGTCGAAGTGAGGTGCGCCCGCTAGCACCGATAGACTCCCCTCTCTCCCCGGCGAAAGGTTTTCGGTGACTGACCACGATCTCGTCCTCGTCGTCGACTTTGGTGCGCAGTACGCCCAACTCATTGCCCGCAGGGTGCGTGAGGCGAGGGTCTACTCAGAAATCGTCCCCCACACCATGCCTGTCGAGGCAATGCTGGCCAAGAAGCCGAGCGCGATCATCTTGTCCGGCGGACCTTCCAGCGTTTACGAAGCCGGTGCTCCGGCGCTCGACGCCGCGCTGGTCGACGGCTCCGTTCCGGTGTTCGGCATCTGCTACGGCTTCATGGCGATGGCGCAGGCTCTCGGAGGCGAAGTCGCGCACACCGGACAGCGCGAATACGGCCGTACACCAGTCGCTGTGCAAGACCACGGAGTGCTTTTGGCGGGCCTGCCAGACGAGTTGAGTTCGTGGATGTCTCACGGCGACGAGGTCGTGGCGGCGCCGGATGGATTCAGCGTTTTGGCACAGTCACCTCGGGCGCGAGTGGCAGCTTTCGAGCATGTCGAGCGCAAACTCGCTGGCGTGCAGTGGCACCCCGAAGTGCTTCACTCCGAGCACGGCCAGAAGATTCTCGAACACTTCTTGCACACCATTGCGGGGTGCCGCCAAACCTGGACGATGGTCAACATCGTTGAGGAGCAAGTCGAGCGCATCCGTGCGCAGATCGGGCCAGAGGGCCGCGCGATCTGCGGGCTCTCCGGGGGCGTCGACTCTGCTGTTGCGGCCGCCATGGTGCAGCGGGCGATCGGTGACCGACTCACTTGTGTCTTTGTCGACCACGGCTTGCTGCGCAAGGGCGAGGCCGAGCAGGTCGAGCGCGACTTTGTGGCCTCAACCGGAGTCAACCTGCACGTCGTCGATGCCGAAGCGCAGTTCCTTGAACACCTGGCGGGAGTGAGTGACCCCGAGACGAAGCGCAAGATCATCGGTCGGGAGTTCATCCGGGTCTTTGAGGCTGCCGAGGCACAGATCGTCTCGTCCTCAGAGCAAAAGGTGGGCTTCTTGGTGCAAGGCACCTTGTATCCCGACGTGGTGGAGTCTGGCGGTGGCGAAGGCGCGGCCAACATCAAGTCGCACCACAACGTCGGTGGATTGCCCGACGACTTGGAGTTTGCGCTCGTTGAGCCGCTACGCACGCTGTTTAAGGACGAGGTCCGCCTCGTCGGTGAGCAGTTGGGTCTCCCGGCTGAGATCGTCTGGCGCCATCCCTTCCCGGGGCCCGGTTTGGCGATTCGGATCATTGGCGAGGTCACTCGCGAGCGGCTCGACATCTTGCGTGAGGCCGATGCGATTGCCCGGGCCGAACTCACCGCAGCCGGACTAGATCGTGAGATCTGGCAGTTCCCGGTGGTGCTGCTGGCCGACGTACGCTCCGTTGGAGTGCAAGGCGATGGCCGCACCTATGGACATCCTGTAGTGCTGCGCCCGGTGACGTCCGAGGACGCGATGACCGCCGACTGGGCTCGCTTGCCCTATGACGTCTTGGAGAAGATCTCGACCCGCATCACCAATGAGGTCAGTGAAGTGAACCGTGTCACGGTCGACATCACGTCCAAGCCGCCGGGCACGATTGAGTGGGAGTGACTGTGTCAAAGTCACAAGTAAACCTGTGACTTTTCACCACTGGAGTGGCGCACGTGACACCTGAGGCCAGTGATCAAGGGGAATCTCAGGGCTCATTCGGGGTCAGCTAGGGGAGACCAGTGATATCTGGAGCACCAGAGGCCGGATAGTCTCATGCCAGGACTTTGGTCGTAGGTAGTTGAGGGGTGAGCATGCGGTTCGTACGCACCGTGAAGGACATCTTGTTGCGAGCGATTCTGGCGCGCACGGGAGGTCTGGACCTCACGAAGCTCGACAAGATCCCTCCGCACCTGACCTGGCTGCTTGAGCGCGAGGTCTTGGCCCCCAGCAAGAAGCTGTCAAAGACCCGTGATCGCGAGCCGGTTTACAAGGCAGCAAGCCTGCTGGGGCTCGAAATCTGGATCGTCAGCGGTGACGCTGAAGTGCGCGAGGTGCTCGGCGCCTCCAAGCAGACGTACTCCAATGACATCCGCCCCTACCTAGGCACTGGCCGACTGGCTGAGGTTGGCGTGGGTGGACTGGGCTTCACCGACCCGCCCGAGCACACCCGGCTGCGCAAACTGATCACTCCTGAATTCACCCTGCGACGCCTGGCTCGGTTGACTCCGATGATCGAAGAGATCGTTGCCGACCAACTTGATCAGATCGAAGCAGCAGCTGCATTGGGCGAAACTGTCGACCTGACCGATGCCTTTGCTTTCCCCGTGCCTTTCCGCGTCATTTGCGATCTTCTTGGCATGGAGCCCGAGCGCAGGCAGCACTTCTCCAAGTTGGCCACCGCACGCTTCGATGTCACGACCGGTGGCAGCGGGCCGTTCGACGCGGCGACCGAGGGTTTGGACTTCCTCGAAGAGGAAGTACGTCGCCAGCGCATCAACCCCGGCCCGGGACTCATCGGCCAGATCATCAAAGAGCACGGCGATGAGATCAGCGATGTCGATCTTGCTGGACTTGCCGACGGTGTCTTCTTGGGTGGGCTGGAGACCAGTGCGTCGATGCTGGCACTGGGCACCGCCGTACTCCTGGAACGTCGCGACCTGTGGCACCAGGTCGCAAACGAACCTGACAGCGTTGAGCCCATTGTTGAAGAACTCCTGCGTCTGGTGACCCCGGTGCAGTTCGCGTTCCCACGATTCACCAAGCAAGAGACCGTGGTCGCTGGCCGCACAGTGCCCAAGGGAGCCGTGCTCGTGTGTCAGTTGCCTGCTGCCAACCGCGACCCTCGCGCCACGATCGGCGATGGCTTCAACCCCGAGGCCGCCACAGGTTCGCACCTGGCCTTCGGTCACGGATTCCACCGATGTGTGGGTGCTGAGTTGGGCCGGATGGAGTTGCGCAAGGCGTTCCCGATGATCGCTGCGCGGTTCCCGAACATGGTGTTGGCCACGCCACTTTCTGACCTGGACTACCGCGCGACCTCAATCGTGTTTGGGGTTGAGCAGGTGCCCGTGTGGCCCTCTGGAGTGCCCGTCACGCACAGTGCGTGACTTGATCAGAGCCCGAGCGAACGCCCGATGATTTCCTTTTGAATCTCGGTCGTTCCGCCGTAGATCGTCTGAATCCGCGAATCAACGAACGCCTTGGCGATGGGGTACTCCATCATGTAGCCGTAGCCGCCATGCAGTTGCACGCCACGATCAACCAGACGCACCTGCAGTTCGGTGCTCCACCACTTCGCCATGGAAGCAACCCTGTTGTCCAGCGTGCCCTCGAGGTGTCGGCGCAGGCAGTCATCGACAAACACTCGGCAGACATGGGCTTCGGTGGCCATCTCTGCGAGCAGGAAGCGGTTGTGTTGGAACTTCCCGATGGGTCGCCCGAACGCAGTGCGAGTCTTGGCGTAATCGACCGAAAGATCGAGCACCGACTCAATGGCGGCCGCGGCCAAGATGGCGATTGAGAGGCGTTCCTGGGGGAGGTTCTGCATCAGGTAGATGAACCCGTGACCCAACTCGCCCAACAGATTTTCCTTGGGTACGACGACGTCAGTGAAGCTGAGCTCGGCTGTGTCTTGGGCCTTCATTCCAACTTTGTCGAGGTTGCGTCCCCGCTCAAAACCAGGCATCCCGCGTTCGACGACGAGCAGTGAGTAGCCCAAGTGGCCGGCGTCGGGATCGGTGCGCGCGACCACGATGACCAGGTCGCTCAAGATGCCGTTGGAGATGAACGTCTTGGCGCCGTTGAGCAGGAAATGGTCGCCTTGGTCGACGGCACTGGTGGCGATGCCCTGCAGGTCTGAGCCTGCCCCCGGCTCGGTCATCGCAATCGCGGTGATCAACTCGCCTCTGACGCAACCTGGCAGCCAACGCTGCTTTTGCTCCGGGGTACCTAGTTGGATGAGGTAGGGCACGATGATGTCGCTGTGCACGGTGAAGCCAGGTCCGCCCACTCCCGCGCGCACCATCTCTTCACCGACGATTGCGTTGTATCTGAAGTCGTTGATGCCGGCTCCGCCGTACTCCTCTGGTACGTCGAAGCACAGCAATCCGGCTTCGCCAGCTTTGAGCCACACCTCGCGATCGACCACTCCGTCGGCCTCCCACTGGGCGGTGTGAGGCACACATTCGCGTTGCATGAACGCACGCACTGCGGCGCGGAAATCCTCATGCTCTGTCTCGAAGACCTCGCGCGTCATGAGATCCACTCCTTCAAGGTGGCGACGGTTGCCGCTGGGTCTTCGGTGGCAGGTGCCACCTGAAGGTTGGTCACTCCAGCTTCCTTGAAGGCAGCGATGCGTTCTTTGACGTATGAGGCTGGCCCCACAAGGTTCATCCGCTCCAGCAACTCCAGCGGCACGTGAGCTTCAGCGTCTCGTTTGTGGCCATCGAGGTAGAGGTCTTGGATCTTCTTCGCCTCTGCCTCGTATCCGTAAGCGCAGGCGAGGTCGTTGTAGAAGTTCTTGCCGCGAGCACCCATACCGCCGACGTAAAGCGCGACCAGTGGCCGCACGAAGTCGAGCATCCCTTTCACGTCTTCGCCGATCGCGACCATGCCACCTGCGGCAATCTCCAGGGGTGCCAGGTCAGGGGACCGCTTGGCCGTGCCTGCCCGCAGTGCCTGGCCCCACACTTGGTCAGCGCCTTCGGGTGAGAACAAGAAAGGCAGCCAGCCATCGGCGTACTCCGCTGTGCCAGCGACAGACTTCTCACCCAATGCCGCGATGTAGATCGGGATGCTGCGGCGCTCAGGTTTGGTGAGCAGTTGGAGGGGCTTGCTCAGCCCAGTGCCCTGGTCTTGTGGCAGTGGCAGGGTGATGGTCTTGCCTGAGTACTCCAAGCGCTCGCGGCGTAGCGCCGCCCGCACCACATCGATGACTTCCTTGGTGCGAGTCAGCGGACGGTCATAGGGCACGCCATGGAAACCCTCGATCACCTGCGGCCCACTGGCACCCAAACCCAGGATCGCTCGGCCTCCGGAGACGTTGTCGAGCCCCGCTGCGGTCTGGGCCAATAAGCCGGGTGTGCGCGAATAGACGTTGAGGATGGCCGAACCGATCTCGACCCGAGAAGTCTTGGCCGCGAGGTATCCCATGAGCGTGGGGGAGTCGAAGCCATAGGCCTCCGCGACCCAGACCGTATCGAGTCCGGCGCTCTCCAGCGCCGCGATCGAGTCGGCTGCTGCTCGTGGATTGCCGTCGTACATCAGCATTGTCGAGAGTTTCATCACTACCCATCTCATCGGTGCGTTAGCCGTGCCAGGATCCTCACGAAGACATCAGCAGACTAAGGGGAACACGTGACATCCATCCTCATTATCGGGGCCGGATTCGGCGGCATCGGTGCGGCCATCGAACTCAAGCGTGCGGGATTCACTGACATCACCATCGTGGAAAAGGGTGTTGATGTTGGCGGAGTCTGGCGCGAGAACACCTACCCCGGTGCGGCGTGCGACATCCCCTCCGCGCTCTATTCATGGTCCTTTGCTCGCAACAAGAAGTGGGGTCGGCGTTACTCGCCTCAAGCCGAGATCCTCGACTACATCCGCGAGACCGCCAAGGACTTTGGCGTGTACGACGCCATCCGCTTCTCCACTGAAGTCACCAAATGCGAATGGGCTGATGGCAAGTGGACCGTCTCGACCAATCAAGGCGATGTGGTTGCCGACGTCGTGGTGCCGGCAGTGGGTCAACTTTCTGCGCCCAGCATCCCCGCGATCCCAGGCGCCGAAGCATTCACCGGCCCCTCGTGGCACTCAGCCAATTGGCGCCACGATGTGCCGTTGGCGGGCAAGAAGGTCGCGGTGATCGGGTCTGGTGCCTCTGCGATCCAGTTCGTGCCGGCCATCCAGCCTGAGGTCGCCAAGGTCACGGTCTTCCAGCGGCATGCGGCGTACATCCTGCCCAAACCTGACGGGAAGAACGGACCCCTTCACCGCCTGCTCATCGACGCCTTGGCGCCGATGGCGAAGGTCGAGCGCGGCACCATCTTCAACATCACCGAGTTGGTGAACCACATCCTGATCGCGAACTCGGTGGGGGTGAAGGTGCTCAAAGGCATCTTCAACGCGACCCTGCGCAAGGACGTAAAGGATCCGGCGCTTCGCGCCAAACTGACCCCCGACTATCCGTTCGGGTGCAAGCGTCTCCTGTTCACCAATGAGTGGTTCAAGACGATGGCTCAGCCCAATGTGGACTTGTGTACGACGCCAATCGCTGGCATCGAAGCCAATGGCGTGCGCACCAGTGATGGGGAGCTGCATGAGGCCGACGTGATCGTGTGGGGCACCGGCTTCAAGGCCACTTCGTTCCTCGACGGCATCGAAGTGATTGCCAATGGGCACTCACTGGCCGACGAATGGGCCGACGGGGCGTCTGCCCACCTGGGCATCAACGTGCCCGGTT
>WBZQ01001089.1_pt1 | contig 19447 bp, 12 predicted proteins | sample 5204251 | NCBI WGS metagenome assembly WBZQ01 (sample SAMN12412402, study PRJNA552823) | activated sludge metagenome | isolation source: activated sludge from nitrification reactor of wastewater treatment plant... | place: USA: Virginia | collected 2017-09
TGGCATTTGCCAGTTTGTGATTAAATGAATCTTTGCGGAGGCTGCCCACGATAACAGCAACTTGATACCGGTTCATAAAATCTCCTGTTAGTTATAGTTATGGGTAGTTTATTTTGATTCAGTATGACGTTATCGCCATTAGCTTTCCGCCGGCCAGCAATGACCGTGACATTACGGTATCCACCCGCCTCCCAAGGCTTTATAAAGTTGCACCACAGATACCAGACGAAAACGTTGCGTTGCACTGAGCGCGAACTCGGCATCAAATAAGTTGCGCTTGGCAAGCAATACATCGACATAACTGGTAATGCCGCCTTGATAGCGGAGATCCGCCACACGCAACGCCGAATGCAGTGCTTCAACCTGCTGCCGTTGCGCTTGCAATTGATCATCAACCGTGCGAATAGCCACCAGCGCATCTTCAACTTCCTTGAAAGCTACCAGAATAGTTTGTTCGTATTGCGCCAATGCCTGTCTTGCTTGCGCTTCCGCGGCGCGCTGTTCAAAACCAAGACTTTGCGCATTAAGCAAAGGCCCCGCCAAACCAAGCCCACCCACACCAAACTCGCTGCCGGATAATAACAAATTGGACAAAGCCGGACTGGCCACGCCGAGAATACCGGTAATCGAAAATTTCGGAAACCGCGCCGCTTTAGCCACGCCTATTCTGGCGGTAGCGGCTGCCAGGTTTTGTTCAGCCTGAAGAATATCGGGGCGCCGCTGCAGCAGTTCAGAAGGCAGGCCTGCGGGTACTTCCGGCGGCACTACTTGTTCTGTCAATGAACGCCCGCGCGCTATCGATACCGGATTGCTGCCTAACAGTATGCTGAGCTCATTTTCCTTTTGTACGACTTGACGCTCAAGTTCCGCTACCCGCGCAGCCGCATTGGCACGTTCTGACTCGAATTGATCCAGATCCAGACGGGAAATGACACCTCCTTGCAACTGCGCGCGCGAAATGGCAACCGATTCTTCCCATGAAGCCAAGGCACGATAGGCAATATCGCGTTGCACATCAAATTGCAACAGATCAAAATAACTCTGTGCCACTGCGCTGATAAGCGCCAGAATGATGGCGCGGCGATTTTCTTCGCGTGCCATCAAATCAGCCCGGGCTGCCTGATTGGAACGACGAATTCTACCCCAGATATCGATTTCCCAATTCAATGTTGTTCGACCGAAATAACTGAATGGCGTTGGAAACCCGGGAATCCCAAAACCACTGAGCTTGCCAAACACCGGTGCGTTAGCGTCAATGTCCATATTGGGTACAAAATCCATAAACGCAATGCGTGAACGCGCCTGGAATTCTTCAACACTCGCCATGGCCCGCTGAAGATCTTTATTATCGTGCAAGGCTCGGTTGATAAGCCGCTGCAATTCTTCATCACGCAGCAATTCCCACCAGGAAAGATTGGCGATAGACTGTCCTTCTGCTGGGCTGATGCGAAACCGTTCCGCAGTATCAATCTGCGGACGAAGATAATCGGGACCCATAGCACAACCGGTTAAGTATAAACTGACGCATAACGTTATCGTGCGAAACCAGTTACTATTGGGTTTTTCACTGAATGGATCAACCTGCAACAAAAATTTTCTCACAACACAAACACCTTTATTCTCACCTTATTCAGAAGTTTCATCAAAAAATTGGTTCCCAACAGCCAAACAAAAAACAAAGACAGCAGCAACGCAGATGGTTTTTCAACGACCTGTTAAATCGCTTTACGGAAAGTCAGATTGATCCGGCACGAACCTGTCAGCGCATGATACCCCGGTTTAACCGGCAATACACCGTGATAATGCAATCTTGCGGCTCCGCCCCATACCACCACATCACCGTGCAGTAATGGTACGCGAATCGGTCGATCCGCGCGGCGCAGACCACCCCATAAAAAAATTGCTGGAATTCCCAACGAAACGGAAACAATCGGTGCGTCAAAATCACATTCATTTTTGTCTTGATGCAATGAAAGACGCGTTCCCGGCTCATAGCGATTGATCAGGCATGCAGTCGGGATAAAATTTTCAAAACCAGCGCACAGTGCCGCACGCCGCGCTAACTGTAAAAATACATCCGGCATATTGGGCCAAGGCTGAGCGCTGTCCGGATCGATTGCATCATAGCGGTAACCGTTGTGATCGGATACCCAACCGTAAGCACCGCAATTTGTCATTGCCACTGACATACGGAACCCGCCAGGTGTCGCCAAATGCCGGAATGGTGCCACAATTGTAATCGCATTCAATGCGTTAAAGATGGCAGTTTCAGCGGGCAATGCGAAACCCCGCAATACCCTCGCCCCGGCACATAACATCTCACTTCCTGTCTGCGTCAGTTCCGCTTCTTCAAACAAATTTAATGTAACTTCGTTCATATATTGTTAGGTTATAAAACAGGTATTTTAGTGATGGAATCTCTCTTTTTTCAGGCGACATGCTCTGATATTCCAACTCTCAACAGTTATCTAACATCGACTGATGTTTGCCTTCAATACCACGTGATAGCGCGATTTATCCGCAGCAATTATTTCAAAAAAACTTTTTTTGACGCTTGCTCATCCAATTACCTCAAATACCGGTCAATTACACTGAGAAACTGCTGCACATTTAATGGCTTGGTCAGATAGTCGGCAAAACCGGCAGTTTTACCTTCCGCAATATTATGCGGCATGGCCCGGGATGTAACGGCAATCACCGGAATATCAGCCAGTTCAGGTTGTTGTTTGAGTATTTGAAGAACATCAAAGCCGCTCATTCCCGGTAAATTGATATCCAGCAAAATAAGATCCGGACGATGCACTTTGATAAGATCAATTCCCGCTTCCGGAGTAGCTGCTGACAGCAGTTTGATATGCTGGCGATAAGTCAATATCTTGGTCACCAGCTCAAGATTAGCCGCATTGTCCTCAATATACACAATGCTCTGTTGCTTCGCTCTTGTTTTTATATCAGATTCTAATCTATTGGCCGGGTTAATTATTGGTACGCTATCGCTACTGGAAAATTCCTTCGCCCGTAACTCGAACCAAAAAGTGCTTCCTATGCCCAGCTCACTTTGTACGCCAATCGTGCCACCCATTAATTCGACAATCCGGCGAGTCAGGGACAATCCGATACCGGTACCTTCAATGTCAGTTCTTGCTGCGTCAAGCCGATTAAACGGTTGAAAAAGTTCAGCGAGTTTATTAGCAGCAATTCCGATGCCGGTATCGGTCACAAACACTTTCAAATAACCCGGCTTTTCGGATTGCTTGGCATCAATATGGACCTTGCCGTTTTTGCGATTATATTTGATCGCATTGGAAATCAAATTAAGAATCACTTGCTTAAGGCGGATACGATCCGTATACAGTACCTTATCATACAGGCCCGTTTGAGTAAGGGTAACACCCTGTTGAATGGCCAAATTCCTTACCAGACTGATACATTCTTCAATCAGCGGATGAAGTTCAACCGGTTCCAGTTTCAAATTAATGCGCCCGGCTTCGATTCTTGCCAGATCCAGAACTTCATCAATGAGTGCAAGCAAATGAATGCCGGCATTCTTAATTTCCTTGACATATTTGAGGTGCATGTCATTGAGTTTCTCCATTTCAAGCAATTGGCTAAAACCAAGAATTGCATTCATGGGAGTACGAAGTTCATGGCTCATGCTGGAAAGAAATTCAGATTTGGCGTGATTGGCGCGCTCGGCTTCATGCCTGGCAGCAATCAGCGCTTGCTCAGTTGCCTTGCGCTCAGTAATATCATCCACAATCGACCAAATCAATTTCCTGCCAGAAGCATCGTAGATCAATACGCCATTGAGTTGAACCGGATAACGATTGCCATTTTTACGAGTATATTCTTTCTGATAGGGTCCGAAGTAACCCGTCGTTTCCAGGCTTTCCAACTGACGGACTTCCTGCACGGCATAATCATCAGGGGTAATGTCCCAGTAGGTTAGATTTAACAGTTCCTCACGGGAATAACCTGTCGGCACCGATAATGCATTATTGACCTCAAGAAACTTTCCTGTTGCATAATCATTTAATGCAATACCGACAGGCGACATGTCAAATAATGCGCGCAAGCGGATCTCGCTATCGCGGTTTTTTTGTTGAAATCTCCCGATTACAACAAGAGGCAGCAGGACTACTACTGCGATCAAGATCAAACCTAAACGAAAGAAAATGTCGTCGCTACTGACAGTAGTAGCCCATCCACCTTTGGGTACGGCAGCCATTTGCCAACTGCCTTTGGGCAAAGCAATATCGAGCAATATGGGTTGCTCATCAAATACTTGCTCAGCACCAAAAAACACCTTGCCGCTTTGATCGAATGTATTTTTGATAGCAATATCGAATTCCTTCGCTGCTTCCAACACACCACTCACTCGATACAGCCGATTTACATCAATCACAGCCGAGATGACGCCCCAAAACGTTTTTTCTTTGCTTTCCTGATTATCTATAAACACAGGGATGCGTGCGACAAACCCCTGTCCGCCTTGTATCAGATCTACCGGACCATCGAATATCAGATTCCCGCTATCACGGGCACGAAGCACCGCTTCAAGTTGCTTCGGGTGTTCGCGAAAATTGAGCCCTAATGCCGCTTCATTACCCGCAAGCGGATACATGTAACGTATCACCAAATCGGGTGCAGCACCGATATTGCGAAGTTGCGATTGATCGTTAAATAGTGATTTCGCAAGCTTCACGAATTTTTCGGTAGATAAATCCGGTTCAACGGATAGGGAGGCTACCAGGCCTTGTACCAACTGAACATTGCTGGTAATAGTTCCCTCCAATGTAGCACGCAATAAACTTAATTTATCAAATGCTGAAATACGCGACTCATGCTCGAGATGGCGTAAACGCAGATAATCAACATAGCATCCGATAACAATAAGACATACCCCAACCAGTATTGCAGGCAGAAAGGTCAGTAGTTTTTTTTGCATAAAAGAGTTTGGGTTCACTCTATTATTTTTCATATGTCAGAGCCCAAGGTAAGCTTTGTTAAAAAAGCATTTTAAAAAAAGATCACTTTTCACATCGCTTATTGTTTAATGCACGTCACTGAAGCACTTCTATAATCATGCGTATCCATTCTTGCCAATAACATTAGTAATTGATTTTATTAGACATTATATGCTTTGCACGAATTTCGATAAGTAGTATAGCGTACTCATCTGCTATTTCTGCATAGATTATGGGTAATGCAAATACACCTAGGTGAATGATTGAAGAAACAAGCGTATTTATAAAGGGATCTCCATGTTTAATAGTGTTAATAGTGCCGATTTAAAGCAATCACTTGAACGCATTGATACGTTACCTGCTATGCCAGTTATTGCAAAAAGAATGCTGGCTTTGAGATTGGATACGGACGAGGGTGAAGCTCAATTACTTAAACTCATTGCACAGGATCCGCAGATTTCTGCTCGAATCATCGGCTTATCCAATGCTTCTTTATTTGGCTCTCCAGGCATTATTTCGTCAATTAATGATGCAGCTATGCGATTGGGACTCGCACAAATCAAATCAGTAGCTATAGGCATGGCCACTTTATCAGCTTTTGCTCAGCCAACAGAAGGAAAATTAAAATCCGCAGATCTGTGGACCCATAGCATAACGATAGCCTCTGCAATGCGTGCCGTCGCAAAACGCATGCCCGCACAAAAACGTCCGGTAGATGAACAAATTTTCCTTGCAGGATTGTTACATGATATTGGCTATAACGCATTGAATTTCATAGCCAAAGATCTTAGTGACACCTTGCATACACGATTGAATACCGCTCCCACAACGACATCACTGTTAAAAATAGAACACGAATTGCTGGGTATGCATCATGGTGAAATCGGTGCAAAACTTGGGGCACACTGGGGATTACCTGCCGAAATCATTGCAGTAATACGCCATCATCATGCGCCAGAAAATGCTGATGCAGAAGTTGGGTATTTACTTGTAAGGCTCGTCAATATTGTTGAAAAATTACTCACAAATTTTGCAATTAACGAACTGACCGCAGCAGAAATCACCGCGCAAGAATGGATGGATCTTGGCATAGCACCTAACGAGGCAGACTCTATTTCGGAAGAAATTGCGATTGTTGCTACACGGAGCATGCAACTTGCCAATGCTGCGTAATCAGGCAATACAGCAACCAGAATCCGTCACTTTTACTTTCAAGTACTTGCAGAAAGAATTTAGCAATATCAACATTGCATATTTAGATTAGACTGAAAGTCAATAAATACCGTCTTTTCTGCTTTTATTTATGACATCTCTTTCGCTACTCCTTTTTATAATGCTAAGACAAATAATTGATTGGGGCATTTACGTGTATAAAAAGTCTTATCGCGTTACCCAATTGGCTATCCGGTCGATCAAAATTCATCAGGAAATCGCAAAATGAACAATAGCAATTGGTGGCTTTATATCGTACAACTGACATACTTTCTTGTGATGGTGGTTATATTGGCAAACCTTCCCGTTCACGCCACACCACTGTAAATGTCATTATCAATATCAGCCGGTTTAGCTGCATTTCGCATTCAACAGTTCATTGGTTAATCTAACTCACGAAACATATTCGGATTGATGAGATGCAAGTGATACAATTCCATCTTGAATCATGCGATTAAATTGGGATCTATGCGCTTTTTAGCATTTGATGTCACCCGCCGCACCCATAAAGAAAGCTTTTTCAATCAAATTGATTACCCGGTGAGATCGCGAGTTTCCGAGCAGCATCGATCACAGCATCTTGCACAGGTATAGATGCTTATTCAAAGCTTGTTTAATTGCATTGTTCTCTTGGCGGTATTTTCATTCAAGCTTTATACAGAATGTAGATAACTATGCTAAGCTAAGTTGTAATACCGTGCTTAAAATCCATAAACAGTGCATATGCGCATGAATAATCATTAATTCATTTTAAAACGCTAGATAAATACTTTTATTCATAGCAGCAAGCCGTTAATTACTGCGTTAAAATGGCAGCTTTGAGTCCGTTAATACACATTTCCGTTTAAAACATATTAAATTGAGTGGCTTATTATTATGCATTTCATAATTATTGGACTATCCATTATTTTTTTTACCCTATCCGCCTTAATTATGTATAGAGCGTTTGAACTGCCGGTTCAGACACCTATAGTTCATACGCCGCTTATCACTGTACCCTCAACAGAAACACCGGTCACGCTCAATCCCACAGATCAAACTCAAAATGAAGAGCCGATGACTGAACCCGATGCAGTCGTTGAAAATTCTACCGCAGCTATTGAACCATCAGATGCGAATGCGGTTAAATCTACAAGCCAAGAAGTAAATGTTGCACATCTTGAAAATCGAGGCATTACATCAGAAGAAAAAAGCAACGACACTAAAACCAAGGCAATTGAAGATCATCCAACAATTTTGACGATTTTTGGCGGGCAAACATTTCGCTCCGGCCATGCCGTCATCAATGATACTGCTGCTTCAAAGATTGAAAAACTGATCAATGAAATATCAGTATTTCCAAATAGCCAGATAATTATTGAAGGACACACCGATAATATTCCAACTGGCAAATTGCACAAAAATAATATGGACTTATCAATACTCAGGGCGAAAGCTATTGCAGACATTTTAATTTCCCGTGGCATACCATCAGAATCGATATCCGTTATCGGTTATGGCGATACTCGTCCCATAGACACTAATAGAACCGAACAAGGCAGAGCTAAGAATCGCAGGGTCGAAGTAAAATTACTGCTTAAAGAAGGAGAAAATTAATTCACATGTATACAAGCCATTTTAACCTCCAGAAGCTACCATTTGAAAATGTCCCGGATCCCTTGTTTTTTTATAACCAAGGTGATCATGCACGTATTCGCAAACAAATATCAGGATCATTGCAGAGTGGCCGCGGATTAATTGTTGTAACCGGTCCTATTGGTTCTGGTAAAACGACACTCAGCCAAATGATAAAGGCGGATTTCCCTGATGACGTTAAATTAATTTGGATGGCGGAACCGCCTGCAAACAGCAGTGATCTCTATTTATTTCTTGCGCAAGAGCTGGGATTGCATCCTTTGTCATCGGAAAAGACTTTTGTTATGCGGGATATTCGCAATGCGTTACTAGAAATAAATTCTGCAGGAAAAAAATGTCTAATAATCATTGATGAATCGCATTTAATGTCGGACGATGTGATTAATGGCATTCGTTTATTAAATAACCTCGAAGAAGGATCGATTAAGCTCATCCAATTGTTGTTACTCGGCCAAGAAGAGTTATTGGAAATGATCAATAGACCGGCGCTAGAACCTTTTAAACAACGAATCGCCGCGCTTGAAACACTCGGACGTATGAATTCCGATGCTACACAAAAATATATATTGCATCGCCTTAAAGTCGCTGGTGGTTCGGGTGAACTCATATCCGATACAGGATGGGAAGCGCTTGGTATCGCATTCCAAGCTGGCGGAACACCTCGAACAATCAATTCATTATGTGACAGAGCATTTAGCGTTGCTTTTGAGCGTGAAAAAGCTGTTGTTGATGCACATGATATCTATGAAGCTACGCAACGGCTTGGATTGCGAACAGACGTTTTTCATTACATTATTTCATTAAAGAGCCAAGAAAGAAAAAGCCGAGAGGCACGCGCAGTAGTGAATCAAGAATTCCCTGCTGAAGAAACAGAAATTTCTTCCCAAACACAACCCGCTGAAACGCTTAATCCTCTTAAAAAACAAAATGTCTCATCGGTTGACGAAGAAATAAAACAAACTTCACCAGCGGCAAATATTGAAACCAGCCCAATGCCTATTGATCCGAGAATACATATTAGCGATACGGCTCCATCTTACGAAGAAATTGCCAATGAAATCAAAGAAAAATATACTCAAAAGAGCTTGCGAGTGCCCGTTACAGTTTTGATCATTTCAATGATTTCTCTAATTATTAGTGTGTTATTTTTTTGTCATCATACCGATGCTGCAGGGTTTATTAACTGTATGATTAATTTGTTTGATTCTTAGGTCGGTAGCGAATTAATTCCGCGCAATTTTTAAATAGAAATAGACATTTCCTTTTTGCTGACTGGGATTGTCACAAAAAATCAATATCCTGATTATTCAGTTATTGAATTCACAATTCTTCTGAACAACGGCGATAGTATCAGTAAAAGAGCAAAGCCAATAGGAAAAGCAATACCCCAAGCGTAAAACCATTCACGAAAATAAGTATCTGAGAATCCGATATTTACCAAGGTAACTGTCGCAGATACGCAACCAGTCATCGTTATTGACATCATCAAACTATAAATGCAATGCGCTAAAATCTTCTGTTTCATACAATTGAAGACCCTTTTTTAGAAACTAACATTGCATAACACATTAATCTAATCTTTCTAGACTTATACCAAAACACCTAATTGCCTGATATGGTTTTAAAAAATTGAAGTTAATTATATATGACTTTAAAACAGCAAGCATGCAATCTGAGTAACATATCAAGCTATACAAGCTGCACCAGGGTTAATGGATTATCACATCAGTTTCTTCACGAAATGCATTGCTTTGATCACTTCCAAAGTTTAAGGTAAATTAAGAAATTTGCCACACGAATTAACGGTCATTGGTCATATCACTGTCCTTAGTGGCTCTGTTAAAAGGCATAGGATAATTCTTACAATAATGATAGAATTATTATAAAAAATAATAATTAATTCTAATTGTATCGCTGTGAAAAAAATTTTTATCGCTTGTTTTGTCGCTTCAGTCATCTGTGGATGTTCAACAACACCAGAATCTAACACTGCGGCCACCCTCTCATATGAGATGAGTCAAATTGTACCTAATCAGGTTAACGAACAGAGAATAGACAATGACATACCACTGCCAACTGAATTTACAAAAAAACAAGTTGCGATGCCTTCCGGTACTTTGGAAGGTACAAAAAGTTCAGTGCAAGACTCGTCTTGGCCTACGGAAATTGGTATGGCAACCTATTATGCAACAGAGATGGAGGGACGGACTACTGCAAGTGGTGAACCTTATGATCCTGAACAATTAACCGCCGCTCATCGCACAATACCTTTCGGAAGTAGTGTCCGGGTTACTAACCTAAAGACCAATCAACAAGTTGTGGTTCGTATCAATGATCGCTGGGGAGGAGGAGGTGATCGAATTATCAATTTGTCAAAGCAAGCTGCGAACCAATTAAACTTCGGCGCTAGTGGTATAGTTCGTGTACGTCTTGATGTAGAATCACTCTCAGCGGCTAGTGCGCTACACTCCAGCAGTGTTCAGCAACTTCCGGTTCGCCTTGAATCAGATAGTGATTCTAAAAAACATTCTCGATCAAAAATTTGTGAAAATGAGGCAGATATTCTTGGACTCACAGGAGAGTTTTTCCGCAACCATGTAACCGCTTGTCTTTCTCGAAGCCAATAAAAAAGAACAAACCATCTGATTTAATGACGATTAATTACCAAAATAATAATCTTATATCAACATTATTATAAAAAATATAAGCGTAATAAAAAACATGATTTAAAAAGCAATTTATGAGCAATTTACACTCAGGAAAAAGGGGAAAATCATGAACAGCACAATACATAAATGGCGATTCTTCCGTTCCGGTGGTTTTGACCAAGTGCGTCTGGAAACAGCCGATGATTTAAAATCGCTTGGCGAGCTCGATCCGAAACTTTGGGCAGCGCTCAGCTGCCCGATTAATAATCTTGAATTTGACACAAAAACGTTAGAATTTATCGACGGCGATAACGATGGCCACATCCGTGTACCGGAAATCATCGCAGCAGTTAACTGGACTGCATCTGTACTTAAAAACCCCGAAGATATTGCCAAAGGATTGGATGTTCTTCCCTTAAGTGCGATTGATACTAGCACACCAGAAGGTAACGCGTTGTTTACCGCTGCCAAACAAGTTTTACTGAATATTGGCAAAAAAGATGAAGAAACCATTACTGTCGATGATACTGCAGATTTAAATAAGATTTTTGCCAGTACAAAATTTAACGGGGACGGCATTATTCCTGCAAGTGCCGCTGCAGATGCGGACACACAAGCTGTCATTGAAGAAATTATTACGTGTGTCGGTTCTGAAGAAGATCGCTCAGGCTTACCTGGTATTTCTGAAGAAAGACTTAATCAATTTTTCACAGAAGCCAATGCTTTTTCTGAATGGTGGCAAGAAGCTGAGCACAACGAATCGAATATACTCGTGCTAGGTAAAGAAACTGAAGCAGCGAAAGTTGCATTTGATAGCGTCAAAATTAAAATTGATGACTACTTTACCCGCTGCTATTTGGCGGAATTCGATTCGCGTGCGGGAGATCCTCTGAATCCAGCATTGTCAGAATACGAAGCCTTTGCAAGCAAAAATTTATCGGCTGATTCCGAACAGGTTGCCTCGCTACCTTTAGCTAAAATCGAAGCAAAAATTCCCCTTCCTCTGGAAACAGGAATTAATCCTGCGTGGATAGCGGCCATCACTGAATTTAAAACTAAAGTTGTCAATCCATTATTGGGCAAAAAAGAAAACCTCAGCGGTGAGGAATGGCAAAAAATATGTAAAAAATTCTCTGCCCACCAAGCATGGTTAGAAACCAAGCGTGGTGCCATTGTTGAGAGTCTGACGATCACCCGTGTACGCGCTATTTTGGCTGGTGGCTATCAAGAAAAAATCATGACACTGATTCACAAAGACAAATCTCTCGCTAGTGCATCAGATGCTATTAACTCTGTCGAAAAATTAATTCGCTATCATCGTGATCTTTTTCAATTATTGAATAATTTTGTTTCATTTCGCGATTTTTACACTGCTCAAAATAAAGCGATATTTCAAGCAGGAACACTATTCTTAGATGGCCGCAGTTGTGATTTCTGCTTGAATGTAGCTGACATCAATGCTCACAGCGGTATGGCCAGCTTAAGCGGTACTTATATTGCCTATTGTGAATGTCAGCGTCGCGATGATATCAACAAAAAAATCAATATCGCCGCAGCTTTTACCAATGGTGATGCTGATAATTTGATGGTCGGTCGCAATGGTATTTTTTACGATCGTAAGGGTCAGGATTGGGATGCAACTATTGTTAAAATCATCGAACACCCCATTAGTGTCCGCCAGGCCTTTTGGTATCCTTACAAACGCATCGGCAAAATGATTGGCGAACAAATCGAGAAAATGGCTAGTGCTCGCGAAAAAGCGGTACAAGATCAAGCTGCATCAGGTATTGCAAATACCACACAAACAGTAGAAACAACCAAAACACCTCCCCCACCCTTTGATGTTGGCAAATTTGCAGGAATTTTTGCTGCAATTGGCTTGGCAATAGGTGCTATTGGCACTGCGATTGCATCAGTGGTCACCGGTTTTATCAGTTTGAATTGGTGGCAAATGCCATTGGCTATTCTGGGGTTGATTTTATTAATCTCCGGTCCGTCAGTTCTTCTTGCTTTCCTCAAATTGCGCAAGCGAAACTTAGCACCGCTACTAGATGGCAATGGCTGGGCGGTCAATACGCGTGCAATTATCAATATTCCATTCGGCGCATCGCTTACAAAAATGGCTACTCTACCGCCTGGCGCTCAACGCTCGTTAGTAGATCCTTATGCTGAAAAGAAAAGTCCGTGGAAATTTTATCTCTTCATCATGCTCTTGTTAGGCACTATTGCTTATCTCTGGCATAGCGGTTACATCCACAAAGACACCCTAACAGAATTCAAAAATCGATTTGTAACGAATCACAGCGAAACAAAGGCCGATGGAGAAGCCAAACCAGCGGCAGTAACAGTCGAAGCAACCAAGCCTCCAGCAGCCAAGCCTGAGACAGAGGCATCGGCTACCCCACTCCCTGATGCTACTACCGATGTGAAACCCACAGAAACGCAACCTCCGGAAGCATCGCCTGATGATGGTCCTGCAACGGCACCGCCATCAAAAACTGCGCCAGCGCCTAAACCAGCTACTCGTTGAGTGTGCTCACATTAGCTTATTTTTTGATAGATCCTAACACATTGGCACAACCCATATAGTTTGGGTTGTGCCGGCTTTTCTGCTGCAACAAAAGCTACCCTAAATTTAGCCATTTGTTCATAAAGCTATCAAGCGGATGTTTTAGTTTTACCATTCGCTAGAAAATCCATAGCAGTAGTTCCTTGAGAGCAAAACTTCGCGTGTACGACGTTGGTCTATTCGCTAATGCGATCACTTACACAAAACAATCCACGCAGAGAAACCAAAACCCTTGCAGCAATAGCTTGACAGTCACTAGCGAGATAACGTTTACTATCAGTATTCCGCATACCGTTTAAATGTGGTGTTTCGAGTCGTTGAGGAATCAGTGCCGTGCTAGTCGCGCTTAAAAATTTCAATTTTATAAAAGCACTTGGTTATTTGGCATTTTCTGCAAGTTGGCTAGGCTTTGCTTATTACTTTGGACGCTTGGTCCCTGATCAACAATTGTGGTTTGCGCTGTTAGTGACTTTTTTATTTGGATTGCCTATATATTTTGCTGCCATTTATGCAGTAACTATCCAGAGGATTTATCTTTCCAATCAGTTCAAAAAACTAGGTATCCTGCATTGGTTTTTTACACGACGGATTCTGGCTTATATCTGGTGGCTGCTATGGTCGGTAGCTTTTTCTTTTTTGCTGCTATTTTATCTCGGCTCCGCTGAAAAGCAGGAATGGATCACATTCTTTGCCGCCATTCCAGTTTTTGCTTTCATTTATACAATTTTTTTCCCTATTGCCGCGCGTGAATATAAACCTTACATTGCAGTCCATAAATCTCTCGCTTGGTCACGCTGGATAACGGCGTTGGTGATGGCGGTGTTTTTTGTGATATTCGTCAATCCCACTGATACTAATCGCCTGTACTCTTCATTGACAGAAGCAGTCACGGCAGAAAGTCAAAAATTGAGTGGCACTTCTAACAGCATTCTAATCCTTGAGACTGGCCGGTTATTAGGCTTCATTGAGGGAGTAAAACGTTATGCGCTTGGCAATTTGCATTCATTCAACGATATTTTTTATTTGGGTGCTATTTTTCTAGGCAGCTTAGTGTTTTTTTATCATATAGCATTAGGAATTTCCACCTTTATGGTACCAATGTCCGAATATCGTCGCGTTTTTGCTCCTATTCAAGATAGTGATCAACCTCCTGCTGTTTCACCGTGGGCATGGGCGATTACTTCGGCATTCACAACATTTTTTGTCTTCTTTATTTATGTGCCTTCAACAGTATATGTAGATGCTTGGTTACGCTCCAATCCGGATACCGTCCAAGAAATCCATACTTCCCAGCAAATTGTCGTTGAGAAAGTGGAAATGATTGGAGAGGAATACTATAAACCGGGAACGGCTGAGCAAATTGAGCACGCCTATTTAGCTAGCCTCAACAAATTGGAAACATCGCTTGAAAAGTTGCGTGAAACCACCGCAACCGGTTTTTTACAAATGTCTGAAAATGTTGATGATTATCTCGACTGGTACTACAGTCTACCAGGAGAATACGAACGTATTCTTGCATTAGCAACAGGTGTTTTAGAAAGCTGGATGGCAGAGAAATTACAAAGTTACCTCATGAAAGGAAATGTATTTGGCCCTGTCCAGCAATCGATCGAACATATCCTGGAAAACAATCAGCAATTACGTGCTGAACATTTGCAAAAAGTTGAGCAGATATTGGCTGATAATCGTATTCATCCCGTTGATAGTTTACAGCTTGAAATCGTCAAGCACTCATCCTTGAATGCACTTCAAGAGCCGCCCGCACATAGTGTTATCGTTAATCTGGAAAATCGCATGCTGATTTCAGGGAGTATTGGTACTGCAGGAGCCATAACCGGAGCAATTGCAGGCAAGATCACGGCCAAAGTGGTCGGTAAAGGTATCATTAAGCTCGGCGCACAAGCCCTGATTAAGGTAACTGCTGGTAAAGCTGTCAGTGCGCTAGGCGGAGCCGCTGCTGGAGCTGCTACGGGCATGGCATTGGGCTCATTCATTCCCGGCCTTGGCACGGCGATCGGTGCAGCTATCGGCGGTATTATAGGTGGTATTAGTATTGGACTAACCGTTGAAAAACTTCTATTAATGCTTGAAGAAGCATTTTCACGTGAAGATTTTAAACGCCAGATCCTTGATGCAATTGAAGAAGAGCGCAGAGAATTTGAAAAGCTCCTTAGTAATCCCACTGTATCTGATACAGCATTCGATTCCATAAAAACTCAAACACCTCAATCAGACGTGCAACAAAACTAACCAATTTTATAAGCCCCTCAATTCACAAGGTGAATATTGCCTTCTTTAGAGGTTATGAAATAACTTACAATCGGAAAAGCTGAAAAATTGAACAAATGAACGGGATCGATTTTAACCACACTAATCACACTGACAAAAAAATAACATCTATTGGAATTTAAATGGAACATAACATTACGCTGATTACTACAATTGCTGCTGGGTTTGGTTTGGCTTTAATTTTTGGTTTTATCGCTGAACGGTTAAAAACTCCTGCATTGGTTGGCTATCTCCTGGCTGGGATTGCAATCAGCCCAACAACACCTGGATTTGTCGCAGACATTGAAATTGCATCTCAGCTATCAGAAATCGGTGTCATGTTGCTGATGTTTGGTGTCGGATTACATTTTTCCCTTGATGACCTGCTCTCAGTCAAACGGATCGCTTTACCCGGTGCCATTGTTCAAATGGCTGTTGCAACCGTTCTAGGCATGATTCTGGCTAACTGGTGGGGTTGGAGTTTCGGTGCTGGCTTGGTTTTGGGGCTGTCATTATCCTGCGCCAGTACTGTGGTACTACTTAAAGCGCTCGAATCGCGCGGCCTTCTGGAAACCATGACCGGCCGGATTGCCGTCGGCTGGTTGATTGTCGAAGATTTGGTTACAGTACTAATCCTCGTACTATTACCCTCATTCGCAACTATCCTGGGAGGATCAAACAGTGCTGAAAGCACAACTGATCCTTTGTGGTATACGGTTGGAATCACTTTGTTGCTAGTTTCAGCATTCATTGCTTTGATGCTTATTGTCGGTCGGCGTGTATTACCTTGGTTGTTATGGCAAGTCGCTCGTACCGGATCACGTGAAATGTTTACATTGGCTGTTGTTGCTGTCGCTATCTGCATTGCTTATGGCGCAGCCGCGTTATTCAATGTATCGTTTGCATTGGGCGCTTTTTTTGCCGGTATGGTCATGCGCGAATCCAAATTCAGTCATCGTGCCGCCGAAGAGTCTCTGCCACTGCGCGATGCCTTTGCGGTACTGTTTTTTGTTTCGGTCGGCATGTTATTTGATCCGACTGTACTCATCGAGGAACCCATGCGGGTTTTAGGCGTTGTGGCGATTATTATTGTAGGAAAATCCGTGGCCGCTATGTTGTTGGTTTTGTTGCTGCGCTATCCGCTCAATACCGTATTAACAGTGGCTGCCAGTCTGGGGCAGATTGGTGAATTTTCCTTTATTCTGGCGGGATTGGGACTGTCGCTTGGATTGATGCCTGCGGAAGGAATGAGCTTAGTTCTTGCCGGAGCATTGATTTCAATTGCTTTTAATCCGATTGCATTTGCTGCCATTATCCCCTTCCGTAACTGGATGCTAAAACACTCGGCGTTGGCGCGACAATACGAAAATCGCGATGATCCATTTGCGGAACTGCCCATGAGTACCGAACGTAAATTTCTCCAGGGTCAGGTTGTATTGGTCGGTTATGGTCACGTAGGTCAGCGCATTGCCAATGCGCTGAATCAACAGAATATCCCCTATATCGTCGCGGAACAAAACCGTGAACTGGTGCAGGATCTGCGTAAACAAGGTATCAATGCAGTATCTGGCGATGCTACTGAACCTTCAGTGCTGATACAAGCGCATATTACGGATGCAGCCATGCTGGTCATTGCCACCCCTGACCCGCTGAATGTGCGACAGATGATTGATACTGCGCGCACTTTGAATCCAAATATTGAAATTGTGCTCCGCACCCGTAGCGAAGATGAAACAAAATTATTGCGTCACGACAATATGGGTACGGTATTTTTTGGCGAGGAAGAGCTTGCAAAAAGCATGACACATCATATACTCGATCGATTTAACGCTAAATCTGAACCCGCTCATAAAACAAGCTAATTTTTTACATGAACACTACCCCTAATGAGATTACACTATGAAAGAACAACTCTATGTTGGTATCAATCAGGATGAAAATGAAGGACTGACCCATTTAGGCCGCGTTGTGCGGGATGCTTGGGTGTTTGGCATTCTGCCGGAAACAGAAACCTGCGCAGGCTGGAGCAGCGCGCAAATGCAAACTCTGTACGAAAAAGTCCACACCGCTTGGGAACCCTATGCTCATTTGCCAAGCCGCTTACCAGACGATTTACGCGAGCGGCATATGCAGTTATATACTCAGGCTATTGAGAATGCGAAGAAAAAAGGTTGGGATACCGAACTCAAGGATGACGATTAACAAGCCATTGAAAACTGCCTGCGTTGCCTTGAATAAGTTCCTCAACGGCTTGTTAGGGTTTCGTTGGAAAATTGATAATCCGCGCCGGACCATCCAATCTTTCCTTGTTGATCAGTTCTTGCAACGCCGCCGGAAATTCGCTTTGCAAGCGCGCCATGACCGCTGACATGTTGTCGCGATAATAAACCGCCTGATAAGCTACCGGTTGATCCAGAGAATCGCGGACATGCGGCTGGAAGTTTTGCCAAGAAATATCTATCCAGCACTTCCGCTCCCCATCAATAAACACAAACTCTTCGTTATCAATAATCGCCATATATTGCATGCTACGAATCGGAACAAATAAATGCTTGGTAGGGCACCGCGCTAACAACGTGATGGCTAAATTATAAGTGCTCGCCGGTAAATGCCGCGGCTCACGGCTGATTTCAGGATCTCGATAACAGGTAATTTCCATGATTTATCCAGCAAAATTCTATAACCTGAGTGTAATAGCTTTTCTTTTTATTCAATATCAAAAATTGCGGTGTACGTATGTTACCTTACCGCTGTTACTCAACAAACTCAAGTAAACATAAAACAAAATTCTCGTTTAATTAGAATCGCACATGCGCCCTACTCGCCTGGAAAAACCTGCCGCCACACGCAATAACCTGAAAACGATAGCAACTCTGCTGCCTTATTTATTGGAATTTAAAGTCAGAGTTATGCTGGCGCTCAGCCTGCTGATATTGGCTAAGCTTGCAAATGTTTCAGTGCCATTAGTGTTAAAGGATATTGTCGATGCGTTGGATCAACCGCGTGCTGTATTGGCATTACCGGTTTTCTTATTAATCAGTTATGGTGTCTTACGTCTGTGTAGTACCTTATTTGGCGAATTGCGTGACGCAATTTTTGCCAAAGTAACACAACGGGCGATTCGCCGGGTTGCTAATAAGGTATTTACACACTTGCATTCGCTGTCGCTGCGTTTCCATCTGGAACGGCAGACCGGCGGGGTGTCGCGCGATATTGAACGCGGTACGCGCGGCATTTCGTTTCTACTGAATTTCATGCTGTTCAATATTCTGCCGACGCTGTTGGAAATTGGTTTGGTTCTGGCAATATTGATCAGCAAGTACGATATCTGGTTTTCCATCATTATCTTTTTGACTTTACTTGCTTATATTGCACTCACCTTGATTGTTACCGAATGGCGCATGATTTTTCGCCGCACCATGAACAACATGGATTCAAAAGCCAATACGCAGGCGATCGACAGTTTGCTGAATTACGAAACGGTGAAATATTTCGGCAACGAGGCCTGGGAAGCACGGCGTTACGATGAACATCTGCAATCCTGGGAAAAGGCCGCAGTGCGCAATCAAACATCGCTGGCTACGCTGAATGCCGGTCAAAGTGCCATTATCGCAACGGGTGTTACGCTGCTGATGTTGCTGGCCGCCGATAAAGTTGTTGAAGGCAGCATGACTTTGGGCGATCTGGTATTGATCAACGCCTTTATGCTGCAGTTGTATATGCCTTTGCATTTCCTGGGATTTGTTTATCGTGAAATCAAACATTCACTCGCTGACATGGAACGTATGTTCACGTTATTGGACGAAAACAGAGAAATTCAAGATAAACCGGATGCAATACCGTTGAATGCGCACAATGCCATGATTCGATTCGATCATGTCAATTTTGCTTATGAATCCAATCGTCAGATTCTGTTTGATGTCAGCTTTGACATCCCCGCCGGGAAGAATATTGCGGTTGTCGGTCACAGCGGTTCAGGAAAATCGACATTGGCACGCTTACTGTTTCGCTTTTATGACGTACAAGCGGGCTGCATTTTGATCAATGAGCAGGATATCCGCGATGTTACGCAACACAGCTTGCGTGCCGCCATAGGAATCGTGCCGCAGGACACAGTATTGTTCAACGATAGCATTTACTACAACATC